>Ga0105047_10000980_pt1 | contig 50169 bp, 38 predicted proteins | sample MAT04_FD_78384 | JGI IMG/M metagenome (GOLD analysis project Ga0105047, IMG submission 78384) | Freshwater microbial communities from Lake Fryxell liftoff mats and glacier meltwater in Antarctica - MAT-04 (megahit assembly) | ecosystem: Environmental > Aquatic > Freshwater > Ice > Liftoff...
AAAAATACGCTCAAAATATTATGTCCACGCTGGCTTTAATACTTCACCAACAAGGGGAAATTTTTGTCCCCATTGTACCCTTTTCAACCCTCGACCAACTATTGGCATTAGATTTTACCAGTAACAATACCGACCTCACAACTGAAATTATCAACAATACAGACCGGTTTAGCAAATACATCCATCATAAACTGGAAGGCTATACCTATGGCATTGGCGGCTACAACGAGCTACGCACCGTATATGCCCGCAGCCAGGTATTTGACGATGCCGGGGAACCTCGCCGCCTGCATTTGGGCGTTGACATTTGGGGCCCTGCCGGCACCCCGGTTTTTGCACCCCTCGAAGGAACAGTACATAGTTTTGCCTTTAACGATCACTACGGCGATTATGGAGCCACGCTCATTTTGCAACACACGTTAGAAGGGGTCGTCTTTCACACCCTCTACGGCCACATAAGCCTTAGCGATATTGAAGGGTTGTACGAAGGTGAAGCAGTGTCTAAAGGCGCGGAGATCGCCCACTTTGGCCCACCTGCCGAAAATGGCCATTGGCCTCCACATCTTCATTTTCAGATTATAGAAGATATGCAGGGTAAAATGGGTGATTACCCGGGTGTATGTAAGGTTTCAGAAAGAGACATGTACCTGGCCAATGTGCCCGATGGAGATTTGATATTGAGGATGGTTAAAAAAGCCTAAGGCAGCATTTGCGGCTTAAAGTCTTCGATATCTTTCTGTAAATTTCAATCGTTTATGACCTATGCTTAAAAATATATAGTTGAAACTTACGCTACACTTTTGGGAGGGTAAAGTGATAATGGGAAAATTGAGATTATTGAAAACTTATCTAAAACCATATCAGTAGCAAATATTAAACAAAAGTTATTTTATGACACCTTTGGTTCATTTTCTATAAAAAAATCCGCTACTGATATTGGGAAGGAGATTAAAGTCAAACAATAAAATCGGAAAATCATAAAAGCGTACATTTTTTTCGTCACCTCTTTCATTTAAGAAAAGCCATTATAATTTGTAAATTATTTGCGGTTGTGCGCTGTTACTTACGGTATTAACAACTTAAACGCATGCCCCCACTGGTTTTTGGTAAAGCCTAAAATGCACCACAGCATCGCTAATGGTTCAATAGCGCGGGCAGCTTCGGCGGTACCCATATCGGCGGTTTCCCAGCCAAAAGCGTATAATATATTTGTAACGGTTTGCTTTGCGTTTTCATTATTACCGCAAATAAACATGGTGGGTTTGCCCTGTGCATAGGCGGGTTTATAAAATTGCGCATTGCCCACACTGTTAAAGGCTTTTACCAGGTGCGCATCGGGCAGCAATCGTTGCACCTGTTCCATAAGCGAGTCACCCGGCCCTGTAAAATAGGGTAACACACCATTTACAGGCGGCGCATCGGCTATAGGGTTGGTGGCATCAATAATCGTTTTTCCTGCAAAATTTTCTTTGCCCGCCTGTTGTATTGCTTCCATTATTGCCGTGCCTTTGATGGCCAAAACAATAATGTTTCCAAAAGCTGTTGCCTCGGCAAAGGTGCCAAGCTTTGCTTCCAATTTATTACCCTGCCATTTTACCAACTCGGCTTTGTCAGGAGTGCGGCTTCCAACCATAACCTGGTAGCCCTCCAGTAAAAAGGCGGTTCCCAATACGCGGGCCACAATGCCCGATCCAATAATACCTATGTTTATATTTGCTGTGCTCATTAGGCTGCTTTATGTTTAAAACAAGTAAAATACTTTATTATCCATAAATGGTCAGTGCATTTTTTGTTTACACATGTAAATTTTTGAAACGTTTTAAAAACACCAGTTTCTTTGTTAATAATGGCCTTGGTGGTTGGTTTTGCAGCAAAGGGCTTTGCATTACTCTATAGCAACGGCAATCTACAGCCTGGCATCGGCAACAAAAGCTTTCAGGGGTAGTGCTTTTTACAATAATAAAAACGAACCAACTACAATGCTCCTAAAAATCTTTATTGCTTAAAACGGATGTAAGTACCTACTGCTCAATTGCCTAATTTTACCGCATGGCCAACCCAAATTTAAATACCGATAAACCCGAATTGAATGCAGCGGAAGTAGAGTTTGAAAACAATATCCGCCCACGGGAAATAGATGATTTTGCCGGTCAGCCACAATTGATTGAAAATCTCTCCATCTTTATAAAAGCTGCCAAAATGCGTGGTGAGGCCCTGGATCATATTCTTTTTCACGGCCCCCCCGGTTTGGGTAAAACTACGCTTAGCCGAATTGTAGCCAACGAACTGGGCGTTAAGATTAAAGAAACCAGCGGCCCGGTGATAGAAAAGCCCGGCGACCTTGCCGGCCTGCTAACCAACCTTGAAGCAAACGATGTATTATTTATTGATGAGATCCATCGTTTAAGCACAGTGGTGGAGGAATATCTCTATGCGGCTATGGAGGATTTTCGCATAGACATAATGATAGACAGCGGCCCCAATGCACGCAGCATTCAACTTACGCTAAACCCGTTTACGCTGGTAGGCGCTACTACCCGTAGTGGGTTGCTTACGGCGCCGTTGTTATCGAGGTTTGGCATAAAGTCAAGGCTGGAATATTACAATGCCGATGTACTAAAAAATATTGTAGAACGCAGTGCCGCCATTTTACACACCGACATAACGAGCGAAGCAGCCTACGAAATTGCCCGCCGCAGCCGTGGCACGCCGCGTATTGCCAATGGGCTGTTGCGCCGTGTACGGGATTTTGCACAGGTATTAAGCGATGGAAAAATAAACCTGGCTATTGCTCAACATGCGCTGAAAGCATTAAATGTTGATGAGCATGGATTAGATGAAATGGACAACCGTATTTTGCTGGCCATCATCGAAAAGTTTAAAGGAGGACCAGTGGGCCTTACAACCATCGCCACTTCCGTAGGCGAGGAACCTGGAACATTAGAAGAGGTTTATGAGCCTTTTTTAATACAGGAAGGTTTTATGCAACGAACACAACGCGGAAGGGAGGTAACGGAAAAAGCCTACATCCATTTGGGTAAAAAAAATAACCGTCCGGGTACTTTATTATTTTAGAAAAAGAGGCAACAGTAGCCGGATAAAAAAATTTTAATTAAACACTTCGTAATATGGTAAGCTTTGACGATTGCTGACCAAAAATTCTATTGCCTATTTTTTCTCTTAAAAATTTTTTGGCTCTTTTCATAAGGTATAAAGTAAGTAGATAGGCTGCGGCAATGCCAGCAAAAGCCCCACCAATTATTCCAAAAATAAATAGATTGCCAAAGCTAATGGACAGGTTAAAAACCCAGTTGATGAGCCCTAACAATATAATGCCCATAGAAGCGCCGAGTATAGCAGAAATGATGGTTACCACGCGTTTTATCAAAAACATATCAAAAATTTATTTTCAATTTAGTCCAAATTGTGCGCCAGACTTCATTTAACAAAAAAACCCATGCAAAATTGTCATGGGTTTTTTAATTAATTAAGATGTATGCTACGGCGCCACAAGCCTAAAACCGTTTCCGTGAATATTTACAATTTCAATGTTGGTATCGTCCCTAAGGTATTTACGTAATTTGGCAATATACACATCCATACTGCGGCCATTAAAATAGGTATCGCTGCCCCAAATCCTTTTCAACGCCTGTTCGCGTGGCAGCAGGTCGTTTTTATGTTCGGCCAGCATTTTTAGCAGGTCATTTTCTTTTGGCGATAAAGTTTGCATAATTCCATCATGGCTTAACTGGCGAAGCTTTGGATGAAAATGATAACTGCCCAAATCAAATTCAATGTTTTCACTTATCTTATTTTCTTCCTCATTGCGTTTTAAAATCACCTTTATTTTTAAAAGCAATACTTCGCTGTCAAAAGGTTTGGTAATGTAATCGTCCGCGCCAAGTTTATATCCCTGTATAATGTCTTCTTTCATAGTTTTTGCACTTAAAAAAAACAGGGGAATATCGGGGTCAACGTCTCTTATCTCTTCGGCCAACGTAAAGCCATCCATGTTTGGCATCATAACGTCCAAAAGGCATAGGTCAAATTTTTCTCTTTGAAAAGCTGCCAGGCCTAACCTGCCATCTCTTTCCAGTATAACGTCGTAGTCATTTAATTCAAGATAATTTTTTAATACCATGCCAAGGTTCGTGTCATCTTCGCATAACAGTATTTTGTATTTTCTTCCTTCCATAGTTGTATTATTTATTTAATTGAGTGAATATATAAAAATTGAAGCTATATAACTTAGCCAAAAATATTTGTTAAACCATTGAAATTAAACACTGTAGAGTAATTATTTATATACGTTTTAAATAGTCAAAATAATTTGTAAACAAGTGGTGGTGCCACCTTAGGCATTGTTTTAGCAACATTTTTGCCCGTGTTTTGCACCATTAAACTTAATAAAAAATTGTGCCAAATGCAATACCCATAGTATAGTAATAACCGCTTTACCAATGTTTTACAGTGGTATGCACGGTAGCTGTCTTATTTTTGCCCATTCAATTTTTGATAGCATGGTAATAACGCACGATAATAGGTTAAAGAAATTAATTGTAATTGGCGACCGGCTGCTAATAAGGCCATCAAAGGCAAGCGACCGGTCGGGTAGCGGCCTGTACCTGCCTCCCGGCGTACAGGAAAAGGAAAAAATTCAAACGGGATATGTAATTAAAACAGGACCTGGCTATGCAATTCCTATGCCCGTAGAAAGTGAGCCATGGCAAAAAGAAGATGAGCAGGTAAAATATATTCCGTTACAGGCCCGCGAAGGCGACCTGGCCATTTTTTTATTAAGCGGTGCTATTGAAGTAATGTATGAGGGACAGAAATATTTTATAGTACCCCAAAGTGCCATTTTAATGTTAGAAAGGGAGGATGATTTGTAGCGGGCAATTAAAAAGTAAAAACTAAAAATAAAACGATAAGTGCTGATGGCTTTTCGTGCTTTTTTTGAGTCGATAGCAGTGTGGACAGCCTTGCCATTAAACGGCTTTTGTTCTTTAAAGTTTTGGGAGCCAAAAACCGGCCATTTCCCTGGCTATTTATTGTGTTAATAAAATAGTACAACGCTTATTCTCGCGGTCCGTTTTTTTGGAGAAGTGCCAAAGTCGTTCAATAAGGTCAGCCTGGTGCCACGGCATCCGTATAGCAAAAACTGTACTACGGGTAGCTGTACCGGGGGTTCAAAGCTCTTAAGGCTTCATTACCGTTTTTGGTTTTGTAAAGCGGTTTTTTATTGTATTGCAAATGTTTACAATCCAACCTTTTTATCCATAAGTTTTTATGGGTTAAAATGGATGTTGCTACGTTTTTTTATTTCTTTTGGCAATTTGTGCTGCGCCAGGATAAGTTGCAGCCGCATAATTTTTACAATCATACCTTTTAAGTACATTTTAACACCTCTGCTGCTGCGGCTCAACTAAATAATAATGGCCCGCTACGCTTTACCTACGCTATTGTGTTTTTCTTTTATAATTTTCATAATTGCATAAGTGCTGTTTTAACGGCAGCTTAGTTACAAAATTTTTTGTAACCTGAACGAAACTTGGCAAACACTCAACTTTTGAAGTTAATTTCATTTCATTTAACATCAAGTGTTGTATGCACGAAATAAGCCTGGTTCAACATATTTTATGTATCCTTGAAGATGAGTTTCCTGACAGGGTACACCAGATAATAAGGATACACCTAAAAGCCGGTTTGTTAAGCAACGTACAGCCTATATTGATGCAAAACGCTTTTGCAGCAGTTATGGAACACGAGCCGAAATACAGCAAAATAATATTGGAAATTGAGGTTTTGCCTGTTCTTATCCATTGCGAAGATTGTAATTTAACCTCGCAGGTAAAAGCCTACAGATTTATTTGTGCCTGTGGCAAGCCATCTAAAAACATTGTACAGGGCGAAGAGCTAATGATAAGCCAGGTAGAATTTGATGATATGATTTTGCCATAAATTAGTAAAAGAAAAAAACAAGTATGAACGCCGCGAAACCAAAAAGTAACCGCGCCCCCGTTGGCGCTGTGCAGTGTGAAAACACCACGCTCAATTTATTAAAGGCAAACGATTTTGTAGCAAAGGCGGTTAGGGAAAGGCTGCCTGATATGTTAATTGTAAATGTATGCTCCGCACCTGGCAGCGGCAAAACAACCTTGATGCAGGAAACGGGCAAACGCCTTGCCGGCAAAATTAATATGGCCGTGCTGGTGGGCGACCCCGAAACGGAAAGGGACGCCATACGTATGAGAGACGTTGGGATAAATGCATTGCAAATTGTAACGGGGGGTATGTGCCATATTGAGGCGCAAATGATATTACAGGCCCTCGATCACATTAATTTGAGCAATGTTGATTTATTGTTTATTGAAAACGTAGGTAACCTGGTTTGCCCCGCTGCATTTGATTTGGGAGAAGATTTACGGGTGACCCTTTTGGCATCCACAGAAGGTGATGACAAGCCCAAAAAATATCCACGAATGTTTTTAACCAGCGAACTGATGGTAATATCAAAATCAGACCTGCTTCCCTACGTACCATTTTCGGTAGAGGCAGTAACCAAAGACGCCCGTGAGGTAAACCCCGATATTGAAGTAATAACTATATCGGTACTAAAAGGCGAAGGCATGGAAGAATGGTGTAAATGGCTATTAGATAAAGTAGCCGAAAAGAAAAAAAGCAGGCAGTTGATAAATTCCTAAACTGTTTAAGGGGCCTATCATCATTTAATCATTTGTAAGCTTCATACCGTGCGCCGGGGGTGACCGGGATACATTAATATAAATTGTCGGTCAACACCGGATGCTGGTACGAGCTTAGCATGAAGCCGGTTTTCAACTAAACCATACTGTATTCACTTTCCACCATTCAACATGTTTTCATTTCCTCTTTTACTTACTATTTACGCAGGTTTTGCGCATGCTTTTGAAACCGATCATTTATTGGCGGTAAGCAACCTTGTGTCGCAACGCAACAACGCTTTTAAATCAATGAAAGATGGAATTTTTTGGGGTCTTGGGCATACGTCCAGTATTCTGTTGGTTGGTATGTTGATATTGCTATTAAAAGTACATGTGAACAATAATTATTTTCATTTTTTGGAAGCCGGGGTAGGTGTTATGCTGGTGATAATGGGCTTTTTTCGATTGTCAAAGCTTAAAAGGCATATAGGTCAAACTAAAAATATACAACACCAACATCAATATAATTTTATAACTGCAATGCCTGCAACTAACGTAACAAATACCGGCGTAAAAAAATTACATTTTATTTCGTATGTAGTGGGTGCAGTACATGGCCTTGGCGGCAGTGGCGAATTAGTATTGCTGGTTATGTTGCAAATAGCCAGCCCTCAAACAGCATTAATGTTTCTGCTCATTTTTGGTATTGGTTCAATTTTGGGTATGTTGTTGGCAGCGGCGTTATTTAGCATTCCATTTTCAAAAAAATTATTTAAAGCAAGGGCTTTACAGGTAAGCCTCATTTTGTTATCGGGTTTTTTATGCATCGGTTTTGGTGTTTCAATAGTGTACAAAAATCTATTAGTTCTTCAATAAAATGTAGGGTTGAACAGGGTACTTTGGTAACGTTTGTTTAACGCCTTGCGGTACTGCGATATTTATTTTGATATAAAGTCAATAAAAATTGTAAAGGCAATAAAGAATTGCTGCATACAATTGCGGGCCGAAAGTTTGTAATTGGTTATTGCCATGTTTTCTGCGGTTTATTAACGGTGGTGTTGACACTTCGTTTTTGCTGGCGCCAAATATACCTGTGCAGCGTAGGATTGGTATGGTTCATAAGGCGTTAACGCAAACAATGAAACGAAAATAAACTACTTCAAAACAAACTGCCTTTAATCACCCCATTACCGCAAAATAGTTACCGAACCTCTAAACGGTTTCCTTCCTGTTTTTGCGTCAATAATGTAATAGTACGTACCAACCGGTAGCGGCTTTCCATTATTTTTTCCATCCCATGCATCGCTATCGCCTGTAGCATAAAATACCTGCTGACCGTAACGGTTAAATATGCTGATTGTGGCGGCAGGGTAGCTGTTAATATTGGCTATTTGCCACACATCATTTATTCCATCGCCATTGGGCGAAAAGGCATTGGGGATTCTTGGATTTTTTAGAATTTTAATAAGCATGGTGTCTTCAGCCGTGCAGCCATTGGCGGTTGAAACTTTAATAGTATACCGGGTATCAGTTAACGGCGCGGCTATGGGCGAAGCAATATTGACATTGTTTAAATGCAACGGTGGTGCCCATTGATAATTTGTAATAGGGCCAGTGACATTAATGTTCAGTACCGCTTGTCCACCTTCAAGCATTTCTACATGGCCGCCTTTTACAGTAGGTGATTGGTTTAAGGTAATCGTTTGTGATTTTGCGTCGCCACAGCCATTATTTGCAACGTAGGTGTAAGTAATTAAATGATTTCCGGTACCTGCAACTGCTGGCAAAAACAAGCCTGCTGCGGTAATGCCAGTACCTGAATACGACCCCGCGCCTGTAAGTAAGCCCTGCACCTCTGCGCCCTGGGTAATTTGTACGGCAGCCGCATTTGTACATAAGGGAGATATTGTACCAAAAGCAATTTTAGGATAAGCTTTCAAAGCAATGACCATTGTTTTTTCGTCGCTACAGGTCAGGCCCGAAAAAACAACCATCTTAACAGAAACATTTTTTGTTGCGGGAGTATGAAACGATGGGTAATTGTGTGTATAGCTTGCAGGCGGCGCATTGCGGGCAGCAGGGTTGCTATCGGTTTTCGTCACGGTTGGGTTCGCCAAATCAAAGTACCATTCTACCCGGGTAAGGCCGCCAAAATCTACCGTAGCTTTATCTATAAATGCAACCGGCAAATTGCTGCAAAGGGTTGTATTACCCGTAAACGAAAAATCGGCTTTGGGAATACTTCCATTTAGGGTAAAGGGTTTTGAAACTGTTTCCATACATGCGCCTGAAACAACCTGTAGTTGCACAGTATAATCACCAGCAGATGAAAAATTGTGGCTTCCACTTTTTGCAATAGAAATATTTTGGGGCGATGCAGGATCGCCAAAGTTCCATTTAAAAAGAAGGGCCGTGTCGCTGCCATCAAGGGTTGAGGTAGTATTAATAAAGTTGGCAATTCCATCTTTTACGCAAATGCCCGGCGTTATAAAATTAACCTTCGGTTTTTGGCTGACGGAAATTTTGAGCACATTGCTATTTTGTTCGGCAACACAAGCAACAGACCGGGCCACCCGCCTGTAATATACTGTTGCGGTTGTTATAGGGGGATCAAAATCTTTGCTGGTCAATGAATTGTTGCTGAACGTATTACCCCCGGCCGAAAACTGCCATTGATAAGTGTAAGTCTCATCGGCGCCGGTTGGTATTGACCCGGTAATAATCATTGGATCGCCTTTTTCGCAAAAAACTAACGACAAAGGCGCAATGCTGATACTGTTGTTTTGAATAGGGGTAAGGGGTAAAATGGTTATATCATCCAAAATGCTGGCGGCGTTGTTGCCATTATAGTTAGCCCCTGGTACATTGCCCGCCGTTCCGGTTTGGTAGCTGGTTGGGGTGCCAACAAACGCATTTATAAAAGCAGCGATTCTTCGCTGCGGTTCAATAATGGTACGCGATGGGTCCAGGTAAATTGTCTGGGCGCTACAGTGGTATTTGGCTGGCTGTGCGGCACAATCAACCAGCATTATTAAATGTAGAATGACCGTGTCGCCGGGGGATATATTAAAATCGCCATACCTGGCATTTAAAGCTGACCCCAGGTTGCTGACTGATACAGGTCCACCGGCATTGCCGGTATAGGTAACCAGTGCCGATGCAATTGCAAAACCTGAAGGTATAGTGAGTGCTATTTGTACGCCACCGGCATTGCCACCACCCGTTGCGTTAGTGGTTTTAACCGTGTAAATAAATTGATTGCCAGGATACCTGTTTGCCACGGTACCCGACGATAAAAAGGTAGTGAGCTTTGGATAGCAAGCCGACCCGCCCCCCTGCAGGTAGGCAGGAAGATCGGTAAGGTTATAAGATTTTGTTATCCCCGCTTTGCCATTACCACCATTATGGCTGGTGCCATTGCCCGAGTTGGTAAAGCCCGCTTTACCTTCAATTGTTTGTACTGTTACCGAACCGGCACCCGTTGAATAGTATACCAGTCCGCCGCCGCCGCCACCGCCCGGTCCGTGTTGGTCGGAAAGCAGGCGATCGTTTTCGGTGTTGCCGCCGTTACCGCCATTGGCTTCAATAGTAAGCACAGCACCAGCATCAGGATTTGAAACTTTAATAAATACTGTTCCCCCCGCGCCGCCGCCGCCGGCACCGTCAGGATTGGTTCCTGAGGCGCCACGGGCCCCGTCGCCCCCGTTGGCAAACAGGCTTCCTTTGCCCGAAATTGTGCCAACATTTATTAAAATTATTCCTCCGCCAACCCCTCCTTTCACCCCGCTAAGGGCATTGTTGGCATCGCCACCACCGCCGCCACCGCCTAAAACAATGCGTGCAATATCAGGCAAAGCGCTTGTATAAGTAGTTGATCCGGGTCGGCCGCCATTTGGGTAAGTACCCGGCCCCGAGCCGCCAAAAATAGTACCATCGCCGCCTACGCCGCCAGCGCCGCCGTTACCACCACCTCCACCACCGGCATTGTGGTCGTTGCCACCACCACCGGCATTAGCCGGGGCGCCGCGGCCGTAACTGCCACCGGGTAATCCCTCCGCAACATTATCTACCTGGTTATAACCATCCCACATGTACCGGGGCGTACCTGCTATCCCTTCGCCCTTACCAACCGACCTGGTATCAGTTGAATTGGCTACATACAGGCTATTAATGTTTACGGCCGATGGAGCAATAATACCAAAACCGCCTCTAAAACCCCTTGACGACGCATCGATGGTAAAGCCGTTAAAATTCATATCGCCCGAAACATCAAAAGCGATTATACCCCCGGCAAGCCCGTTAAAAGGGGGTGTTGATATATTGGAAGTGAGGGTAAGATTTGAAAATTGGGGTACCCTAACCACTTGAAAGGTTTTTTTACCGCGGCTGGCTGTAGCGGGTGCATTGGTGTACGAAAATACACACCCGTTATTATTACCCGCGCCCTTAAAAGTAACGTTGCCACCCAATAGCGGTACAGCGTTGGTAGCAATAAGGTATTCGAACCTGCCCGTATTACCTGCGTTTAAAAAGCCAGTACCGCCCAAACCGTCTGGTCCGCTGGCTGGGTTGTTGGCGCCGTAAGCTTCGTTGTTGGTAAAGGCAATGTCTGCATCCTGCATTTGAATAATTAACAACATATCGCCTGCTTTTATAGGCGTACTTCCAAAACTATTACCGTAAGGGTCGTTAGGCGCAACGGCATCCAGCAGTAAACTTTTGTCGCCTGCAATAAGCAGGGCGTTTGCGGCTGGGGCATAATACGTGTTAATAGAAGCGGCAATATTTACCGGGCCATCAACACCGGGGGTACCGCAAACCTGCGTAATGCAATGGTTTGTTACAGCAAAAAAGCAAATCAATAATAATATTTTTTTCATTGGCAAAGCAAAAAGGATAAACGTTAAGCCTCTATTAATTGGTAAGCTATCATAAATTCCGAAAACTTCACTTAACGCAAACTAAAGTACAGCCATTTTATTTTTTTTTGGCCGGTCATTTTAACTTTGTTGATACGGCCGTTGCAGCCTGCCTCTATGACCGTAGAGGTCACACCCTTTTACTGAAGTGCTTTTTGCATTTTTTTTCCTCAGTTTTACAGCAATTCAGTGTATGGTGTAAAGAGGCATCATTTAACTCACGGCTACTAAGATAGCGCATGCAGGCTTTACCTCCGGTTTCAAATAAAAAGATATCAGTAATGGATAACCACGTATTGAAAGTAGATGGATTAGAAGCTTCTATGCAAATTAGACAGAGGACCATGTACTATCTTTTACCCGGTTTTCTTTGCGGCTTTACATAGTATTTTTATACTTTGTATTGCTTTTCGTTTTGTGTTGAAAAGACCAAATGCCATGTAAAATACCTATGGTCTGAATATGTTTATTAACGGTGAAATAATAATTTTTAAGGGCAGTAACCAGCGCTATGCATTTTTTTAATTAGTCGCTCTTTAATTTTGTTTGCAGTACTGTTTATATAGTTAACGATGTTGCTTTTGTGCTATGCAGTACCCCTGCTTTCTGAAACATAAACACTTAGGCTGGCAACAACTTCCTTATTACTATGTATTACCGTGGCAAAATTTATAATATGGGGGGCAGTCATTTTCAGTACATCTTCCTCTTTTTTATTATTTGTAAAGCTTTTTCCAGTTTCTCCGCTGTTTGCCTGTCGGGCCATTCCTGTACATCGGGTAAGCCAACTGCCTGCAAAATTTTTTCTAATTCTTCTTAAGGTAAATATTATAGCAAAAGCCGCCCGCCCGCCGTAACATAAATGGGCACCTGCGACCGCGTACTCACCGGCCGGTCATAATTGCTTTGCAAAGTATGCAACCTTAAACGTTTGTTGTTTCTAATCACTGCTATTAAACAGGTTTCGTTCAATTGCTCCGTCAAAACGTCCATAAAATCTTTGGCGGCTAATGTTACATTTTGACTGTGGGCAAGGTTACCGGTAGCTGGTAAGCATCGGCTCCAATACGGTAACCTTTTTTACGCAATACATGTCACCGGTAATTTTTTGTAACCAACATTTTTACAATATTACCGGTGGCAGGCTGGCTGATTGCTGTATTTTCTGGCATCTTAATAAACTATATCGGTTCTTTGCCCTTTTTTTAACAAAAAATTTAATATATCTATCGCCCTCATTATTAGTTTTAACGTTTTTATTATTAAGATTCAACAATAATATAGCTTCTTAATTCAATTATGTTGAAGTAAAAAGTAACTGGCCATATATCTGTCTTAATAACCTTTTTCTTTAGGTCATTTTGAAAATAGCTGATTATTTTGCCGTAATCTTTGCCCGGCTTTCAATAAACAAAGGGTGTTTAAAGTTTGTAAAAAATATTTTTTTAAATAAATCTCCAAAATCATGTAAATATTTCATAAAATTAATTGGCAGTGAGCTAAAAATTTCTTTCATTTACAATATTATTGATTTAACGTTCAATAATATTGAACCTAAAACGATTGTTATAATGAAAAAACTACTTTTACCAAAAGCTATCTTAGGCTTAATTTTTGTTTTAATTTCTATTGTTTCGCATGCCCAGGTTAAAGTATCGGGCGTTATACGAGATGAAAAAAATGAACCTCTTTCAGGTGCTACCATAAATGAAAAAGGTACTTCCAACAGCACCTCCAGCAACGATGTCGGGGCATTTCAAATTAACGTACGCAATGCGCAATCAACATTATCGGTTAGTGTAGTTGGGCATACCTCGCAAGATTTTAAAGTGGGTGCCAGGACCAGCTTTAACGTTGTTTTAAATTCAACCAATAAGGAATTGGATGATGTGGTGGTGGTGGGCTATGGTAAGCAAAAAAAGCTTACCAGCGTGGGCGCCCAGTCGTCTATTGGTACGAAGGAGTTAGTACAATCTCCGGTGGCTAATATAAGTAACTCCCTTGTGGGTCGTTTACCAGGTTTATTTGCTACCCAGGCAAGCGGTGAGCCGGGTAACGATGCTTCCCGCTTACTCATTCGCGGCGTTGGTACATTTTCCGGAAACCAGGAACCATTGGTTTTAGTGGATGGTATACAGGTGGATAATTTCAATAATATCGACGCAAATGAAATTGAAAGTCTTACCATATTAAAGGATGCATCCTCTACGGCAGTGTATGGCATCAGGGGGGCCAATGGGGTTTTAATTATTACTACCAAAAGAGGTAAAACCGGTGCGCCGGTTGTTAATTACTCGTTCAACAATGCATTTAATAGTTTTACACAAATTCGCGATAGACTAAATAGTGCCGACTATGCAACGTCGTTTAATAAGGCACTCTTAAACGACACTTATGTAAACAATGGTATTTACACGCCAAGGTATACCGAAGCGGATATTGCAAAATTCCGCTCCGGCGAAGATCCTTTGTTTTTCCCGGATGTTGACTGGTACGAAGAAATGACAAAAAAGACGTCGTTACAACAACAGCATAACCTTAATATCAGGGGGGGAACAGATAAGGTAAAATATTTTATTTCGGGAGGTTATTTTAACCAGGAAGGGCTTTTTAAAAACACCGAAATAGAAAAAGGATTCGATGCGCAGATCCGTTATAAGCGTTACAATTTCCGCTCCAACATAAATTTTGATGTATCTAAACGGTTCAAAATTGCCCTTGATCTTTCTACACAATTAGAAAACAGGACTGGCAATAACGCCGATACAAGAAATATAATGAACTGGCTGGCGGTGGCTAATCCGCTTGGTGCGCCTGGGCCAAGTGTAACTGACGGAAGGATCATTACCAATTTAAACGGCACTCCGGCTAATAATCCATATACCAATCTTTTGTCTTCAGGATATAGGCGCGATTTCAGGAACCTGTTAAATGGTTCTTTAAGGATGGATCATGACCTTGATTTTATTACCAAAGGGTTAAGTATGCATGGCATTGTGGCCTATCAAAATTCCAACAGGCAACTTGAAGTGTACAACAAACCCCTGATTACCTATAGGGCTGACAGGCTGCCCGACGGTTCTATTTCCTATATTCAGCTTGGCGATGAGCAACCCTTGAGTTATGGCAGGTCTGACCCCAACCGTAGCCGCAGAACTACGCTGGAGCTGGCAATGGATTACAAAAGAAGTTTTGGAGACCATAGCATAACCGGTCTTTTGCTTTACAACAGTATTAAAACTGCTGACCCATCGTTTGCATTTGTAGTACCAAGCGGCTACCAAAGCTATGTTGGACGTGCCGTGTATGACTATAAAAACCGCTACCTTGCCGAGTTTAGCGCTGCTTATAATGGAACAGAAAATTTTGCTCCAGGTAATCGGTTCGGTTTTTTTCCTTCCTACTCAATAGGTTGGGTGCCAAGTGCCGAAAGTTTCTTTCCTAAAAATGATATTATCACCTTCCTAAAAATAAGAGGTAGTTATGGTGAGGTAGGAAATGACCAGTTAAGTGGTGATTTTTTAACTAATCCCAATAGTCGCTTTTTGTACAGGCCTACTGCTTTTTCGCCAACAGGTACTTTCCCCACGGCTACTGCAGGATATTACTTTTGGGGAGTAATCGGCTCTAATTATGTGTCATATCCCGGTATTCGCGAGGGAAGAGCTAACAACGCTTTTTTAACCTGGGAAAGAGCACTAAAATCTAATCTTGGTATTGAAGCTAACTTTTTTAAGAGTAAACTTTCTGTAACAGTTGATTTGTTTCAGGAAAAGAGAGACAATATTCTTGCCATTCCACAAACAGTTTCCAGTTTAATCGGAACTGCTTTATCGGCACAAAATTTAGGCAGAATGAGCAACAGGGGTTATGAGGTAGATTTGACCTACCGAGGCAGTGTAAAGAAAATTAACTATACGATAAAAGCCAACTATTCGTATGCTACAAACGTCGTTCAATTTCAGGATGAAATTACCCGCCTGTTCCCTTATCAGCAACGTACAGGCCAGCGTTTTGGTCAGCTTTTTGGTTATATAGCCGATGGGTTTTATAATTCATGGGAAGAGGTTAACGATGCTAAACGACCAATTTCAACTTTTGTGGGGTCAAATAGATTACAGCCCGGCGACATTAAGTATCGCGATATAAATGGCGATGGTCTTATTAATTTCTTAGATGAAGTCCCACTTGGTAAACCTTCTATACCCGAGGTTATCTATGGTTTTTCGTTTGGGTTTAATTATAAAGGATTCGATTTCTCAACCCTGTTTCAGGGTGCCGGTAATGTATCTATTAATTATAGCCGGTTCGCAAATCAGGCTTTCTTTGATGCTAACCCTACTTCAGGAGCCAATTATTTGCAGGAAAGCTGGAGCCAGGAGCGGTTTGACCAGGGGCTACCCATTAATTTTCCAAGGTTAGCAGTAGGCAATAATGCAAACGGATTTTCCCATAATTATGCAACTTCTACCTTTTGGATAGACGATGCCAGCTACCTGCGCCTTAAAAACGTGGAAGTGGGCTACACCATCAAAAACAAAGCTTTATCCAGGATTGGTATTAAAACGCTAAGGATTTTTGGTAATGCAAACAACCTTTATACCTGGAGCAACTTATTACAGGGTATTGATCCGGAAACGGTAAACATCGGAGCAAATCTTGAACCCTATCCATTGGTTCGCACGTTAAATATAGGCGCAAACGTAACCTTTTAACAACTAATTTATTGCCTTAAAAATAACAGTAACGATTTAGGAATTTTAAATAGCTTTTATGAAAAAAAATATTCGGTTCATTCTAAGCATTGGCATAAGCGCCAGCTTATTATTTTCCTGTAAAAAGGTAACAGACTTTTTGGATAAGCCGCCAGGGGTTGATATTAATGAAGACATTGTTTTTTCCAGACAGGTAGAAACTGAAAGATATGTAGCCACTCTTTATCAGTTTGGAATGACTTCAGTTCTTCCTTTTAGGGGTGCTGAGGCTGGCTTTGGTGGAAACCTGCCAGGTAGCAACGGTGCCTTTAACATAAATATGAATGCCAGCCTTTTTGGCACAACCGATGAAGCGGAGAGTTCTGAAAGCTTTTCGGTGGATCAGAATTACAATGCAGGTAACATTACGCCACTCAATATCGTTTCAAGCAGAGACTACCGGTATCATTTAAGGTGGATGGGCATACGCGTGGCAAATATTTTGTTGGAACGTATAAACGAAGTGCCTGATGCCAGTCCGGAGTACAAAAAAATGGTAACTGGTGAAGCACAGTTTATAAGGGCGTTGAATAATTTTGAAATGTTTAGAAATTATGGTGGATTTCCAATCGTTAACAAACGCATTGTTTCCATAGAAGAGTCGAAAATACCAAGAAATACGCTGGAAGAGTGTGTAAATGCGATTGTAAAAGATTGTGATGATGCCGTGGCAAATTTGCCTAATGCACAAACCTCGGCTTTTACTGGTAGGGCTACTATAGGTGCCGCCCTGGCTTTAAAAGCACGCACTTTATTGTATGCCGCAAGCCCTTTGTTCAATACCGGCACACCTCCTTCCAGTTATGGTAGTGCAGAAGACAATAAATTGATTTGCTATGGTAATTTTGATAACAACCGATGGAAGCTTGCAGCCGATGCTGCAAAAGCGGTGCTGGATTGGTCAGGCGCAAATGGGTTTGCTTTAATAGATGTGCCGGGAAACCGGATACCAACCCTGTTAGCCGGTCAGCGTGTAAGTGGAAACTACCGCACTGCATGGGAGCAGACAGATAATGCCGAAATTATCCTATACAGTAAAATATATGGTGGGCCAAGAGGTATCACATCTTTTCCGTGGCAATTTATTGTGCCTCGTAACGATCATGTTGTAAACGGCGGAGGTTTTTGGACACCTCCCACCGTTACTTTTAATTTTGTGCGCAAGTACGAGAAGCGTGATGGAACACCACAAAACTGGGACTATTCGGGCGGCAATGACCTGTTGCAGAAATATGCAGAATTGGATCCACGGTTTAGCCAAACCGTATGCTATACCGGGGCCAGGTTACACTCCAACGTTACCCGTATACAAATATGGGAGGGTAGTGCTTCCAATAAAAACACCTGTAAAGGGGGCTTTTGGCTTTTGAAGCATATTCCCGACGCACTGCCGTTGGCCAATCAGCCCGTGAACAACCCCATTTTTCGGGTAAATGAAATGATGCTTAGTTATGCCGAAGCCTTGAATGAATTTTCAGGACCTTCTTTAGAGACTTATGATAACGTCAATAGAATCCGCGCCCGCTCTGGCATGCCCAATCTTCCGGCCAACCTTACAAAAAATGCGTTTAGGCTTAGGGTACAAAACGAACGCGACATTGAATTAGCCTTTGAAGACCATCGCTTTAACGACCTTAGACGTTGGGTGATTGGTACAAATGATGGGGTGATGAATGGTGATTTTTGGGGGCTTGAAATAACCCGTCTTAACAACGCCACTCCTTTTCCAACCGCTTTTTCGTATAAACCATTTGTATTTGAAACAAGGGTGTTTACGCCAACTGCTTATTTGCTGCCCTTTCTAAACGATGAGGTGTTGAAGGGTAATTTAAAACAAAACCCAGGGTGGTAATTGAACAAAATTGAAATAAACATCTTTAGATTTTTTAATTGAAAACGACTTGTTTTATGAGAAAAAGAATTATCAAACACAGGTTTGCACTTACATATGCTTTCCTGCTTTTTGCCTGCCAGGGTTTTGCACAAAAGGTAGTGCCTGATACCATTGTAACCTTTGTAGAAAATACACCATACACCAATATTGGCTTTGGTACCCAAAAAAAGCAATATATAACCAGTGCTGTAAGCTCACGCACCGGGGCGGAACTGAGACCTGCTTACACCAATAATTTAACCAATGCCTTGTACGGACGCATACCGGGTTTAATAGTAAACCAGGGCGGTAACGAAGCCGGAGCAAATACCCCGGGCGTTTTAATAAGAGGGGCAAATACTTTTGGTTTTAGCCAGGCACCACTAATAATCATCGACGGATTTTTGGGTACTTATACACAGCTTGTACCTGAAGAAATTGAAGAAATTACTGTACTGAAAGATGCTGCGGCTACCGCCATTTACGGTATGCGTGCCGCCAACGGTGTGTTATTAGTAACTACTAAAAAAGGAGTAAATAAACCACTTACGGTAAGTTTTGGCGCGCAGTACGGCTTTCAGCAACCCACATCGTTGCCAAAGGGCTTAGATGCCTACAACTATGCATTACTTTTTAACGAAGCACTAAGTAATGATAACAGGGCGCCGTTGTACACACAAAACGATTTGGATTTGTATAAAAATGGAACGGATCCATTTTTTCGTCCCAATGTAAATTGGTACAACGAGGCATTGCGAAAGGCAGCACCATTTTCAAACTATAACCTCAATTTTTCTGGTGGCAACAACACCGTTAAATATTTTGCTATGTTAAATGGTTTAACCAGCGATGGGCTCTATAAAAAATTTGGCGATCAAAATGAGGAAAGCAGTAATTCTACTTTTAATCAATATAATTTTAGAGTAAATGTTGATGTTACCGTTAGCAAGAATTTATCGGCGCAACTTAATATTGGCGGTACAGTGGAAGAGAAAAAAAATCCAGGCGATTTAACTACAGGCGCTACTTATGATTTATTTGATATAATAGCACCCAATGCTTTCCCCGTTTACAATCCAAACGGGTCTTTTGGAGGAAATCAAACTTATCCTGGCAACCCCATTGGAAACTTGCTGAGTACAGGTTTTTCTACTTCTACGGGTACCAATCTACAATCGTCTTTGCGTTTAACCCAATTGCTTGATTTTATTACCCCAGGGTTAAAAGCCAGCGTAGCCGTGTCGTTCAACAACTTTTACGAAGCAGCTTCTAACAAAAGAAAAAGTTATCAGCGACAAAGTATTGTAAGAGGTACGGCGGGAGATACAATTACCTCTTCTTTTGGCCAGAGAACCAGCCTGTTCCCACAGGAAACAATTTTGGGCCGCAACAGGAATAATGCTATACAGGCAAATTTAGATTACCATCGCGTATTTGGAAAACATGATATATCCGGGTTGGTGTTGTTTAATAGTGATAACAATGATATTAATAGAAACTATCCCAATACAGATGCCGCTAATCAGAATTTTCCTTATAAAACAAACAGTGTTGGTACAAGGCTAACATACGTAAACAACCAAAAATACATTGCCCAGTTTACCGCTTCTTACATGGGTACAGAAAATTTTAAACCAGGCAATCGTTATGGATTTTTTCCTGCGGTTTCCCTCGGTTGGATTGCTTCAAATGAGGCATTTCTTAAAAACAATTCATTCATAGAATTTTTGAAAATTCGGGGTTCTTATGGCGTCGTTGGCAATGAGGTAATCGGCGGGCAGCGTTTTGCGTTTTTCCAGCGGTATGGTACTACAGCCACTTATTTTTTGGGCACCGGAAATACCAATGCATTTGGCCTGGCCGAGGGTCGCAGAGCCAATGAAGCTATCACCTGGGAGAAAGATAGAAAGACCAACATAGGGCTAGATTTGCAATTGAAAAACCGAATTGGCTTCGTGCTGGATGTATTTAACAACAAACGTTCTGATATTCTGGCTTCCTCTACTTCGGTTTTGCCACAATTTTTAGGATTTAATGGTTATCCCGATCAAAACATTGGCAAAGCTACCAACAAGGGTTTTGAGTTTTCGGTCAATTATTCCGCAGACAAAAGCAGATCGTTTCAGTTTTTTACCGAGGCTTTCGTGGCGTATACCAAAAGTACCATTGATTTTAACGCCGAGGCTTCTCAACCTAACAGAAATTTATTTCGTACCGGCTTCCCCATTGGACAACCTTTTGGTTTGCAGGCATTAGGGCTTTTTCAAACACAAGCAGAAATAAATGCAAGTGCAGTGCCATTGGGCATAGTGGTTAGGCCAGGTGACGTGAAATACAGCGATATTGGTGGGCCAAACGGTGTACCGGATGGCATTATTGATGGTAATGATTCCAAAGCTATTGGCAAAACTAATATTCCCGAGTGGACCATGGGTATCACCACGGGTTTTAAATACAAGGGCTTTGACCTAAACCTGATATTTCAGGGAGTTTCAGGTGTTAATCAATATATCGGAGGTAGCCGCTTTCAGGCTTTTCAGAACAATGGATCAGTATCGCAAATAGCGTTGGATAGATGGACCCCCCAAAATACCGACGCCAGCTACCCTCGCCTCGCTGCAGATAACAACCTCAATAATTTCCGTTTTTCTTCCTTTTGGATGAGAGATGGCAGCTTTTTAAAATTGAGGGTAGCAGAGTTAGGTTACACCTTTAGTGGTAAATTGTTATCAAATTTGAAATTAAAGGAAACAAGGCTTTACCTGAATGGAACCAACCTGTTTACGGTGGATAAAATTGAAGAAGGTGATGCGGAAGCACTAGATGGCTATCCACAGTTGCGTACCGTTTCGCTGGGATTAAGATTAAATTTCTAATGCTGCTTTTTTTTAAAGCATCAAAATAAAAATATCATTATTATGAAGAAAATATTTAGAGTCTTGCCGCTATTTTTACTGATAGTGGTAGCCAGTTGTCAGAAATTAGACCGTGAATTGGAAACCGATTTAACCCGTGCACAGATTGAACGAACATTTACGAGTTTGCAGAATCTATTAAACGGTATTTATATAGACCTGCGGGAGGGCTTTACTGAAATTGGAGGTACTGCTATGAATGCTTCTGCCACAGATGAAGCTGAGCATGCCATTGAAACAAGTTCGGTTCAAAACTTTAACCTGGGTTCATGGAACGCAATTAGTAATCCAGGGCAGGTTTGGGACGCTAGTTTTAGATCTATCAGAAAGGTGAATATTTTTTTGGATGTAATCAATCCTGAATTGGTAAACCTTGATAATTTTAAGTTTGATCCTGCTACATTAAGTTTAAGGAAACAAGAACTTAACAGGTGGAAGTTTGAGGCTCGCTTTTTAAGGGCATTTACTTATTTTGAATTGATTAAACGTTATGGCGGTGTACCAATAATCACCACTGTTCTTACTGAGCAGGATGTAGTTGGTATTAGCCGAAATACGCTCGAAGCTTGTGTAAAGTTTATTAGCGACGAATGCGATTCTGCTGCGGCTAATTTGCCAGTTGTGCACGCAACCGGCGAATTGGGACGTGCAACCAGGGGCGCTGCTTTGGCACTAAAAAGCAGGTTGCTGCTTTACGCCGCCAGCGATTTATTCAATACAACCACCTGGGCTGGCGGTTACACTAATCCCGCGCTTATTTCGTTACCGGCTGGCAATAGGGCTGCCCGCTGGAAGGCCGCTGCCGATGCTGCAAAAGCTGTCATAGATTTACCTGGTACCGGCTATGCTCTGCATAATAACTATCGCACACTTTTTACATCGTTTAATAATACGGAGATCATTTTTACCCGTAGAAATACCGCCAGTAATAATTTTGAAATCAATAATTTTCCCATTGGTTTTGACCGCGGTCAAAGCGGTACAGGCCCTTCGCAAAATTTAGTAGATGCTTATGAAGTAAGAGTAAGTGCTACCTCCGCCGTTCCTTTTGATTGGTCTAATCCGGCACATGCGGCTAACCCTTACGCCACTACCGGAGCTACCGCAAGAGATCCACGTTTGGCTAACTCTATTGTCACCAACACCAGTAATTTTTCTTCAATAGCAGGGCAAACCAGAGCTGTACAAATATGGGAAGGTGGAAGAGATGGAAAGCCCATTCCCAATGCTACCAAAACTGGTTATTATTTGCGTAAGTATGTAAACGAGAGTGTGAATTTAGTAATCAATACCACTGCTGTACATAGCTGGATATATTTTAGGCTTGCGGAAGTGTTCCTTAACTATGCGGAGGCATTGAATGAGTATGATCCCGGTAATGCAGATATAAAAATTTTTGTAGATCGTGTTAGGGCCAGGCCGGGTGTAGCCATGCCTGGTATACCTGTTGGCCTGCAAGACGAGGTACGCCAGCGCATACGTAACGAGCGCAGAATAGAATTTGCTTTTGAAGATCACAGGGCATGGGATGTGCGTCGCTGGATGATTGCCCCCGCAACTTTAGGCGCCCCTGTAAGAGGTGTAAAAATAATTTTAACTGGTGCAACTACTTTTACATACACACCTGAAATAGTAGAGACCAGGGTGTTTTTGCCACAAATGTATTTATACCCTATTTCGCAAATAGAGTTGAGCACAGCACCAGGATTGGTGCAAAATCCCATTTGGTAATTAAACTTATAACTTAAAAAAAATTAACCAAAGTAATTATGAAAACATATAAGCTTGTTGCTGTTTTGGGTGTAGTATGTTCCCTGGCAGTTTCGTGTACAAAGTATGTACCTGTTGTTTCAGCCAACTTTCCTGAGCAAACGATTTATTTACCTGCCGCTGTTACCGGCAACGCGGTAAACGGCATTTATTTTATAAATACGGTTGCTGTTCCCGGCAGAACCTTTCGCTATATAGCCGACCTGGCTGGGCAAAAATTAAATATTCCTTTAGCCGTTGTGCGTTCAGGCGCAGATAAAGCAGGCAGCATAGCGGTGAATATTTTGCCCAATTCAGATACAATTAACAAGTTGCTGGTTGCTGGTCGATTACCAGTTGGCACAGAGTTGTTGGCTTCCAATCGGTTTACGGTTGCTAATTCAGTTACATTGGCAGATGGTGATGATGAGAAGACTTTTAATATAGTCGTAGATCTACCGTTTTTACTATCAAATCTAACTAAAAAATTCGCTTTTAGCATTGGTGTCAACAGCAGCGATAAAAAATCGCCAGTAGCTTCTACGGCTGTCGTGCTGGTAGATCCTGCTTTTTTGGTGCCAACGGCTACTTTTACTACCACTGTAAATACACGTACGGTTAGCTTTAATAATACTTCGTTAAATGGGGCAAGTTTTGTTTGGAATTATGGCGATGGCAAGCCGCCGTCAACACAAAGATCCGCTCCCTATACTTATACAGATGCCGGCACCTACACAGTTTCGCTGGTAACAACAGGCGCATTGGGTACATTTAATCCGGCCACTTTTACCAGGACCGTTACGGTGCTATAATTGGTTATTTTATTGATTTTCAATACTTATCTCACTTTTTTTAAGAGGACAATATGACCGTTATCAAATATGCTTAGGCAGTAAAATAAAAATTTGCGGCCCTTTGAAAGTAGAATATTGAGTAATAAATTTTATGTAAACCCAATGTTATAGGGTATTATGTAGTACCCGCAGAAGCGGCCACCATTGCGGGCATTTTGCAATGGCTTTTTTAACCGGCCGAAGTGGTTACACATTCGCCTCGGTGGTAACTATCTCTGGCCGCTGTAGCACAGTTGCAAGTGCAGTTATTAACGGTTTAAGCGGTACCACTATTACGGGTATCAGAAGTACCAACCCGGTACAGGCTACACTTCCACGGTTACCATTAGCATTACCATCGGCACCGGTTTTAGTATTGGTACTTTGATACCTTTTCGTGGCAGGGAATGAGCAGTAATAAGGTTGTTGGCAGGGCTACCAATAACGGCAATATTGATTACACTACCAATTTTACCATTTCGGCATTTGCTGTAGTATCCGTAAAGACTGCTGTAACCCTGAATGGTTCAAAATATTGGGTAAATAACGTACGGATTGAATACATAGCCTTTGGTCAAAAACCCCCTGCAACCCACGAAGGAATAGCGGCCCCGGGAGTTTTTCAATTTTCAATAGCCAATTGTATTATTTATTAGGCTTTAATGCCAATAATTTAAAATCTGCAAATGTTGCTCTTCCCTAAGCCACAACAACTGCTACGTATCTCCGGCCATCACGAATGTCAGCCAGCCTTCTTTAGTATTTGTCTTTTTAAATTTAGATGCCTCTTTTAATTGAAATAACACGGACTACAATGTTGTTTACATTTCTGACGTAGGCCTTGTTTTTTAAAACTAATTGATACTGAAATGAAATTTGTATTTCTCACCGCATTTTAAATTATTATTTGTACTGCTAAAAAAATAAATTAACCCCGATGGAAGCATAAATTATCTTTTTAAGGTTTAGCAGTTCACAAAAAAGAATATCTACTTCAGAATAAGCGTGGTGAAAAAATGAGCCGATATTAGTAATGAAATGTTGGCTATATGTAGCAATCCGGATAATGATAATGAAGAGGTGCAGGTGAAGCTCATATTCATTGGCCTTTTGCTTGGCGGTACAGTTTGGTAACCGGCAAATGGAAGATATATTTTTTTACAATTGTTAGATTTTCTATTCTTCTAAAAACAAAAAAGCCCGCAAACATTTAATTTGCAGGCTTTTGAGCAATTTTGATATTGATATCGGCGGAGAGAGAGGGATTCGAACCCTCGGTACAGTTACCCGTACAACAGTTTTCGAGACTGACCCATTCAACCGCTCTGGCATCTCTCCTAAAATACTCCTTCTTGAGGTCTTTATTCAGTAGCTAAAATAATTTTAAAAATTCCCTGAAAATCTACACAAGGCTATAAAACAGTAAACCTCCGTAGCAAAAGCCATGGAGGTTTTTGGCGGAGAGTTAGGGATTCGAACCCCAGGACCTGTTACAGTCAACAGTTTTCAAGACTGCCGCAATCGACCGCTCTGCCAACTCTCCGGCGCAAATGTACAGGTTGAGGCATATCTACCAAAAAAACTTTCAATGCATTGGTTTTATAAAGCGGCAAGCCTTTGCTGGCGCTGGTTTATAACAAAAAAAACACCCATCTCAATAAATGAGACGGGTGCGCTTTGGCAGGCAATCGAAAGAAAAAATTATAATGCTTTGATCTCTATATTTCTATACCACACTTTATCACCATGGTATTGTAAAGCTATTTTACCTTGCTGGTAAGTTCCAAAAGCGGGCATCGATTTAAATTTGCTTTTGGCAACCATTGCTTTCCAATCGTCGTTCCACAGGGTGGTGGTAACGGCAAGATTGCCATTCATATACAACTCCAATTTTCCGTTCAGGCTTTTAATTTCCACCTTGTTCCATTCGCCCACAGGCTTAGCGTTTTCGTTATTAACCGAAACAAGATCATACAAGTCACCAGCCCTATGCTTAATTATTTTTCCATCGGCGTGGCCATCATTATCAAGCACCTGCATTTCAAGCCCGGTCTCATACGTGTTTTTGTATTTTGATGGGTCTTCGTGTACAAAAAATATAATACCGCTATTACCATTTTTTGCTATTTTCCACTCAAGCTTCAAGTCAAAATTTCCGTACTCATTGTCGGTTACAATATCTCCATGCCCTTTTTTAATGGTCTCGTCAAGGGTCAATGTACCGTTTTCAACCTTCCAAAGCGGGTTAACGCCTGTTTCGCCATAGGAGTGCCAACCGGCGGTGGTTTTTCCATCAAACAATTTAATCCATTTAGCTTTTGCGCCTTTGCCCTTGGTTTTGGCCTCAACAGGGGCGGCCATTTTTGTATTACTACAATAGGTAAATACAAAAAGTATGGATGCTGCTACAATCGTTTTTTTCATATTTATTCGGCTTTAACTGACATTATATAGGTAATCATTTTTTTTACATCGGCCTCGGCAAGCTGTGGGTGTGCAGGCATCATTATTTGCCCCCAATTACCCGCGCCGCCCATAATAATTTTATTTACTAAAGAGTCCTGACCCGCCTGGTTTCCGTTATACTTTGCAGCAACAGCAGCATATGCAGGCCCCGTAGCTGCTTCATTTATTTTATGGCAGGTAAGGCAGTCGCTTTTGCCAATCAGTTCAAGCCCTTCGTGTATGGCTGGGTCAACCATTGCTATTTCGGCGGGGGCAGCTTCCTCTTTCTTTGCGTCGCTTTCGGCATTTCCTCCGCAACTAATCATACATGTGCTTAACGTAACCACAACGCCTGTGGCAATAAGTAAAAAACCTTTTTTCATTAGTGTGTATTTATTAAAATTAAAAGTAAATGTAATTATTTCAAACCAAGCACTTTCGCATTTAGATGTTCATCGCTTCCTGCACCTGCAAAATCGTCAAATGCTTTTTCGGTAACCCTTATAATATGATCTCGTATAAATATAGCACCTTCTTTGGCACCATCCTCAGGATGTTTAAGGCAGCACTCCCATTCCATTACCGCCCAACCCGCATAATCGTACGCGGCCAGTTTGCTAAAAATGGATTTAAAGTCTACCTGCCCATCGCCGGTCGATCTAAACCTGCCGGCCCGGTTTAGCCAGCTTTGATAGCCGCCATAAACCCCCTGTTTACCGGTAGGATTAAACTCCGCATCTTTTACATGAAACGCTTTTATGCGCTCATGGTAAAAATCAATATAAGTTAGGTAATCTAAACACTGAAGCACAAAGTGCGACGGATCGTACAACAAGCAAGCCCGCGGGTGGTTGTCAACTTTTTCTAAAAACATTTCGTACGAAACACCGTCATGCAAATCCTCGCCGGGGTGTATTTCGTAACACAGGTCTACACCACACTCTTCATAAACATTTAATATTGGCAACCATCGTTTAGCCAGTTCAGTAAAAGCAGTGTCAGCCAGCCCATCGGGCCGTTGTGGCCATGGGTACATATACTGCCACATAAGAGCCCCGCTAAAAGTGGGGCTGGCATTTAACCCAAGGTTTAGCGATGCCTTTGCTGCAAATTTTAATTGCTGCGTGGCCCATTCGGTGCGGGCAGCGGGATTGTTTTTTACTACTTCGGGTGCAAATGCGTCCAACATGGTATCATAAGCGGGGTGGCTTGCTACTAACTGGCCCTGCAGGTGGGTAGCCAGCTCAGTAATCTCAAGCCCGCACTCATTTACCAACCCTTTCAGCTCGTCGGCATACGTTTTACTTTCTGCAGCTTTTTGCAGGTCAATACAACGTGCATCCCAGGCGGGTAGCTGCACCCCCACAAAACCAAGGTTTTTGGCCCATTGGCATATAGATGCCAAATTGTTAAACGGACCACTATCGCCCAAAAACTGCGCTAAAAATATTCCGGGTCCTTTTATTGTTTTCATACGAGTTATTGAAGTTGAATAATTGTTTTGTTGCCCACCCAAGCAAGGGCCATTATAGTTTAATATGGTTTTTTTTGCTTCATCACGCAATTAACGTGTTCAATATGGCGTTGCTAAGGTATTTAACCGCCCGTTCATAATTCAGGCATTTTTTATCTTTTTTTATCATCATCACCAAATATTACTAATGGCCCAATTAAAAGTGTAAAAAAAACAATTACTTTTAAAATCTTTATCAATTACCCTGCGCCTAATGAAATTAATTACCCGGTTACAGCTTTCGGCCATGATGTTCATGAACTTTTTTATATGGGGGTCGTGGTATGTAACTATGGGTACTTTTTTAAAATCTATACCAAAGGTTTCCGATGTACAGGTAGGGTTGGCGTATGGTACTCAATCGTTAGGTGCCATAATTGCACCTTTTGTTATTGGGCTTATTGCCGACAAATACTTTTCTGCACAAAAAATATTGGGGCTGCTGCATCTTGCAGGGGCCGCTGTTCTTTGGTACCTCTCGGGCATTAATGATTTCGCTTCGTTTTACCCCGCCATTCTTACTTACATGATCATTTATATGCCTACGCTGGCATTGGTAAACACAGTATCGTTTAAGCAAATGGTTATTCCCGAAAAAGAGTTTTCGTCGGTGCGGTTATGGGGCACCATTGGGTGGATAATAGCAGGGTTAATTATAGGATGGATGGCCTGGGAGCAAACCAATGGCCTGGCCAGCACTTTTAAACTGGCAGCAGTCTGCTCGCTGGTGTTAGGGGTTTTCAGTTTCTTTTTACCAAATACACCCCCACCGCGCAAGGGCACCAAAACTACCTTTGGCGAAATCGTTGGGTTGGAAGCCATCGGTCTGTTAAAAGACCGGAATTTTCTCGTCTTCTTTATTTCTTCCTTACTTATTTGTATACCGCTGGCATTTTACTACCAGGAAACCAATATTTACCTTAACGAGTTAAAACTGGAAGGTGCAGCTGGTAAAATGGCCTTTGGACAAATGAGCGAGGCATTATTTTTATTTTTAATGCCACTGTTTTTTATAAGGCTGGGCGTTAAAAAAATGTTGTTAATAGGTATGGCCTCATGGGTACTTCGCTACCTGTTATTTGCCTATGGAAACATTGGAAGCGGGGTTTGGATGTTGTATACCGGTATAATTTTACACGGCGTTTGTTACGACTTCTTTTTTGTAACAGGGCAAATTTATACTGACGAACGGGCGGGCGAACGCATACGTTCGTCGGCGCAAGGCATGATAACCCTGGCCACCTACGGGGTAGGCATGTTAATAGGTTTTTGGATAGCCGGGCTGGTAGCCGAAAAATATTCGGTGGCAGGTGGCCATAACTGGACGGTTATTTGGATTGTACCAGCAGCAATTGCAGCAGTAGTATTTGTTGTGTTTGCCATTTTTTTTAAACCACTAAAAAAACAGCCTGTAGCCGCTATTATGGCCAATGTAGGGGTGCAACCTACCATGGTTGCCGTACCGTCAAAATCAACCATATAAATGGTTATAATGTAATACATCTTTTAAAAAGAAATATACAGGGGTAATGAAAATATTTATGAAAAAAGCATGAGTCAAACCCATAACAGCCATTCATTACAATTAAAAGGCAACATAAATCATTCTGTTTGCTGGTGGACCTACAATTTTATGTCGCTGGATGAATTGTGTAACGTTGTTAAACAGGTGGGTTTTTCAGCCATAGACCTTGTTGGCCCCGACAACTGGCCAACATTGCAAAAACATGGTATTGATTGTAGTATGTGCAATGGCGCCGAAATAAGCCTGACCGAAGGATGGAACGATCCACAATACCACGCCGAATTAATTGATCGTTATACCAAACACATTGACCTGGTGGCCGACGCAGGCTACAAAAACCTGATTTGCTTTAGCGGTAACCGCCGGGGTATAAGCAATGAGGAGGGATTGGAAAACTGCGCCTCAGGCATAAAAAATATTATGGCTCATGCCGAAAAAAGAGGTGTGATGATAGTAATGGAGTTGTTAAACAGCCGGATCGATCACCAGGATTATATGTGCGACCGATCCGCATGGGGCATAGCACTTTGTAAAAAAGTGGCGTCGCCAAACTTTACATTGTTATACGATATTTATCATATGCAAATAAATGAGGGCGATGTTACACGAACCATTCAACTGCATCACCAACACTTTAGCCATTACCATACCGGGGGAGTGCCTGGCCGCCACGAAATAAACGAAACACAGGAGCTGTATTACCCGGCAATTATGCAGGCCATCGCTAAAACCGGGTATAAGGGCTACGTAGCACAGGAGTTTATACCCGTCGCCTCCAATAAAATTGAATCGCTGCGGAATGCGGTGTTCTGCTGCGATGTTTAATGAATTGCGAAAGCAACCAAATAAAAGTTCTTTGTTTTTAATTGCTTTAAAAAAATACATTTAGATTGTTTTGGCATTCATACCCAATCTATGGTCTGTAAAAGCCTACATGCTTCATGCATCAGCTAATTTTTAATTAATAAACGGTTTTCATTCTTCATATTTTAATTTTTAAATTATTCATTAAATGGCCACGAATACTTACGATGCTATTGTCATTGGCTCAGGAATCAGCGGAGGCTGGGCTGCAAAGGAGCTTACAGAAAAAGGGTTAAAAACCATTATGTTGGAAAGGGGTAAAGATATTGAACATGTTAAAGACTATGTAAACGCCACCAGGGGCTCGTGGGAGTTTCCGCACCGCGGAGGCCGCACACAGGATATGGTGGACAATTACCCTGTGTTGAGCCGCGATTATCCGCTAAACGAAATGAACCTGGATTATTGGACCAACGAAAAGGATAGCCCTTACACGGAGGTGAAGCGATTTGATTGGTTCAGAGGTTATCATGTAGGAGGTCGTTCGTTAATGTGGGGGCGTCAAAGCTACCGTTTTAGCGATATTGATTTTGAGGCTAACCTTAAAGATGGTGTTGCTATCGATTGGCCCATTAGGTACAAGGATATTGCCCCATGGTATAGCTACGCCGAAAAATTTGCCGGTATTAGCGGTAGCAAAAATGGCTTACCACAATTACCCGACGGCGACTACCTGCCACCAATGGATATGAACTGCGTGGAAAAAGATGTGGCTGCCAAAGTAAAGGCCAATTTTAATGGAATGAGGGACATTATTATTGGTAGAGTTGCAAATATTACCGAACCGCTACAAGCAAGGGCCAATTGCCAATACCGTAACAAATGCTGGCTGGGTTGCCCGTTTGGCGCTTATTTCAGCACCCAATCTTCTACTTTACCTGCTGCTAATAAAACCGGAAATCTAACCCTTCGCCCGTTTTCAATTGTAACCGAAATATTGTACGATAAGGATACTAAAAAAGCAACAGGTGTACGCGTGTTGGACGCCCAGGACAATAAGACTTACGACTATTTTGCAAAAATCATATTTGTTAACGCTTCGACCCTTAACTCGGCCTGGATATTAATGAACTCGGCTACCGATGTATGGCCCGATGGTTTGGGTAGCAGCAGCGGCGAATTGGGCCACAATGTAATGGACCACCACTTTAGGGCTGGTGCAAAAGGTAAAGTAGAGGGCTTTGACGATAAGTATTATTATGGAAAGCGCCCAAATGGCATCTACATTCCACGCTTTAGAAACCTGAATGCCGAAAAACGTGATTACATTCGCGGCTTTGGCTACCAGGGTGCAGCAAGTCGCCAGGGTTGGGAACGCGAGGTAGCTGAAATGACCATTGGAGGTGATTTTAAAGACGCATTGAGCGAACCCGGACCATGGAGCATGGGTATTACTGGTTTTGGCGAAACATTACCTTATCACGAAAACATGATATCGCTTGATAAAACGAAAAAAGATAAGTGGGGTTTACCAGTACTTTCCTTTGATGTAGAGTTTAAAGATAATGAGAAGAAGATGCGGGTGGACATGATGAACGATGCTAAAGAAATGCTGGAGGTAGCAGGACTGAAAGAGGTTTCAACTTACGACGCCGGCTCGTGGCCCGGTATGGGCATACACGAAATGGGAACCGCCCGTATGGGTGCCGATCCAAAAACTTCGGTGGTAAATAAAAACAACCAGGTGTGGGATGCTTTAAACGTGTTTGTAACTGATGGTTCGTTTATGACTTCAGCATCGTGCGTTAATCCATCGCTTACTTATATGGCTATGACGGCCAGGGCGGTTGACTATGCCGTAAACGAAATGAAAAAGCAAAACATGTAATCTATTAAAAAACGGCTTCATTATTTAACAATATCAATGAGTGGCTAATATGAAAAAAGAAGAAGAACAAAAAAAAACTACCGATAATTCGCGGCGCAATTTTATTAAAAGTACTGGCCTTGCCGCGGCAGGTTTTATGATAATCCCAAGGCATGTACTGGGCCGGGGCTTTGTTGCCCCCAGCGATCGGTTGGTGGTAGCCGGCATAGGTGCTGGTGGCAAAGGCCAAAGCGACATTATGAATTTTTATAAAAGCGGCAAAGCAGATATCGCTTTTTTGTGCGATGTTGACGAAAGGAGGGCTGCCAACTCCATTAAAAGTTTTCCCAAGGCAAAGTATTATAAAGACTGGCGCCAGCTAATTGAAAAGGAATCGAAGAATTTTGATGCAGTCTCCGTATCCACGCCCGACCATAACCACGCTGCCCCAGCCCTTGCTGCTATGCAATTAGGCAAGCATGTGTATGTACAAAAACCACTTACTCACGATGTAAATGAGGCAAGGATATTGACCGAGGCCGCCAAAAAATACAAAGTAGTTACCCAAATGGGCAACCAGGGATCGTCCGGCGATGGCGTAAGGCAATTGATGGAATGGTACAACGCAGGCCTTATTGGTAGTGTGCATACCGTTTACGTTTGGACCGACCGCCCCGTTTGGCCTCAAGGCATACCATGGAGCGATAAGGCAATTGACATTCCTAAAGAACTGGATTGGGACCTTTGGCTGGGTACTGCTCCCAAAAAAAATTATGTTGATAAACTGGTGCCATTCAATTGGCGTGGTTGGTGGGACTATGGAACCGGCGCCCTGGGCGATATGGGTTGTCATTTAATTGAGCCTGCTTTCCGAGTGCTGGACCTATCGTACATATCAAAAGTACAGGCAAGTGCAGGCAGTGTGTTTGTTGATGAGTTTAAGCGGGGGTATTTTCCTGAAAGTTGCCCGCCCAGCAGCCACGTAACCATCGATTTTCCTAAAACGCCTAAAACCGAAACACCTGTACGGGTGCATTGGATGGATGGCGGCATACAACCCGAACGCCCGGAAGAATTAGGTCCTAACGAGATGTTTGGCGATAATGGCAATGGATGTCTTTTTATAGGAACCAAAGGCAAAATGGTTTGCGGCACGTATGGCGCAAACCCCCAATTGCTGCCTACTTCCAAAACCAAACAGGTTAATGTAGCCCAAACCATTGCACGGGTGCCCAATGGCAGCGATGGCCATTATGCCCAATGGGTAGAAGGTTGTATTGCTGGTTATGGAAAAAAGGAGCTGAGCTCGCCGTTTGAAATTGCCGGGCCGTTAACGGAGGCGCTGCTAATGGCTAACCTGGCCCTGCGGGCACAGGATATACGTGTACCACGCACTACCGGCAATGGCTTTAATTATCCCGGCCGTAACATAGAACTGCTTTGGGATAAAACAGCCATGAAGGTGACAAATTTTGATGATGTTAACCAGTTTGTAAAACGAAAGTATACTGACGGTTTTAATATAGGGTTGCTGGGATAAATGTAGTTAGCTAAACCAACCGGGATTTTTAATTTTTAATTTTTAATTTTTTAAATATGAACCGTAGAGAAGCCGTACAAAGCATTACTTTATTATTAGGCGGAACGATTGTTGGCAGTTCGGCATTTTTAACCGGCTGTAAAACCAGCACTTCGGCCACTTTAGATTTTACTAACGACGATATTGCTTACCTGAACGAAGTGGGCGAAACCATTTTGCCAACCACTGCCAGCTCGCCCGGCGCGAAAGCGGCCAATGTGGGTGCCTTTATGACCGTGATGGTAAAAGACACTTATACCGATGAGCAGCAAAAAACCTTTAAAGAAGGAATGAAAAAGCTAAACGACGAGGCAGACAAAGCCTACAGCAATAAGTTTATGAAGCTGGACGAAAAGCAGAAGCACGATCTGCTGGTAAAACTGGATGCTGAGCAAAAGGCTTACCAAAAAGATAAAAAGAAGGAAGACCCTTCGCATTATTTCAGGTTGATGAAGGAGCTTACGTTGCTGGGTTATTTTACCAGCGAAATTGGTAGCAAACAGGCACGTCGCTACGTAGAAACTCCCGGAAGGTACGATGGTTGTTTACCTTACGCCAAAGGCGATAAAGCATTTGCATAGTAGCTGTTTTGTCGATAAATAAATATTGATTAATTTTTATAAAAAGGGATATGGGCTTTGGCTCATCATCCCTTTTTTTATAGTTATTTGTATTCGTATGATCTATCGCTTAACAACCCTTTTGTGCATAGCCCTTTTTAGCTGCGCTGGTATAAAAACACCGCCTACTACTAAAAACAATTTGCCCGTGAATGTATTGGAAAACCTGCTGCAGGCCAACCCGGCCATGTTTAAAAAAATTATGGACAACCGGCAAAACTACCGGGTGCAAATTATTTATACCCAAATAAGCCGGAACAAACAAAACGTACCCACGTTTACCGACTATACGTTTAACCTTGACAGCAACCAATATTTTTACCCCGCCAGCATGGTAAAAATGCCGGCTGCTTTACTAGCACTGCAAAAGCTGGGCAAGTTGCAACAACAGGGAATTGAGCGCACCACGGCAATGATTACCGACAGCAGCTTTACCGGGCAGCAGGCGGTACTTACGCAGCCAACAGCCGCCGACTCACGGCCTACGGTTGAGCAATACATCAGGGAAATATTTGCCGTGAGCGATAATGAAGCGTATAACCGGCTGTACGAATTTTTGGGGCAGCAATACATTAATGAGCAGTTGCATGCAAAAGGCTATACCAGCGCACAAATATTGCACAGGCTAAGCGTACCACTAACCGAAGAGGAAAACCGCCATACTAATGCCATTTCTTTTTACGATACCGCTGGCAACCTGTTGTACCGGCAACCAGCGGCCTACAATAACGTACAGTACCAGCCGCGCCAAACCCAGTTGGGAAACGGCTACTATAGCAATGGGCAACTGGTAAACACACCGTTTAATTTTTCGCAAAAAAACCGGCTTTGCCTTACCGATCTGCAACAAATGCTGCGTTCGGTACTATTTCCATTGTCGGTGCCTGCGCGGCAGCGGTTTAACCTTTCTGCCAGCGATTACCGCTTTGTTTACAAAAGCATGAGTTCGCTGCCACGCGAAGTCACTTATCCGGAGTATGACTCAACCGAATACTGGGATGCCTACGTAAAGTTTTTGTTGTACGGCTCAGAGAAGGGGAGCATGCCATCGAACATCAGAATTTTTAATAAGGTAGGGGATGCCTATGGTTTTTTGACCGATGTAGCGTACATAGTCGATTTTGAAACCAAGGTAGAATTCATGCTTGGCGCTACCATTTTCTGCAACGAAAAAGGAATTTTTAACAGCGACGACTACCAGTATGATAGCATTGGTTTTCCTTTTATGAAAAATTTGGGACGGGTGGTTTATGACTACGAATTAAAACGGAAACGAAAATATTTGCCCGATCTTAGTGAGTTTACTTTTGATTATAGCAGGTGATTTGTAATTTACATTATAACTGTTTTAAACCGAATGGGTTGTTGCTTTCCGCCGATGATTGCTGTTTACGAATTTTTTTGTTTAAATAGAGAATTGGAGGTTTACATAGGGTAGGTATAACCTTGTAAAAACTATAAAAAATTGTTAGCTAAAGTATGACAGAACACATTTTTTTTATTTAGGACTAAGCCTGTTAACAATGTACAAAATGGATGCCATACGTTGTAAAGAGTGGCGACTTTTTCCGGGGCTTTCAATGCTTAGCAACAAATTAGGATACATTGTATTTCTGTTTGCACACATCCCGCTCTTTTTCATTGTTTACCGGCAATTAACCCACAGCACTAACATTGTTTATTTTATTAGGGGATGTAACATTTTTATGATGGCTCATCTTGGGCTTCATATTTTTTTTCTACCACATAAAAACAATTTATTTAAAGCGTGGATATCATGGGCGATAATAGCTGGCGCAGGTTTTTGCGGGTTCATAGCCTTACTACTTTAATTAAAAATTAATTAGCAGTGAAAAAAAACGTCAACTATTAAAATAAAGGGAAGTGCAAGTGAAATGCGATCCGTAAGTTGAAAGAACATAAGCCGACGTCATTTTATCGAACACCATCTCCTGCTTTATTTACCTTTTCAGTATTTTAGGGCATTTATGCCTTAATTTTTAAAGTTATCATGCCTTTGTCTTCATTGCTTACAAGGTTTAGCAAACCTCAAATACTAACAATGGCCAAACCTTGTTGTGAATTAGGGGCCAAAGAAATTGATGTAATTGACAAAATACTTTATGAACGCGCCTTAAACTTTTCCACTTCATAAAATTAGTGGCCATAAAAACAATCAACTATAATTGAACCGTCTACACCGCAGTGGACGGTTTTGCTGACAAGCCAAAAGAGGTTTGCACCAAGCTGAAAAGCAACAATCATGTTAATTATAAACCTTGAAATATTGCAACCTCTATTAATGCCAAACAAAGTTTGAACAATACTATGCTGGCTTGTATTAATAAAAAAATTGAGGTGACCATACCCACATTATACTGCTTAACCTATAGTGAGCGTGTAAAAATAGCCAGCGGTAAAATAGTTGAAGGAACGAACGCAGTTAGGGACAGTTTTAAAATTTCGGCTGGCCAAATGTAAAGTGGCTATCTCTGTCAAAATAAAATAGGTTTAAGTAGGAACGCTCCCCAACACCATATTAAAATACCTGCCACTCTTTTTTATATTTACCTGCATGCACGGGGTTGGGACTATTTAAAAAATAAAAAAAATAAGGTTTGGCTTTCGCCAAATTATTTTTGCAATTATCAACAAACGAATGCTTTGTTTGAAAGTTCCATTTTTGGTGTTTTTTCTGAAAAATTCTGTATTCCTCTGCGGTAAAATAATGGGAACAACAGTATTATTAAGTAAAAAGTAAAAGGTCATTTGAGAAATGTACTACCTTTTAATTATAAAACGATTGTATAAATATGCTTACTAAAAAATCCCGATACGTTGCATTCGTAACTTTTGCTTGCCTGGCAATAGGTGCAACATTAATATCCTTTGTTCCCTTTAAGGTATTGGCACAACAAACAACATCTGGCCGGTATCTCTACGTGGCTACACCCGGCATACGCGATTACCTTGGCTATGGCGGGCATGGGCTGCTTGTGTTTGACATTAACAACAACCACCAGTTTGTAAAGCGTATTAAAACAAACGGATTGCATACCAACGGCGACCCCTCCAATGTAAAAGGCATTGCAGTAAGTGTGCAGCTCAATAGCATATTTGTAAGTACCATAGAGGGTTTACAGCGTATAAATCTTACTACCGACAAAATGGTTTGGGAAAAATCCTTTGAAGGCGGCTGCGATCGGATGTCCATTTCGCCTGACGGTAAAACAATGTACCTGCCCTCTATGGAAAAGAATTTTTGGAACGTGGTGGATTGTGCAACCGGTGATATCATCAAAAAAATTACTATCGTAAAAAGAGCCCACAATACATTGTATGGCCCATCGGGTAAAAGGGTGTACATGGCCGACATAGCCTCCCCGATATTATTTGTTTCAGATGTTAACACGCATACGGTAGTAGAAAAAATTGGCCCTTTCAAAAACTTCATCCGCCCCTTTACGGTAAACGGTAGGGAGACCCTTGTTTTTGTAACAGTGGATAGCCTGCTGGGCTTTGAAGTAGGAGACCTTACTACCGGCAAAGTGCTTGACCATATTATTGTACAAGGCTGGGAAATGGGGCCGGTAAGAAGGCATGGAAATCCGAGCCATGGAATAGGCCTTACACCAGATGAAAAGGAATTATGGCTGGCAGACGGACACAACATGCGCCTCCATATTTTTAGTGCCGTTAAGCCTTATCAGCAGTTAACCACCATACCATTGCAGGACATGCCGGGCTGGATAACCTTTAGCCTTGATGGTAAGTATGCCTACCCCAGCAGCGGTGAGGTGATTGATGTAAAAAGCCGAAAAATTATAACCATTTTGCAAGACGAACACTTTAACAATGTAGCCAGCGAAAAGATGGTGGAAGTGCATTTTGCCGGAGGTAAACCTACCAAAAGCGGCGACCAGTTTGGAGTAGGCCGCGTTACCAGATAGCAAATTTAAAAACAACCGTATGAAACAAATAAACACCCGCACCTTGCTGCAATTGTGCTTACCGGTTTTATTATTGGCAACAGTATTGGTAGCCTGTAACGAAGCAAAAGATACAAGTCAAAAAACAGAGAACTGGTATAAAGAAAAAGTATGGCTAAATGGTTTGGCATTAAAGCCGCATGTAACAATAAACCAGCAACAGTTCAGGGCCGAATACGAAGCAAACAAACAGGCCTGGGACACGGCGTTTGCTTATCTAAAAAATACTGACTTAAATAGTTTGCCTGTAGGCAGGCACCCAATTGACAGCAATAATGTGTTTGCGCTGGTAACAGAAGGGCCGGCAAAAAATCCCGACACTGCTAAATGGGAAAGTCATCTTGTGTACATAGATATTCACCACGTTATCTCAGGCAAAGAAAAGATGGCTATAAGTCCCGTTGATTCCGCAGCAGTTATGACCCCGTACGATTCAATAAAGGACATTGGGTTCTACACTGGCAAAGGGGAATTTCATGAATCGGGTTTCAATGACTTTTTTATCGTATTTCCTCCCGCAGCGCATTGCCCCGGCGTTAAGGTTGATGGGTATGATACCGTTAAGAAGATTGTTATCAAAATAAAAAAGGCAACGTAGTTTTGTGCGGAATTGCCCCATCAGATTCATCATCGTTCCATTTTTTCTAAGCCGAAACAACGGCAAAACACCCTTAAAAATCTGCTTCACTCTTTAAAATCCCCGCAATGAAAATTCGCGCTGCAGTACTTTACCAAATGGGCATTGAGCGGCCCTACAACCAAAGCAATCCATTAAGTATTGAAGAAATAGAATTGCACAGGCCCGAAGCCGGTGAAGTGCTTGTTAAAATACATGCAGCAGGCCTTTGCCATTCGGACCTGTCAGTAATTGATGGCAATCGCCCACGGCAGGTGCCGATGGTTTTGGGCCATGAAGCCGCAGGTGAAATTGTTGAACTGGGCAACGGAGTAAACAACCTGGCGATTGGGGACCACGTGGTGTTTTCCTTTGTACCTATTTGCGGCCATTGCATGCCATGCATGACGGCCCGCCCTGCCCTTTGCGAAAACGGCGTAGCTGCAAATAACAAGGGAAAGCTGCTGGGTGATGGCATGCGCCTCTTTAATCACCAGCAACAACACATTCACCACCACATGGGTGTGTCCGGTTTTGCTGAATATGCCGTAGTATCCACAAAATCAGTTGTTCGTATTGACAAGAGCTTACCATTTGATATTGCCGCCTTATTTGGTTGTGCAGTAATGACCGGTGTTGGAGCCGTAATTAATACAGCTAAGTTGTTATTGGGGCAGACCATATTAATTACCGGATTGGGAGGTGTGGGGTTTGCTGCGCTGTTAGGTGCCCTTGCCGGTGGTGCAAGCAAAATAATTGTGGCTGATATAAATAACCATAAGCTGGCCAAAGCACTTGAATTAGGAGCGCATCATACCGTAAATGCTGCCGATGAAAATGCGGTTGAACAAGTAAGGGATCTTACACATGGCGGTGTTGACATTGGGATGGAATTTGCGGGCGTAGTGCAGGCGCTTGAGTTTACCTACAATGCTACTGCAAGGGGTGGAAAAACAGTGACCGCCGGTTTGCCCCATCCATCTAAATTGATGCAAATTTCGGTAACAAAGCTGGTGGCTGAGGAACGTACTTTACAAGGCTCGTACATTGGCAGTTGTATACCTGCACGGGATATACCGGCATACATTGCACTGTATCAATCGGGCAGGTTGCCGGTTGATAAACTAATGACACATACCCTGCAATTAAGCCAAGTGAACGAAGGCTTTGAGCGACTGGCAAAAGGAGAGGCGATACGGCAGATTATAACCACCTTTTAATAGCGGCATATGCTTAGCTACGAAGGGTGAAAAGGTGCATTAAAAAGATGCGGTACAAGGGAGTGACACAACCGGAGCAGCACAAAGAATAACTGTTGGTTAAAAAAAAAGATGTTATTAAACACAAACTAAATAAAGTGCAGAAAAATAATCTTCTTAAAACATTAGCATACGTTAACGGTGAGTGGGTAACCGCAGCAAGTGGAAAAACATTTGACGTTATAAATCCTGCAAACGGGGAATTGCTTGCGGCGATCCCCGACATGGACCGTGACGACGTTAGAAAAGCCATTGATGCAGCAGATGCCGCCTGGCCCGCGTACCGCGATCTTACCGCAAACGACCGGGCACAACTTCTTAAAAAATGGTTCGCACTTATTATGCACCACCAGGAAGACCTGGCCAGGTTAATGACCATGGAATGCGGCAAAGTACTAACTGAAAGCCTTGGAGAAGTGATGTATGGCGCATCGTTTATTGAATGGTTTGCCGAGGAGGCCAGGCGCACCTACGGCGATGTTATTCCGCCGCCCACAAAAGACAAACGCATTGTTGTAATCAAACAATCCATAGGTGTTGTGGCGGCACTTACGCCATGGAATTTTCCACTTGCCATGATTACGCGCAAGGTAGCACCGGCGCTTGCGGCAGGTAGCTCCGTGGTAGTAAAGCCCCCATCAGAAACGCCGCTAACCGCATTAGCCATATCGTGGCTGGCACAGCAGGCCGGGTTTCCACCGGGGGTGTACAATACCGTTACCACCAGCGATAACAGCGGCATAGGCAAAGAGCTTTGCGAAAACAGGAAGGTGCGCAAATTGTCCTTCACCGGCTCTACTGCTGTCGGTAAAATACTTATGAGCCAATGTTCATCAACACTCAAAAAACTATCGCTTGAGTTAGGTGGCAATGCACCTTTTATTGTGTTTGATGATGCCGATATTGATGCAGCAGTAAAGGGAGCTATGGCTTCCAAGTTTCGCAATAGTGGCCAAACCTGTGTATGTGTAAACAGGTTGTTTGCACAGGATGGTATTTACGACGAATTTGTTGAAAAGTTTACAAAGGCAGTTGCTAAATTAAAGGTGGGTAATGGGCTTGATAAAGATGTGCAGGTAGGCCCCATGATTAGTAAAAAAGGGGTAGATAAAGTAAAACGCCACGTACAGGATGCCATTGAAAAAGGTGCCGTTTTATTACAGGGCGGCAAACAAATGGAGGGATTGTTTTTTGAGCCAACGGTATTGGGCGGGGCAACGGGTGAAATGATTATATCGAAAGAAGAGGTGTTTGGCCCCGTGGCGCCGGTGTTTCGTTTTAGTACCGAAGAGGAGGTTATTAAAATGGCCAATGATACGGAGTACGGATTGGCGGCTTATTTCTATAGTAAAAATGTATCGCGTTGCTGGCGGGTTGCCGAGGCGTTGGAAAGTGGCATGGTGGGCATTAACGAAGGGGTAATATCCACAACGGTTGCGCCCTTTGGTGGCGTAAAGGAATCAGGCCTCGGTCGCGAGGGTTCAAAATATGGAATGGATTATTTTATGGAAATAAAATACCTGTGCTTTGGAGGAATTCAATAGGAATTTGGATATAAACCATATTTCATTTAATTATTTTTTTGTTACGGGCATTGGTTATTAATTAAATATTGTTGTAGCCTGCTTCTAAAATCATAGAGGTCACTCACTTTTACTGGTATATCAATATTTAGCAGCCCTGTATAAAATAAATAATCCAGGATACATCCGTTTCAATCCACTTTGCCCTGCTAAATCTATAAACAATGTTTCAGCGCTCCATTTTACGACAACTACTGCAAATACCCGTTATCGTAGCTGCACTTGGATACTTTGTAGATATCTACGACCTGCTGTTGTTTAGTATAGTCCGTATAGATAGTCTTAAATCGCTCGGTGTTGCTGATGCGGACCTGCTAACCCAGGGTGTGTACCTCATTAACCTGCAAATGGGCGGCTTACTAATAGGTGGAATTTTGTGGGGTATTATGGGTGATAAAAAAGGAAGGATTACGGTGTTGTTTGCATCAATTTTAATTTATTCGCTTGCCAACATTGCCAATGGATTTGTAACCAGTGTAAACCAATATGCCCTGTTGCGTTTTATTGCAGGTGTTGGTTTAGCTGGCGAGTTGGGTGTAGGTATTACGCTGGTAGCAGAAATTTTGCCCAAAGAAATAAGAGGATATGGAACATCATTGGTTGCAGGAGTTGGCATGTTAGGCGCTGTGTTGGCTTATGCAGTTTCTGATATGTTTCAATGGCGGGTTGCTTACTTTATTGGTGGCGGGCTTGGTTTATTGTTGCTGTTGATGCGGGTAAAAGTTTTTGAATCAGGCATTTTTGAAAAGGTAAAAACAAAGGCGGTATCGAGAGGCAATTTCTTTATGTTATTTACTACCCGTAAACAGTTTTTTAAATACCTGCGCTGTATTTTAATTGGCATACCCGTTTGGTTTGTTGCTGGTATATTAATGACTTTCTCGCCCGAATTTGGTAAAGTGCTTGACCTGGGTGAGCCCATTGTTGCCGGCAAAGCTGTAATGTGGGAATACCTGGGATTAACCGTTGGCGACATTTGCAGTGGCATGCTTAGCCAGTATTTTAATAGCCGTAAAAAGGTAGTGTTTATGTTTGTTTCACTTGTAGGTGTATTGTCGGCAGTGTATTTATTTGTGCCCCTGCATTCAGCCACTATGTTTTATGGATTATGTGTAGTGCTTGGATTTGGCGCAGGTTATTGGGCCCTTTTTGTTACAATAGCTGCTGAACAATTTGGCACCAACCTGCGGGCAACGGTGGCTACTACCGTACCCAACTTTGTAAGGGGTAGTATTCTCATCATGACGCCACTCTTCCTTGTTTTTAAAGAGCAGTTTGGACTGTTAAACGGTGCTGGATTGGTGGGCTTATCAGCCATAGTTATTTCCTTAACCGCGGTGTTGTTTATGGAAGAAACTTTTGGCAAGGATCTGAACTTTGTGGAAGGCGATGTGCCGGAGGAAATATATATAGGTGAACGCCCGGTGAAGGTGTAAGCATGGCTGGATTGGATACAGGTGTATGTGTGAAAATCCAGCATCCACTCCTGGTAAAACTGCGTAAACAAACGTGGTGGTGAAAAATATCTTATAGTTGGCCGATAAATATAAGACCGCAAGAATGGTTAATTATTAAATTTCTGTCGGTAACAAATAATTGTTGATGCAGGCATTAATTGGTAACAGGCCACATGTTGAACACACCATTTTAAATGTATTATAATGAAAATAATATTTGGATGTTTTATTTTAATTGTTGTGTGTGCTTTTAATACAGCGCTTGCACAAAACATACATATTGCTACGGTGCCAGGCACACCTCAAATTAAATATGCCGCCGGCATATTAAACAAGGCGTTGTTAAAACAAGGTGCCGGCGTTGGCATGGGTGCTGCTGAGGTAGTAATCAACCTTGTTATCGATTCTATTAACATGGAAAAGGAAGCTTTTTCGATTGTTAATGAGGGAAAAACTATTTCTATTACGGGTGGAGATGGAACAGGCCTGATTTATGGAAGCCTGTCAATAGCCGAAGACCTTCGTAATGGTATAAACCTGCAAAGCGTTAAAGCCAGTAAGGAAAATCCACATGTCCCTTTTCGGGCTATAAAGTTCGATCTTCCATGGGATACCTACCGCCGCAGCATAGCCCTTGATTTGCATGTGGAAACCTGTAAAGACATCAATTATTGGAAAGCCTTTTTAGATATGATGGTCCAAAACAGGTTCAACGCGCTAACCCTCTGGAACCTGCATCCGTACACCTACATGATTAAATCAAATAGCTTTCCCGAAGCAAGCCCGTTTACCGATGCGGAATTAAAAGAATGGCAAACATTGTTTCACGGAATTTTTGCCCTGGCAAAAGAGCGAGGTATTGACACCTACATTTTTCCTTTTAACATTTTTGTAAGCCCTTCTTTTGCCGAAGCACACAATGTTGCCATGGACAATCCTGTTCATGATTTCTTTTTCGGCAAAGGTGACACCTCGGAAATTGTGAAGCGATATACAAGGGAAAGTGTAACCCAGCTTTTGCAGGAGTACCCCGAGCTTTCGGGTATGGGTCTTACACATGGCGAGTACATGGGCGGCATGACCCCTAAGCAGCGCGAAGACTGGATGAATGAAACGATCATTGATGGGATGCTGAAAGCAAAAAGAAAAGTAAAACTCGTACACCGAATTCCATTGTCGGCCAATACCGGTTCAGGCGGTAGCACAAGTATAGAAACGGAACGGTTAACCCGTAAAGTAATTGAAGCAGAAGGCGACCTGGAGTTTATTGAAGGACCCATATGGGCTGATCTGAAATTTAACTGGTCGCATGCGCATTCAACAACAAAGCTGGTTAAAGTACATGGAGGTAAAATGTACGATGCATTATTTAATCCCTTGCCTATAAACTACAAGATTACCTGGACGGCACGCAACGAAGATTTTTTTTGTTTGCGTTGGGGCGTTCCTCAATTTGTGCGAGACCATATTATTGAAAATACACCACCTTATGTAGGAGGATATTTTGTAGGTTCTGAAACGTATATTCCTGCCAAAGATTATTTTACCAAACCCGGAATAAAAGTAGATTGGAAATATGCTTTTGAAAGGCAATGGCTGTTTTATAAACTTTGGGGTCGGTTGCTGTATAATCCGGCAACACCCGATAGCAAGTTTCAGGCGGAGTTTACAAGGCGCTATGGAAAGAATGGCAACAATTTATTGCAGGCATCTGCACTGGCCGGCACTACACCATTACGGCTGGCCTCAGCCTTTGATTTCACCTGGGATTTTACTTTGTACAGCGAAGGATTTATGGCCCTCGACAGCAGGGTTAAACGGGTTGAATATATATCGTTGGAGCGACTGATGAAACAACCCACAACTGATCCTAACTATGTTTCTGTAATCAATTTTGTAAATGCAACCTCTTCAGGCGACCTGCTTCAAAAAGATAAGATCACCCCACCCGTACTTATACAAATGCTGGAAAGGGATGCCAATAAAGCACTTGAGCTGGTAAAGGATATCAAAACAAGTGACAACAATTCACTTATGTACGAAGTAGCCGATATTAAGACCTGGGCCAACTTAGGGTTGCATTTTGCCGAAAAGCTGAAGGGTGCAGTGGCCCTGCAAACCTATAAGCTGCAGGGTGGAGAACAGCACAAACAAAACGCCGTTAAACACTTAAAGAATTCGTTGAAATATTGGGATGTGGTCATCGCAATTACCAGGCCCATTTACAACGATATGCCGCTTGTACATTACAGCGAAGAAAACGGTAAGCACTGGAGAGAAAATGATCAACGTCGGTTTCACTGGGCCTTGATACGACCATTGGTAGCAAAGGACATTGAATATGCATCAACATTTACGGTTGGTTCCGCCGGTTTAAAATAGCAATTAGCAGCAAGTATTGAAGGCTGATTCAATAGCAGTTCTCACATATGATATTCCCTCCCGTTACTTCCATTAACAGCAACATCTTTCTTATGGCATGCATGTGCTATTGGCAAAGCCGGAGTTGGAAATACCAGGGGGCTTCGGGTGTATGGAACCAAAAATGTTCAGGACAGTGCACCTCGTTAACTTTACAAACCCCATAATGATGAAAGGACCATTAAGCGAACTGCTTTTTGTAGATGCCCGCGTAAGCATAAAGATTCCGGAAAATAAAAGAGTGACGGGTGTAACATTGCTAATGGGGAAATCAAAAGCAGCTTTTGAAAATAAAAAAGGATTTATATCACTAAGGGTGCCTGGTATAGCCAACCATAAAATTGTGGCGCCTGACCTGGCTTAAGTAAGCATTTATATGTTGCAAACAAGCTATTTTTTTTTGGTTGCAGGCATTTGCTTTCCATGGTATCATCGTTGCTACGCTCAGTTCATCGGCAACGCAATGATTAAACTGGGCGTAGTAGCTTATTCTGAGCTTGTTTAAGGGTCGCATTCCGTTCATTGAAAAACCAATTGCGCGCCTTTCTTACGTTGCAGATATAAACCAGTGTCGTTATTAAATTTTTACTGAAACAAATTGTAAAAGCAAAAAATGTATCTTTTAACTTTTAGGTGCATAATGCCATTAGTAATCATTCCTCAACAATTACGTAACCAACATCATTATGCCGTGGACCCAGGTTATCGATCCATTCAACAACATCGCGATATCCGCACTCTTAGCAGCAATACCCATCTTATTTATTTTTTGGGCACTGATTATCAAAAAAATGAAGGGCTACAAAGCAAGCCTCCTTGCTACACTAATAGCCGTGGTTATTGCTATGGTGGCATATGGCATGCCGGTTAAACTGGCCCTGCTCTCCACCCTTAATGGTGCCATGTATGGTTTGTTTCCCATTTGCTGGATAATTATAGCAGCCGTGTTCCTGTTCAACTTAACGGTAAAGAGTGGTCAGTTTGAGGTCATCAAATACTTCATGGCTACTATTACATCCGACCGCCGTATACAAGCCCTGCTCATCGCTTTTTCATTTGGATCATTTTTAGAAGGCACTGCAGGTTTTGGTGCCCCGGTGGCCATTACAGCCGCCATGTTGGCTGGCCTTGGTTTTAATCCCTTGTATGCTGCCGGCATTTGTCTTATTGCTAACACGGCTCCCGTAGCATTTGGCGCTATTGGTATTCCAATAACTGTTGCCTCACAGGTGTCATCCATACCCGAAATGGCTATTTCCCAAATGGTGGGTCGTACCCTCCCCATCCTTTCTATTCTTCTGCCTTTTTACCTCATTGTGTTAATGTCGGGTGTAAAAAAAACCATGGAGATATTACCTGCGGTTCTGGTCTCCGGCATCTCGTTCGCATTGCTACAGTGGTTTTCTTCCAATTATTTGGGCCCGGCATTGCCCGATGTTATTGCGGGCATTGGTTCCATTGTTGCGCTCATTGTTTTTCTTCGGTTCTGGAAACCCAAAACTACCTGGCGTTTTCCGCAGGAGCCTGCGCCAACCATTGATACTGATGTAAATTATACTTCGGGCCAAATCGTCCGTGCCTGGTCGCCATTTATACTGTTAACCATTATGATCATAGCATGGGGTACGGCGCCCATTAAAGAAGTTTTAAACGCCGTTGGTATGATTCAGTTTGAAATGCCCGGCCTGCACAATGCTATTGTAGACAGGGGCGGCAACCTTTTACCACATACTTTTAAGTTTAACTACCTGTCTGCTTCCGGCACAGCCATTGTTATTTCTGCGTTTATATCCATACCGTTGGTCGGTTTATCTTTTGGCAAGGGGATGAAGATATTTGTTGAAACGCTCAGCCAGCTTAAGTTTCCCATTCTCACCGTAGCATCTGTATTGGGTTTTGCTTACATCGTAAACGATTCAGGCATTACGCTTACCATGGCTGCAGCGCTGGCCAACACCGGTGTTCTATTTCCTTTTTTTGCTCCTGTGCTGGGTTGGCTCGGTGTGTTTATCACTGGTTCCGACACATCGGCAAATGCGTTGTTTGGCAAGCTACAGGCAGCTACCGCCACTTCCATTGGTGTCGACCCGGTAATCACCGTTGCTGCCAATGTTTCGGGTGGAGTGGTAGGTAAAATGATCTCCCCACAATCCATTGCGGTTGCAGCGGCAGCCGGTCATCTTATTGGCAGGGAGTCTGAACTGTTTCGCTTTACGGTAAAGCACAGCTTTATTATGTTGGTGTTCATTTGCATTATTGTGCTGTTGCAGGCCTATGTGTTCACGTGGCTTATTCCCGAGTACCAAATGCTAACCGGCAAAGCCGCTGCAATCCTTCCTGATTTTACAAAAGGATACACGTACCTCGTAATACTGGCGGTGGTATTAACAGCTTTAGCCGCTTTTGTTATTTCAATTGGCAGGAAAAGAAAAAATAAAAGCGCAACAGAACCAACATTAGCTGTCATAAAATAACTAATAATGAAAATTGTAATACTCGACGGCTACACCCTAAACCCCGGCGACCTTAGCTGGGATGCGCTACAACAATTGGGCAATGTGCACATTTACGACCGAACACCGCAGAACCAGGTAGTGGAACGCGCAAAAGATGCCGAAGTAGTGTTTTCCAACAAAACACCCCTTGGCGAAGATTTATTGCATCAGTTACCCAAACTAAAATTTATTGGTGTGCTTGCTACAGGCTACAACATAATAAACATTCAGGTGGCAAAACAAAATGGTGTGGTGGTAAGTAACGTTCCGGGGTATGGTACGCCATCGGTGGTGCAAATGACTTTTGCTTTATTGCTTGAGTTGTGCCAGCATGTGCAGCACCACAGCAACACGGTGCTGAACGGTAAGTGGTCGGCCTCAAAAGATTTTTGTTATTGGGATTACCCGTTGGTGGAGCTGGAAAATAAAACGATAGGCATAATAGGTTTCGGCGATATCGGCAGCAAAGTTGGTGATGTGGCCACCGCATTCGGTATGAACATTATTGGCAACAGCAGAACCCAAACCGACCAAAGCCATCGCAAAAATTTCAAGTGGGCAAGTGTTCCTGAACTGCTGGAGCAATCGGATGTAGTGAGTATCCATTGCCCACTGACGCCGGAAACAAAGGGCCTGATCAACAAAGAAAACCTGCAATTAATGAAACCATCGGCTATTTTACTAAACACCTCCCGTGGGCCAGTAATAATAGACGAAGACCTTGCAGTCGCATTAAACAACGAGGTGATTGCGGGTGCCGGGATTGATGTGCTTTCTACTGAACCGCCGCCTGCAGGAAACCCGCTGTTTACAGCAAAAAATTGTATAATAACACCGCATATTGCATGGGCCACTAAAGAGGCCCGATCAAGACTGATGGATATAACCGTAAATAATTTGAAGGCATTTATAAACGGTAACCCGGTAAATGTGGTGAACTAGGGAAGTAAAAAGTAAAAAGTAGAAACTCACAACTCACAACTCACAACTCACTACTCACTACTCACTACTCATAACTCACAACTCACAACTCACAACTCACAACTCACTACTCATAACTCACAACTCATAACTCATAATTCCTAACTTATAACTCATAATTCATAACTTATAATTCTCAACTCACTACTCACTACTCACAACTCACAACTCACTACTCATAACTCACTACTCACTACTCACTACTCTCTACTCACAACTCACTACTCACAACTCAAGAAAAAAATGCATCTCCTCATAGCCCCAAATGCTTTTAAACATAGTCTGACCGCTGAAGAAGCTGCAAATGCCATCCGCGATGGATTGCTGCAAAGCAAACTCGACTGTACCTGCGAATGTTTTCCCATTGGTGACGGTGGCGATGGAACGGGTGAACTGATCATAAAGAAGTGTGGCGGCGATATGGTATATGAATTCGTGCATGATCCTCTCGGAAAAAAGATTATAGCCACTTTCGGACTCATTGATCAAGGCAAAACCGCGATCATCGAAATGGCTAATGCTTCTGGTATCCGTTTGTTGAAAAAGAAGGAATTGAATCCATTACGGGCTACATCGTTTGGCACGGGCGAGCAAATTAAACTAGCCATGTCTAATGGCGCCTCAACTATCGTTATTGGCATGGGTGGGTCAGCTACGGTAGATGGAGGGAGTGGAATGTTGAAAGCACTCGGCGTTCGCTTTTTAAATGATGCGGGCAATGAAGTCGCTAACCTCCCCGAAGACCTCATTCACCTGGCTTCTATTGATACTTCTTTAATAGATAAACGACTGCAAAACACCAAAGTGATTGTGCTGTGCGATGTAGACAACCTGCTGTTAGGTGACCATGGTTCGGCTGCCATTTTCGGTCCGCAAAAAGGAGCTACTACGGAAGCAGTAAAATTGCTGGACGCTGCATTGGAAAGGTTTTCGTTGGTGGCTTTGCAGCACACCGGGCTGGATATGTCTGCAGTTAAATACGGCGGTACGGCGGGTGGTGCAGCAGCAGGTTTATATGCGCTGTTAAATGCCCAACTGGTAAATGGAATCGACCACTTTTTAGAGCTGACCGCTTTTGAATTATCATTACAACATTGCAACCTGGTGATTACCGGCGAAGGCAGCATTGATGAACAAACATTACAAGGTAAGGGACCTTTTGGCGTGGCAAAACTTGCAAAGAAAAATGGTATTCCCGTAATCGGCTTAGCAGGTAAAATACCGCTGACAAGCAATTCCCTGTTACAGAAATATTTTAATGTATTGCTACCCATCGGCAACCAGCCGGG
>Ga0105047_10000983_pt1 | contig 50092 bp, 39 predicted proteins | sample MAT04_FD_78384 | JGI IMG/M metagenome (GOLD analysis project Ga0105047, IMG submission 78384) | Freshwater microbial communities from Lake Fryxell liftoff mats and glacier meltwater in Antarctica - MAT-04 (megahit assembly) | ecosystem: Environmental > Aquatic > Freshwater > Ice > Liftoff...
ACGTATAAATGGAGGCAACTGGAACTTTTGGGGATATATCACAACTACCCAGGATTTCATGCTTGACTATGATCTGCCTACAGCATCAAATATTTATGAATACCGTGTTGCAGCGCGCAATGCTGCAGGGCTTTCATCTTTCGCATATCCCGACAGCACTGAAAAAGAGCGAAAAGAATTAAATAAAAAATGAATCTTTTTACAAGATTTATAACCTAGTGGTTTTTAAAATATAGTTGGATGAAAAAGAAACTGGCATGCCTGATTTCGTGAAATACTACCAGCAGAAAATAGATCAGTTAAAGCAAACTATCACCACCCTGTATAGGGACAATAATCGTGGCGAATTTGCCGACACACCCGAAAAGAAATTATTTTCGCAGCATTCCAATATTTTGGCCATATTAACGGGTACTGTTGAAGGAGAAGATGCCCGAAAGTTGATGGATAAGGTTCTGAACGATAAAGAACTTACGAAGGTTACTATCTTTTTTAGACACTTTGAAAATGGGAAATGGAAAGTAGAAATTGGACTTCCCAAATTATTATCAGGATATTTGCTCTGGAATGCCGGACGCTACGAATTGAAACCAGGCGATAATAGCTTTATTCTTTAGTTAATTTTCATGCTTATAAATGAAATTGATTTTTAAAACAAAGAATATGAAAAGGACAAAAATAAACAGAAAAATAAATACATACACCATTGAACAAAGCTCATTTCAAAATTTCAGCTATCATCATAGAGAAGTCCGAAAAATAATTAAACTTACCTGCTATATGTTAAAAAATTGTAGTTTTAAAAAATACCGTATTTTAAACTTTCTAAAAGTTTTAATATCCCTCGTATTTTTAGTATTGTGTTACCCTTCAAATGCACAATCCTGGAGCATTGATGGTGATCAAATGCTTCAAAACGGAAAACCTACATTCCTTATTGGGGTTAATTACCTGCCATCCAAAAATTGGCTGACTATTTTACGCAATTGGGATGAAGAGATTGTAAAACACGATATGGAGGCAATGCAGTCAATTGGAGTTCATTGCATCCGCTTTTTCCCTCTTTGGTCTATGGTTCAGCCTCAACCCAACAGGCTTGACCCTGAAATTTTGGCAAATCTGGATAAATTAATTGAAATAGCAGGACACTATGGAATCCAATTGCAGGTAACCCCGATCACAGGTTTTATGTCTGGAGGAATGTATTTTCCAAAGTGGGCAACTGGCAATATTTTCAAAGATGAAAATATGATAAAGGCCGAGGAATTCTATATGTATGAAATGGCTAAGAGGTACGGAAGTAATCTTAACGTTCAGGCATTTGATCTGGGGAATGAAAGTAATGTCATGATCGCGGGCAATAAGTTCGAAGTCACACCAGAGCAAGTAGCAAATTGGATGGGACGAATATCAGCTGCTTTCAGAAAGGGTTCACCGGGTAGTTTGTTTACTGTTAGCCCAGGGACTGGCATGGATCGCTATTATACTAACGAGACTCTTGCAAAAAATTCTGACTTTATGGTAGTGCATCCTTACATAGAATGGCATGGAACACTTCCTCTCGATCCATGGATTGGTCAAAGGACCCTTTATGATTGCAACTTTATGATCGAATGGGCCAAAATGATGGGAAAGCCCGTTGTGGTGCAGGAGATAGGAGCCTCAGAAGAATGGTTGCCACAACATGACATTCCTGGTTTTTTAAGGGTCAATTTCTTAAGCGCGTGGGCAGAAGGCGCTTCAGGGTTTCTCTGGTGGAGCTCCCATGATATTGAGCAAACATTTAAAATTCCAAATGACATTGTTATGGTAGATCGCTCAAATTGGACATATAAAGATGGCAGATTTTCCGATCTTGAATATAATTTAGGTCTTTTTGATGTCGAAAATAACGCCAAACCGTCTGCCTTGGAATTCAAACATACAGCGATGCAGGTGGAACAACTTGGAGCTGGTTGGAAAGACTTGTTACCTGTCTGTTATATACTTGTGCCCGAGGATCATGATGATTTTGCCGAGATAATGTTACGTCTGATCACTCCGTTCGCTCTGGCAAAACAGGCACATTTTGATGTTAAACTTCTATATGAGAATACACAAATTCCAAAGGACGCAGCTGCTATAGTTATTGCAGGATTTAAATTGAGTGTTGCCGGAAAGGAATCTGTTTCCCAATATCTCAGGAATGGAGGAACCGTCTATCAATCTAAAGTTCAGGACTTCGCAGAGGAAGAAATTAAAACGAATCCTTCTGCCATCGACATAGAGAACCCTCAGTTCATGGTTGTGAGGCGACTTGGAGGAATGACTGTGGAGGAACCGTTAAAAATTGGCGCTAAGATTAACATTCAAGAAATTAAATCTGCACCTGTTGGGCAGACCATTCTCGCTAGACCATCCGTATTTGCACGAGCTGGAGTTGGGAAAGGAACATACTATTTCTTTTCAGGTAATCTTGAAGATGGTTTGCGAAAAGTCTATAATCCTTGGCAAAATGACCAATCCAACTTCATCTATTCAGTGCTTCGACCAACCGGGTCGATTGACATATCTTCCAAGCTAGTGGAATTGTATCACAAACAAAAAGGTGATTCAGAGATTCTGCTACTGGTCAACCATTCCAATAATAAGCAGGAAACTGAAATATATTCCACGAAAGCGATATCCCTGCACGAACAAACTACCGGACGAAAAGTTGGAGAAGGTTTTCGTATTCCGATTTCTATTGAACCGATGGAGGTTATAACACTTAATATTAGTCGTCAATAATCTGCTTCCACAATCGAAATCCATGGATGGATGAAGGAAATATTTTAATAAATCTGATTACCGTTTATGGCCAAATAGTGTTGCAATTGGTGCAGGTAATGTGCTTGGATATAGATTTGATTTCCAACAGAAAAAATTGTTAGCAGGCAAGGATCCTGATATAGGGGCATTTGAGTATTAATTACGAGATAAATTGAGTGAATCCATTACAAGCAAGTTTGAGTGGGTTTTCAGGTTCAAAATCCGATCATTTTTAACAATTAATAAATCGTAATGGAAATTAAAATCTATTGTAAGTCAATACTTTTGATGCTTCTAGTTTTATTACCTGAGTTAAATCTATTCTCCCAGGTTGTTACTATTTCAAGGGATTGGAAATTTAAGACCGGAGATAGCCTTAATTGGTCAGCCTCAGACTATAACGACACTCAATGGGATAATTTGAAAGCCGGATTATGGTGGGCACATGCGGGCTACGATTATTCTGGCTTTGCCTGGTACAGAAAGAAAATTGTTATCTCTTCTGAACTAAAACCTGCTGTAAAAAAGACAGGGTATTTAAAACTGAGCCTCGGTCAAATTCAGGATGCTGACCAAACATTTCTCAATGGGAAACTAATAGGTGAGACAGGCAGTTTTTCTCCATTTGAGGGTAAATGGGGGCAGCCACGCAACTACTTTGTGAGAGCTGACGAGATTGAATGGGACAAGGAAAATACAATTGCTGTTCGTGTATATGGGCCTAATAAAAACGGAGGAATGCATACTGGCCCATATACTTATCAGCCATACAGGCTAACGTTCAAAGATTTTGTTAAAGTAAGGAATTCCTATATCCAACCTTTAAAAATCAATAATAAAGATGGATTTTTGGTGTCTGTAATTTTCACTAATTCAGGGCCAAGGGATTATAAGGGAGAATTGGCTTTCACTATAACAGATACATCAAAGGCCACACTCAATGGCCAAAAACAAATTATTAAAATCCTGGCGAATTCCGATTCTTCTAATAAATTCTCATTTTTTATTGAAAAGCCATTACCCGATATCTACCATATTTCAGCTGTTTTTACTGAATCAAAAACGAAGGGATTTATTACCAAGGAAATAACTGTGAGTTCATTAAAAGATGTTTATTTGCCTCTTCTGGTTCAACCAGCGGTGGTCATTGAAAACAAAATAAAAGATGTTTTTATTTCAGCTCCATTCGAAAACCAGAAGATAGGCGGAATCATGGGGGAAAGACTCGATATAAATCTGAACAAACGATTGTTGGAAGTGGATGAGATGGAATTGCTTGCAGGCTATCAAAACCGTCCCGGTAAGCAGAATTGGGTCGGAGAACATGTTGGAAAATACCTTGATGCAGCAAGTAATGCATGGCGTTATTCCCACGACCCCCACCTAAAAACCCAGATGGATCGGATACTCCTGATTTTATTGAACACTCAAAAAGAAGATGGCTACCTTGGAACATATACTCCTGAGCAGTACTGGACAAACTGGGATGTGTGGTCACATAAATATAATATGATAGGACTGCTATCATATTATAAAGTAACGGGATACACTCCAGCTCTCAATGCGGCAAAGCGAATCGGTGATTTATTGTGCAAAACATTCGGAGATAATCCCGGTCAATTGGATATTATAACTTCAGGAACACATGTTGGAATGGCATCTGCCAGCGTCCTGGATCCGATTGTTGAATTGTTCAGGTACACAGGGGATAAGAAATACCTCGATTTTGCTCATTACATAATTCGTTCCTATGATCATCCTGACGGACCTGCAATCATAAAAACACTTTTGGAGAATGGACATGTAAATCAGGTTGCTAATGGGAAAGCCTACGAATTACTTTCAAATCTTGTGGGGATTATCAAATTGTACAAGCTTACGGGGGAGGAAGAACTTTATAATGCGGTAAAGATAGCGTGGAAAGATATAATGGAAAACCGTTTGTATATCACTGGTACTGCCAGTTCGTATGAATTATTTAGACCCGATCAGGTTTTACCAGCGAGTGCTGATGATCACATGGGTGAAGGATGCGTTACTACAACCTGGTTCCAGTTAAACTACCAGTTGTTTACACTTACCGGGGAATTAAAATACTTCGAGCAGTTAGAAAAAACAGCGTATAATCATTTAACGGGTGCAGAAAATCCTCTGAGTGGTTGCGTAAGTTATTATACACCTTTGCAGGATAAGAAGCCCTATTCATGCGATATTACATGCTGCCTTTCCAGCATTCCCAGAGGGATTTCAATGATTCCTCTTATTAATTATGGTAAAAATTCTGGTATTCCAACTTTGCTTCTTTCAGAATCCGGAATATTCACAGACTCGGTTTTATCAACTGATGGCGAAAGTATACCAATAAAAATAGTTGGAGAGAGTTACGTCCCTGATAGTGGAATAATTTCCTATGCAATTACACCGGAACATACAGCTTTTTTTTCAATCAACTTACGAATACCCTTATGGGCAAATCATTATACTGCATCAATTAATGGTGAATTTTTTCAGGGCATGCCAGGTAATTACCTCACTATAAAAAGAAAATGGGCGCCAGGTGATATAATAGTGGTTCACTTCGATATTCCAACTATAGTTATGCCAGGAGGGAAAAGTTATCCTGATAGAATTGCATTTAAAAGAGGTCCTCAGGTACTCGCATTGGACCAATCCTTGAATTCATCTAGTATAGATTCCATCGAAATTTCTTCAGTAAATTCAGTTGAAATTACTTTAACAAATGAAGTAAAAAGTTTGCCTAAAAAATGGATCGGCAAACAAGCATATTCTTTTAAAGGTCAGGATAAGGATGGGAAAGTGAATGAAATTATTCTTGTACCTTACTCGGATGCAAGCCAGACAGAAGCAAATACTATTGTATGGATTAAAAGATTTTAATTGAATTTGGGATTATAAGAATAGATGGATTTTTATTAATATTAAACCATTAGTAAACTGCAAGTAAATGATTCATAGAAACCAGATTTCATCATTAATTCTATTGTGTGTTTTATTAAGTTCATGCAAAACATTTTACAATAGGGATCAATCTGCTGGAAAGGATTGGAATGAATACCTTGGCGGTCCAAACAGGAATCATTATTCATCACTTAATCAAATTGATACTTCTAATGTTAGCCAGTTAAAAGTTGCATGGGAGTATAATACTTTGGATTCCGGGGAAATGCAATGTAATCCCCTTATAATAAATGGAATACTTTATGGAATGACCCCCAAAACATTTCCATTTGCACTGGATGCTGCAACCGGCAAAGAAATTTGGATAGCAAGTGATACTGCAAAATTTGTAAGATATAACATGAGCCGCGGACTCACATACTGGCAAGCAGGTAAGGATAAACGCATTTTTTATACCAAAGGTCCATGGCTTTATGCTTTGGATGCATTAACCGGCATAGCTATTGATTCGTTCGGAGAACATGGCAGGACTAGTTTGAAAAAGGGATTAGGAGAATCAGCAGCAAACAAATTTGTTGTTTCAACAACTCCGGGGACTATTTATAAAAATTTAATAATAATGCCTCTGCGTGTCTCAGAAGGTGCAGATGCAGCAATTGGAAATATACAGGCATTTGATACAAGAACAGGTGAATTAGTATGGGTTTTTTATACTATCCCCATGTCTTTTCAATTTGGATATGATACCTGGCCAAAAGAAGCATATAAAAATACGGATGTAGGTGGAGCAAATAACTGGGCAGGAATGGCTATTGATCGTAAACTTGGAATTGTTTATGTACCGGTAGGTTCGGCGGCATTTGACTATTATGGAGGCAACAGGATAGGTAGTAATCTTTTTGCAAATTGCCTGCTGGCTCTTGATGCAGGCTCAGGTCGATGGTTGTGGCATTATCAGCTTGTGCATCATGATATTCTCGACAGGGATCCGCCTGCACCTCCAAATTTGATTACAATTTCTAAAAATGGAAGGAAGATTGATGCTGTCGCTCAGGTTACAAAGCATGGTCAAGTTTTCATTTTCGATCGTGTTACCGGTGAACCACTTTTCCCGATTGAAGAAAGAGAAATGCCTGCCTCTATTGTGCCAGGGGAACAATCATGGCCAACTCAACCCTTTCCTGTTAAACCTGTATCCTTTACCAGGCAAGGACTCACAGAATCAGATATAAGTCCATATGCCGAAAATAGAGATGAGTTAATAGATATTTTTAGAAAAAGCAGGTATGCAGGTCCTTTTACGCCGCTTGGCTTTCAGGGAACAATTGTGTTTCCGGGATTGGATGGCGGTGCAGAATGGGGCGGTGCGGCAGCAGATCCCGATGGAATTCTATATGTAAACAGTAATGAAATGGCATGGTTACTTGCTTTGGGAGAAACAGAAAGTGAAACAGGAAGCCTCATTTCAGGAAAGAGCGTTTACTCTAATTATTGCATAGCATGTCATGGCCCTGAGAGGAATGGTAACCCTCGGATGAACATAGCTTCTCTTGTTGACATTCAAAAAAGAAGGACGGAAAGTTATGCACTTGACATAATATCCGGAGGAAAAGCAATGATGCCTGCTTTCACAATGCTTTCTCCTGAGAAAAAAAAGGCAGTTGTAGCATTTTTATTCGGGAAGGAGAAGGAAATAGCAGAATCCAAACCTACTAAAGAACCAGGCTTAAACAATTTATCAAATCGGACAAATGTTCCATATAAAATAAGTCAGTTTTCTAAATTTCTAGATAGTAAAGGACTTCCGGCCATAAGTCCGCCATGGGGAACCCTTAATGCTATTAATCTAAATACGGGTGAATATGTTTGGAAAATTCCTTTTGGAGAATATCCAGAATTAACGGAGCAGGGAATACTCGGAACAGGATCTGAAAGTTATGGGGGGCCAGTTGTTACTGCCGGAGGAATTCTGGTTATCGCAGGAACAAAAGACAAAAAATTTAAAGTTTATAATAAGCGGACAGGGCGATTGATTTGGGAAACTTTTTTACCGGCTGCTGGTTTTGCAACACCAAGTACTTATGAAGTAAACGGGAAACAGTTTTTCGTTATTGCCTGCGGTGGAGTAAAACTAGGTGCGGGACCAGGCAATAGCTATGTTGCTTTTTGTTTACCCTAAAAATTAAATATAATAACGGCTTAAAGCGGACATAAATTCCGGCTTAATGTCTCTTTCACCTTTCTTTAGGCTAAAATACATCCAGTCGGTGGCAAAATCCATACAGGTTTCTATTTTAAATTCAAACAAATCATTCCAGCTTCATTAAATGAAGCTCCAAACCCATCTATCTTTTGAAAACAGGTTGTATTGTCAACAAGAATTTGGGGAATTCTGTTATTTGCATCAACATCCCATTTAAGTATGTTGAAAATATCCATGATTAAGTTTTTAGCATACATGTTTTTATTTACGGATTCAGGCATGTTTGTACTAATATAAATCCATACTTTTTTGAATGAAAAATATATAAGATTTTTTATAGGATGTCCATCTTATAAAGATTTGGTATTAGGAAATAAATGTTTATTTTAACGGATATTTTTATACTGTTTATCTTTTCAATAGAAATAATCAACTGGGCCAAAAAACTACCATGTAACATTTCTTTTCTTAAATGGCTTGTCAACAAATTGTTATTTTTTTTTGACTATTATTTGATCATTTTATGCGACTCATTACTATCATATTTTTCATTTTAATAGTTAATATATTTCCGAGCTTCAATCAGGATGTCTCGATAAGGTTTATGAATTATGATGCGAGAAATGGACTGATAGAAAATGAGAATAGGGTAATATATCAGGATAAGAGAGGGTTGATCTGGATTGGAACTGTAAATGGGCTAGTTCGCTATGATGGAACTAGTTTTGCACCCTACAAGAATGATGTGGACGACCCTTCAAGCATTAGCAATAATACCGTTAAAGCAATTCTGGAGGATTTAAAGGGGCAACTCTGGATTGGGACAGAGCAGGGATTAAATTTATATGACCCTGATTTAAACTCATTTAAAGTTTTTAAAAACATTCCTTCGGATAAATATTCTTTGTCAAGCGATAATATTAACTCCTTTTACCTGGATTCAGTAGGGAATTTTTGGATATGTACCGAATCTGGTTTGAATTTGATGGATAAATCTTCGGATAAATTCACACAGTTTATTAAAAGTTCCGAATCGGACAATATCTTGCCCGGTGAAAATGTTGAACAAGTTTGTGATGCAGGAAATGGGAAACTCTGGGTTGGAACAAATAAGGGTTTGGGGTTATTTGATCCAAAAACCCAAATATCTGAGAGAATTCAACTTAACAATAGCAAGATTAATAATCTATCTGACTTTTGGATTGATGATGTTTTAGTTGATAAAAAGGGCCGGTTATGGGTTGGGGTTTCAAGGGGAGGACTTTTCAGAATTGATGACATTAATAAACTTCAATGCAAACATTTTATAAACGAGCCTGATAATTCAAGAACCTTATTGGATAATGATGTTTTGCGAATTTTTGAAGACAATCAAGGAAATATTTGGATCGGAACCTATGAAGGACTCAATTTATTCGAGGATAAGAATAATAGTTTCTTAAGGTTCGTACATGACGATCAAAATGAATACAGTTTAAGTGGAAGATATGTGTTTTCTGTTTTTGAAGACAAGCAGCATAGCCTTTGGATTCCTACTAAGCGAGGAGTGAGTTTTTATAGTACCTATCAGAATCAGTTTAAATTAATTCGCAATACTACAAACAAGTCGCAGGCATCAATGTCAAATGAGGTTCGATGTATATTTAAAGAAAACCCCAATGAATTATGGATTGGGTATATCCTTATGGGACTTGATGTTTACAAGGATGGGAAGATTGTAAATCATTTTAAGCATGATCCAAATAATAAAAATAGCCTGATCAATAATAATGTCAATTCTATTCTTCGGGAAAGCGAAGACAGGATATGGATTGGTACATTAGGTGGCGCTAGTTTGTATAATCCATTGAATAAGTCATTTATAAATTTTAAGAATAATTCTCAGGATGAGCATTCATTAGGGGGAGACTTTGTTTGGAATATATACAAGGATAGTAAAAAACAGATTTGGTTTTGTACCTGGGGAGGGGGGCTTAATCTTTATAATAAAGAAAAAAACAGTTTTGAAAGGTATCTTACCGGAAAACAATTTAGTGAAGCAGATGCTTTTGTAAAAACAATTCTTGAAACTAAGGACGGAACCTTTTGGATCGGGAATAATGATGGGCTAAAAATATTTAATCGAATAGATAACTCTCTTAAAAATTACAGACATATTGTTGCAAATAAGAAGAGTTTAAGTGGAAATTATGTTCAGGTGATTTTTGAAGATTCGAGAGGGATTTTGTGGGTCGGAACCACTACCGGTTTAAACCGGATGATTGACAGAGAAAATGGAGTTTTTCAGGTATACAGTGAAAAAAGTGGATTGCCAAGTAATATTATATATGGCATTCTGGAAGATAAACAGGGCAGGCTTTGGATAAGTACAACAAACGGGTTATCTTGTTTAACACTTTCTGTTAATAGCGAGACAGTTTCCTTTCGAAATTATTTTAAAGATGATGGTATTCAGGGAAATCAGTTTACTGAAGGATCATTTTTTGAATATGAAGCGGGAGGAGAAATGTTTTTCGGTGGAACAAATGGCCTAACCATGTTTTCACCAGATGAGGTTACTGATAATCCTTATAAGCCGGAGATTTTCTTCAACAGACTTTTGCTTTCAAATTCAATACCTAAAATTGGAGATCCAGGATCTCCTCTTAAAGTTGAATTGAACCAGTCAAAGGAACTCATTCTAACCTATGCTCAGGCTTCTGTCTTCACAATTGAATTTTCCGCATTAAATTATATCAATTCGTCTAATAATCAGTTTTCATATATGCTTGAAGGATTTGATAAAGGATGGAATAATATTGGAAATAAGCATTCGGTAACCTATACAAATTTAAATCAGGGAGATTATTTTCTGAAAGTGAAAGCAGCTAATAATCATGGCGTATGGAATGATAATCCCAGGATATTAAAAATAACAATCCTTCCCCCTTGGTGGAAAACAATATGGGCCTTGATATTTTATGTGTTCTTAATTAATGGAATATTATTACTGTTAAGAAAATATTCATTATCACAAGCAAAATTGAAACATTCACTTCTGCTTGAAAAAGTTGAAAAAGAAAAGGCTATAGAGCTGAACGATTTAAAATTGAGGTTTTTTACCAATATCTCCCACGAATTTAAAACTCCTTTAACTCTTATTTTATCTCCCACAGATGAACTTTTAAAAGATGAATCAATTTCCACAGAAAGTAAAAAACACCTTGCAATAATACAACGTAATGCTAACAGGCTTTACAGGCTTATTAATCAACTTCTTGAATTTCGCAATATAGAGTCGGATAAGAGAGAACTTCTGACAAGACAGACCGATATTGTAAAGGATAAATATGAAATTAGAAATGCTTTTGAAGATTTTGCGAAAAAATATAGCATAACATTTGAGATTATATCAAGCGCTAAGTCATGTATGGTTTGGGTTGATAAGGATAAATTCGAGAAAATTCTCTACAATTTATTGTCAAATGCCTTTAAGTATACTCCTGAAAATGGTAAAGTGACAGTAATAATTAACAAGATTAAGCAATCATTAGATGCACAGGGGACTTTTTTAAGCACAATTCGAAACCCTTCCAAAATTAAAGAAGTGAAAAAGGAATTTGTGAGCATCTCAATTGAAGATAATGGAATTGGAATTGAAAACGAAGAGCTTGTAAAAATATTTAATGAGAATTATCAGGGATCTGATCATCATACGCCTTTCATACTCAAGGAAACTAGCACTGGAATAGGACTTGCCTATGCAAAATCTCTTATTGAATTGCATAAGGGATCCATTTCAGTTGTTAGTGAAAAGGATAAGGGTACAAAGTTTACAGTTCTCTTGCCATTGGGTAACTCGCATTTGGAAAAAAATCAAATCCTTACCAATGTTGATATTCTGCCTCCCGCAGATGAATATAGTAATTTGCCAGTATTCGAAGAGGACAGCAAAGTGATTATCCCTGAAATAAATTTTGCCCCAAAGGATGGGAATCATAAACATAAGCACCTGATTTTGATTGTTGAGGATAATTCAGATGCCAGAAACTTTATTAAAGAGGGATTATCTCGGGAATTTAATGTTGCGGAAGCTTCAAACGGTGTGGAAGCATTCGAAATAGCATTAAAAATTATGCCAGACCTCATTATTACTGATGTGATGATGCCCAAGATGGATGGACTTGAATTATGCAAAAAGTTAAAAGCAGAAGTGAAAACTAGCCACATTTCGATCATAATGTTAACTGCGAAAACAAAGATTGAGAATGCAATTGAAGGTCTTGAATTAGGCGCAGATGATTATGTTGGAAAACCATTCAGTTTGTCCCTGCTGAAAACGAGAATTAAAAATCTAATTGAATCCAGACGGCGCATGCGCGAATTTTTCTCCACCGGAAAAATTGACCAGGCACCTCCTGAATTTAAACTCAATAAAAGTGATGAAAGTTTTCTGAAAAAAGCGTTTGAGATAATTGAAAATTATATATCGGATCCAGATCTTGATGTTGATGTTTTTTGCGATGCTTTAAAAATGAATCAGATGCAGGTTTATCGCAAATTGAAATCCCTGGTAAATCAGTCAACTAATGAGTTTATCAGAAACTACAGACTCGAGAAGGCTGCAAAACTTCTTCAAGAAAATGACATGAATGTATCTGAAGTTGGGTATAATGTGGGATTTATTGATCCGCTGTACTTTAGTCGCTGCTTTAAAAAACGCTTTGGTGTTTCTCCGATATATTATCATAAAAAGTTTAAATAATTCGCTTATTGCAAGTTTAAAAAAGGCTGTCAAAAACCTAAGTTATGACAGCCCCATTTAATGCAGAAATTCACAACTGTCCAGCTTGAATCTGCCCTACCAACTATTACTATTTATTACTTGACTCATCCAAATATCTTACTATTCTGAATCTTAACTATGTAAAATTTCGCGCTTTATATGGACATTTTGTACTAATATTGGATAGTGTAAATGCTTATGCTGATGCACTTGCAAGAAACTGAACACTTCCCCCTTTAAAATCACCAAGACTGGTAAGTATGCATCCATAAATGCAATCATTACTGCTATTGGCTTTATATTTCATAAACGTTTCATTATAAAATGCGAAAATCCATCGTTTATTGCAATTAGAATTCTTCTGAATTGACTATCGGATTTTTTTCCTGTTCTAGAACAAACAATTTAATTTAAGAAATTTTAATTGTAAAAATATGAGTAATTGACTAAAGTAAATGCATGTAAATCAAACAGATATTAATTAAGGATGAAGAATTGAAAAATAATAAGGAGGATGATTAATGTGGCAAGAATATATAGGAACCCTTCCATTCTGAAGAGAAAACTTAGATATCGTTTAAACAGATAGATTAATCTCATTTTTTTATTTCAAAATTATTCCATCACACCTTATCAATTATGGATATTATTTACAAATTGATGGATTTTATTGATATTTATTGCATCAATTTATTTGAAATAAATCATTAGGATTCCTGATGTTTAAGTTATGCTTATTTTCTATCAGATCCCGCTACTGGCACAGTCCGATTTTACTTAAGTTTTTTTTAAAGTCATTCTCGATCTCCAAATAACCGATTTTTGGATAATGCTTTTCTGTGTTTTCATTTTGAGAAATGTGAATAACAGTAACACCATTAAAGCAAACCTTGGCCAACCAGTTTTGGCTATAAACAATTCTGAGATATGAAGATTCATCAGGAATCCGGCCAATTTAAAACCCAACGCGGAGCAGAGATCTATGCCATTATCCATTCTATTATCGACAACTACATTAAAAAAAACCAGATTGTCTTGTTTGCCTTTCATACAATTACTAAATTGGTACCTGTATAGTTATTTTTTTTTGAATAATGATAATGACCGTTACCTTGCTCAGAAAATATATGGATTTCCCCTTGGAAATGCCTCCTTTATGCCTGTTAGTGACAGATATTATTCAAATCCCAACTCGTGTGCTTCCTCCTTTGACCGGGATTTTGAAGTTGCAAAACCCTATTATATTTCTGAAATACTCAGTGATTATGAGATTTCAATAGAAGCGAGAGCGTGTTGTATTTACCTTCGGTACATCAACCGGAATTAAATTATACTTAGCCATTTATCTGTCTTTTATATCCAGAACTTTCTTTACGAATTAATAATTGTATTTGCAAACAATCAGTTTATTAACTCTTATAGATTAAGAGTCTTTACATATAAATTGATTAGGTTAAAATGATTATTTAAAAAAATAGAAGTTAATTAGCTGCAAAGGTAGCCACTTACAATCTAGCATGAAAACACTTTTTTATCATAAAGTAGCACAATCTAACCTAAGGATTAATCATTATCATTCTGGCAATGAAAGATATAAAACGGAGAAATTATTTAAATTTAACGGAAAAAATGTCGAGCCCCTAAAATCAATAAAGCACTTCGACTTATCTTGTTGATTGACAACACGAACCCTAAAATTAAAAGCGGACAAATCTATGATTATTTAGACTTGTCCGCTTAGGTGAACCTGGAGGGATTCGAACCCCCAACCTTCTGATCCGTAGTCAGATGCACTATCCAATTATGCTACAGGTCCTGCTAAATTTAGAATTTAGAATTTAGAATATGAGCGCAAAAATAATATATTTTCCGTAATATTCAATATTTTCTTAGCCATTGCTGTAAACATGAACGCTATTTGCCGCCGATGGTAAATAATTAATCCCAAACCATGCCACAATCAGCATTAGGAACGCAAGACTCAATATCCACAAACTCAAACTGATCTTCTTTGGATGCTGCCATCTCATATGGATATATAACAGATATCCCAGCCATGTCAAAAATGCCCAGGTTTCTTTTGGATCCCAGGTCCAGTAATGCCCCCAGGCCTGCTTTGCCCATAAAGCCCCAAATAGCAAACCTAAGGTTAGGAAAGCAAATCCCAAGTAAACCAAGTTGTCGGCCAGTAAAATTATCTTCGTTTCAAATGTGTCAAAATAATGCTTGTAAAGTCCATACACTGAAACAAGCGTGGAAACTCCAAGTAATGCATATCCTAGAATATATACTACAACATGAGGAACAAACCAAGGGCTTTGTAACGCTGGCATAAGCGTTTTATCATAAGTTTCAGGATGATTCAGATTTATTAACACAAACACAAAAGTCATCATTAAAGCATACGACAGAAACCATTTGTATCCCCAGCGCACGTAAAAAATAATACCAATTACCGGTAGAAAGAATACATACAAAAGCCTTGTTTCACCTAAGGTGCGGAGCGGCGGCCTTTGTAAATGATACCAGAGTAAAGCGATAAAAGTGATCATCACTACAATCCCCGCAATAAACAAACCAATTCCTGCTATGCGTATAGTTTTGTTCTTTGTACCGAGATAAATCATTATTAGTCCAATCACCCATAATATAGAGGATGTAATGGCGTACGTGGGGAAATTAATCCAATCCATAATGTCTAATTTTTAGGGTTTCTTCCAATCCAGAATAAATAAACCGCTCCGGCCAGCACCATAAATATACCGGTGTAAATAACTGATATCCAGGGATCTCTGATGGCCTCGATAACACTTAATGTTGACCATTTTCCAGCTTCTTCATCATAAGAAGTCTGGTACAAATTCCAGGCTCCAACATGTATTGGCTTATTTACAATCAACTTTACCAATTCCGTTTTTCCTTTATTGTCAGTAATTTCTAGCATAGATGAAAACTCTTTTGCTGTTGGAATAGTCATCGCAAGGGCAAATTTATTATCGAGAAACATGAAACTTGGTTCCTTCTGTGAATTACCGCAGCTCAGCCAACCGGATTTTGTTCCCTGTCCTGTTGTTGATGTGGCAACTATAAATGCGGCTGGAACATTGAATGTATCCTCAGTAGCAACGAATTTCTCACCTTCCTTTTTTGCACTTGGTAAAAACTCTTTTACACTAATATCCCAGTTATTCAACTTGATCTGCATTCCTGTTTCAATCTGTAGGAAATTATTCTTTAAATCTTTAGGAACAATCATTTCGGGCTGTTCAATCATGGCCAGCTTTGGTGGGAAATCCTTTATATCGAAATCCACTAATTTCACAGTAAAAGGTACCTCTCTTGGCTGCTGAAGTTTATCGTAGGCGTAATTAACAGTCTGTCCTTCATTAACATAAATGCTAAGTCTCTCGAGATCTCCAGAGCCTAAACTGCCCGCAAATACTATAATCCATAAACCAAGGTGATTCAATGCAAAACCAATATTTTTAAATGTAATAGGAGTGAGGCGGCGCAGTGCTACAAAACCTAAACAGGTTAGCAAATAAAGCCCTGATAATAAGAATGTGTAGCTATTTCTTAAGTGACTAAAACCGGTTAGTATGGAAATCTCAGATGCATCAGGCTCGTTCTGCTTGGTTAGACCGAGAATCAGAACCAGAAATGTAAACAGTACCACAGACGACATGGCAGCAGGAACTCTTGAAAGCCATTTAATAATTGAATTTTGCTTGTAATAGAAATGCAAAAAGAGCAACAAAGCCATAAACGCAATTCCAAACTGTAGGTTCACAGGCCATCTTGGTAAGGTGGCACCGTGTCCGCCAGTAATCAGTTCAAGGCTTGTTCCTAGAATAAAAATAATAAGACTAATTATAAATCCCTGTTGGTACTCCTTCCGTGTACTTCTCTTTGGAGACGTGGAATTATCTTTCGAAATAATGGGTTTACTTGCCATGCTTTGTGGGTGTTTCAGAGGGGACAAAAATAGATTATTTTTTTGTTTTATTTTATGGATGTTTGTTGTACATCATCATTTTATGTTAAAAATAGTTAATAATCAACTCCTCATTTAATACAAAATTCTACACAACTGCTTAATTATACAATCCATTCAACATAAAGGAAAGCCGTATAATCAAAAAATGCATTTCATCCTCGGATTTTGTTAAAATTAATTTCGATTAATTTGTAACTTTATCAAAATTAAAAAACCAGAGTTATGAAGAAGTTCTTAAAAATATTCCTAATTGTCGTTGTTGTTCTGTTCGCAGTAATAATCTCCATCCCCATAATTTTCAAATCCCAAATAATGAAAAAGGTCAAGGATGTGGTTAATAAAAGTGTTTATGCAAAAGTAGAATGGACTGATGTTTCTATTTCTCTTTTAAGCGGATTCCCTGACCTGAAAGTTGGTCTTAAAGATCTTTCGGTAGTTGGTATTAATAATTTCGAGGGAGATACTCTGGTTGCTTTCGATCAATTTATTTTGAAACTTGATCTTATCAGTGCTTTCTCAGGGGATATTCAAATAAAATCAATGATACTCGATCATCCCGTTATCAATGCAATTACATTGAAAGACGGAAGTGTCAACTACGACATTATGATTCCTGATACTATGGCGGTTCCGGAAGTTGCTGATACAGATACAAGTGCAGCTATGGTGATAAAATTAAAAAACTTTGATGTCCGCGATGCAAGAATATATTACACAGATTATGAAGGAGATATGAGTGCCAGCCTTGAAGGTTTCAACTTCCAGATGAGCGGAGATATGTCGGAAGATTTTACTGATCTGGTTATCACTTCTACAACTTCTACTTTTGGTTTTACCATGGAAGGCATGAAATATATAAATAAGGCAAAACTTGATATGAACTCAGTCATTAAAGCTGATTTAGTAAAATTCATCTTCACTTTTGGGAAGACCGATATTAAGTTAAATGATATTATCATGGGAATGGAAGGAACTTTTGGTATGCCAAATGATACCGACATGGATTTTAATATCCGCTTTTTCTCCCGCGAAACAGCCTTTAAAACCTTGCTTTCAATGGTTCCTGCAGTTTATACAAAGGATTTCGCAGGTCTTAAATCTTCTGGTAAACTTGTTCTCGAGGGATCTGCTATTGGTACCTACAACGATAAGCAGTTGCCTACTGTAAACCTTACTTTGCAAGTAACTGATGGATATTTTGCCTATCCAGACCTTCCAAAATCAGTTGAAAATGTAAATATTGACATGAAACTTTTATACGATGGGGTAGTGGAAGACAATACGAAAGTTGACATCAATAAATTCCATCTCGAAGTTGCCGGAAATCCTTTCGATATGCAGCTTCATATAATCACACCAATGAGCGATATGCAGATGAATGGTATGTTTAAAGGTCGCATTGATCTTGCTAGCCTCGCTGATGTGGTTCCAATGGAAGACGCCCTGATGTCGGGAACTATTAATGCCGATATTTCTTTCATGGGAAAAATGTCCGACATAGATAATGAAAACTATGAAGCTTTTAAAGCCGACGGTTTGCTGGAAGTTATGAATGTTAAAGTTTCAGGGAAAGATTTGCCAATGCCTGTAACAATCGAGAAAACTAGCATGTATTTTTCTCCGCAATTTGTTGATCTGAAAGCATTTGATGCTAAATTGGGCAAAAGCGATATCCACATGAATGGAAAACTTGAAAACTTCATTCCGTACGTATTTAAGAATGAAACAATAAAAGGAAGCCTGAATTTTAGTTCAAATTATCTTGACCTGAATGAGCTAATGGCAGACACAACTGGCGAAGTAGCCGCAGTTGAAGATACTTCAGCAATGACAGTCGTTGAAGTTCCAAAAAATATCGATTTCGTTCTTCAAAGCGATCTGAAAAAGGTACTCTATGATAATCTGACAATCGATAATATCCTTGGAAAACTTATTGTAAAAGATGGGAAAGTTATAATGGATAAATTATCTATGAACATGCTTCAAGGTTCAATGCTGGTAAGTGGTCAATACAATACTCAGGACATTAAAACTCCGATGGTTGATCTCGATATGTCGATCAAAAACATCGATATTCCATCAGCCTTCAATGCTTTTAATACAGTAAAGAAAATGGCGCCAATTGCCGAAAATATGAAAGGCAAAATTTCTTCAGACCTCAAATTTATATCTAATCTTGACTCATCAATGATGCCTGTTTATAGCTCGATCGTTGGTTATGGTAAACTGGTTACTGATGAAATTGTAATTGCGAATTCTCCAACTTTTGAGAAAATTGCTAGTACTCTTAAAAACGACAAATTTAAAAACGTTAAGATCCAGGATGTTAATGCAAGTTTCGAAATAAAGAATGGCAGGGTATACGTGAAACCTTTTGATACCAAACTGGGTCCTGCTAAAGCTAATATCGGGGGAGATCAGGGAATCGACCAGACTATGAACTATTTCATGAACCTGAGTATTCCACGTGCTGAATTTGGAAGTGCTGCAAATGATGTTTTAGATGGACTTGCAAAACAAGCTTCTTCAAAAGGATTTGATATCAAACAAAGCGATGAGGTTAATGTCCAGTTAAACATTACCGGAACTTTTACAGATCCGAAAATTGGAATGAATATAAAGGAAAGTATGGCCAAAGCGAAAACTGAAATCAAAGAAGCAGTGCAAGAGAAGGTGAAAGAGGAAGTTCAGAAAGTGAAAGAGGATGTGAAAGAAAAAGCAAATGCTGAAATTGATAAAATAATGAAAGATGCTGAAGAACAAGCAACTAATGTTCGCTCTGCGGCCAAAGATGCTGGAGAAAAGCTAATTGGTGAGGCCAATCTTCAGGGTAAAAATTTAGTTAAAGAGGCCGGCAGCAATCCATTAAAGAAAGTCGCTGCTGAGAAAACTGCGGCCGGACTAACCAAAAAAACTCAGCAAAATGCAGCAACCCTCAACAAGGAAGCCGATGCTAAAGCAAAAGCCATCCTCGACACCGCCCAGAAAAAAGCAGATGCCTTAAAAGGCCTATAATGAACCAACCTAAACTAAATAAAAAAGCCCCAATATTCGGGGCTTTTTTATTTACCTAACCATAACAAAATCCAAAAAAAAAACTTAGCCTGAAAGGCTAATATAACAAATTCTTAGCATGAAAGGCTAAAACAACAAAAAGACAAACAACCTAATACAGCGCCGAATGGCAATCCGAACAAGCTGTCTCTTTCCATGCATTATCGATATCTACCGGATGTACAAAGGCAAGTGTGTCGAAAACAGATACAGACTGCATAGCTCCCGGAACTCCCTGAGCTTTAATAACATGACATAAATTGCAGTCTTTCGAAATTGTCTTTCCTTCAGGAGTACTATGATTATCATCATGACATCTGAAACAACCCAATGTTTCCTTGTGCCCAATATTATCAGGATATGCAGATGAAGTAACTTTCATATAAGGGAAAACATTCTGTGAATAAGCCTTTTGAAGACCTGAAATAGCTTTTTTGATACCTTCAGGGTTACCTGCAATAACATCTGGATAGTTATTTGTGTAGTAGTCAGTTAAGTTCTTGCTGATCAGCATTTGCGCAGAATCATTCGAGCTTGTTTCTATTCTAGTAGCTTCAATACATGCCAGTTTTATCCACGGAATATTCTGCGGGATCAATCCTGCAGTAATAGCATTATCAATAAAGTTTGGAGGCGATTTATAACGGTGCGAAGGACGGTTATGACAATCCATACAATCCATTACTCTTTTTGGAATCGAATCAATCGCATTTGCAGTCAAAAGATTAGCCTGATTTTCAAAAATCTGTTTAGCACCAGTTTTAAGGTTAGTTGTCTTTACCCAGTTAATTGCCTGATCAGCACCTTCGCTTGGCACGTATTCAATTTTAATATCCGGATTAATGTGCCAGTGAATTCCTTCAATTAGTCCAAGTGCCGAATGTGAAGAACCAACTTTCATATTCAGGTTAACATCCCATCCTGTACTTTTTTCATCTGTGAGGTAATGTTTTTCCAAGCGACTTTTTTGAGCATAGAATTTTTCAGGCCAATGGCACTTTTCACATGTCTCACGTGCTGGCCTCAAACTTTTAACCGGAGTAGGTATAGGTCTTGGATATAACCCAAATGTTACTGAATACACCTGATATAACCCAGAAAGTTTTGAACGCATATACCAGTCAACACCTGGACCTACGTGGCATTCAACGCATGCAACACGCGCATGAGGTGAATTTTGATAAGCAACATATTCAGGTTGCATTACTTTATGGCAAAGAGTACCGCAAAATTCCACTGATTCGGAATAGTGAAAAGCTTCATAAGTACCTATGGCAGAAATAAATATGAATACAAAAGTTGTCGAAATGAAAATTAGAAATGCATTCCTGTATTTAACATCATTTAAATCAATCTGAGGCCACTGAAAATCGTGACTTACCTGATTTTTTTTCATTTTCCTCCTGGTAATCAAAATACCTATGGGTATTAGGAGTAAACCAAATACCAATATCATGGGGAAGATGATGTAAATAAATAAACCTATATACGAACTCCCCAACTGAAAAAATGTAGAAAGAGTAAAAGTAAAAATGATTAATCCAAGGCTGATTAGTGCCAGCAGACTTCCCAAGATGGAAGTCCAGTTATAAACCGATTTTGGAAGCTTCATGAATTCGTGTTTAATTGATGCAAAATTTTAGCTTCTAAACTCTCATTTCGACAGGCTCAATGTAAAAAACTCTAAACGCCCTTCACCAAGCTAGCATCTTCCATTAAAACCTTAAAGAAATAGCCAAAACCAAGGTCTTTATCCAGGGTAATTGATCCTTCGAAGATAACTATATCGCCTTCTTTTACTGTTTCTTTGGAAGTTACAGTAAGATCAAAATCACCTTCAGATTGAGTGCCATCTTGCAGGTGTATCCAGTTTTTATCCATAATTTCAGGTGAGAATTTGGTAACTTGAGCTTTTACCTTTACTGTTTTTCCTGCATATTTAGATTTATTCGAAAATAATTCTGCGATTGTAATCGTACCTTCCGCTGGGCTAATGTTAATTTCCAGTTTTGCACTCTTTGCCTGAGTTGCACCCGGAGATACTGCTTCACCGTTTGCATCAGTTCCTATTGGCTGGGCGCTAATGCCTTCGAGGAAAATAATACTTTCAAAAACTCTGTTAAGCTCTTTGCTTTTGAAATTTTTCATCTCAAATCCACCTTCATAATAATAGGTTTCCCCAACTTTTGCCTCGATAGGAGTAGTAGCTACCCAGAATTCATTACCGTTTTCTTTTACAAACAAATATGTGTAACTGCCTACCTGCATAACCTCTCTTACAACTACTTCATGACTGTTTGAAGTGTTTTCGGTAATAGGTTTGGAACTCTGATTCGATTGACAAGACATTAGCACAATAGCTATACTTACAAAAAAAAGAATCTGCTTCATTATGATATAGTTTTTAAGAGTTTACATTTTAAAGAATACAAAAATAGATAAAATATTGTTCCCGTCAGGAGAAAGATTCTTCTTATTCACAGATATTCATATTTATTTATGTCGCTAGGTATTCTTCTCTATTAACTATTTGAAATAAAAAACTCCTTTATTCTTTAAAATAAAGGAGTTAAGCAATGATCACCCAAAGGTGATGATTAAAGTATTATACCTTGGGAGCTTTATGAGCAACTTTTGGGTAAGCAGTTGAGAAAACAAATGGTTTGTAGAATGGATTTTCCTTATTATGGCACTTTACGCAAGTTGCCTCATTAGGAATAATTAGGCCATTTTTTACTGCCATAGCCTGATTTTTCATGATAGCTGGACTTTTATACATACTACCGGGTCCATGGCATGATTCGCATGATACACCTTCTGTTGCAGTTAATGTTGCAATTTCCCCTGCAGCAACCATGTGGTAAGTTGAATGGCATTTTAAACATTTAGGATCTTTAGTTGGATCTGCAATACCATTCTTAGTTGCATATGCCCATGAAGCTTCACTTGAAAGCGATTTTAATGCCTGTGAGTGAAATGAACTAACCCATTCTTTATACTGGTCGCCAGTTGTGGGTTTATTATGACACATTTTACATTTATCAGCACCAATATACTTAAATTGTTGCGCCTGCACCGCGTTTCCTCCAATCAGAAAGGCCGCAACTATAACTAAACTTTTTACTAATGATTTCATTTTCAGATTTTTTAAGTTAATACTTCATTTATTTAATGTCATTTGACTATAAAATTACTTCTTCATGGTTATAAATCCAAAAATAGACTTTTTTCAAATATTATTAAAATATATTTTCCAATAACCGTACCAAGTATTAACAACAGACTAATTCATTTTCATTATAAATAAAAGTCGATTGTCGTTTTTCGCAAAACTAAATGAGAAAAGCCGATCCAAAATGGACCGGCTTTCAATATCGAAAATATTTTATTAGTATCTTTTTTCCTGAATTCTTGCTTTCTTACCTGTAAGATTGCGGAGATAGAAGATTTTAGCTCTTCTTACATAGCCGTGTTTATTGATTTCAATCTTATCGATAAAAGGTGAAGTAATCGGGAAAATTCTTTCTACACCAACTGCACCCGACATCTTTCTTACTGTAAAAGTGCGGGTTGCACCAACTCCATTCTTTTGAATTACAGTTCCTCTGAACTGCTGAATCCTTTCCTTGTTACCTTCTTTTATCTTATAATGCACGGTAATGGTATCACCGCTATTGAATGCCGGAACTGATATTTCAGGGGTGAATGCTTTTTCAACTACTTTCATTAAGTCCATCCTGGTAGATATTATTAAATTATTCGCTTAAAATTTACAGGACGCAAAGTTAGAATTATTTTTCACATTCAACAATAGCCCTGTAAATATTTTTCTTTTTAATTGGTATCCGGTGATTAAAGCAATTAAATAGCAATTGATACTCGTCAACAGAATTATGGTGGAGAATAGTTTAAACGATTAATATATTAATGCCCACCTCCAGCTGGTACTAAAAGCTTATCTCCAGTATCTTCAATAACATCCTTTTTCCAAGTGTCAGAATATCCCGGCTGTAAAGGTGAAACAGTTATACCCCATGCATTTCTTTCAAATTTTCCTTCTTTTTCCTTTTTAATATTTCCATCAATATACTTAACAATTAAGTATTCACTGAGCGATTTCCATTTGTCAAAAGTATTTTGTGAAGCTTTTAGCGAATAATCTGTCAGAAATGCTTGTGCCTGTTTTTCATCTTTTGCGAGAAGGACAAGGGCTTGCGCATCTGTTTCAGCCGTTTTGTTAAGGTAGTACTGTTCAAGTTCCTTTTGAACTATAAGCGCATCAGAACTCATCACATCATATCGCTGATAACACATATTAGCAACAAGATTAAACAACCAAAATGCGGAAGTCGGAGAATATGTTAGCATATCGCCGTTTCCAACTTTGAAACATTCAGGGATTTCAGTTATACTAGTATATATTGGAGTGTAAACAGAAGTTGCTGCATCATCAACACCAAACCAGAAAATTCCTCCAACAACATCGGGCAGCCAGCTGCGGCATTCAGCAACGAATGAAAAGCCTGTCTGTTGAGTAGCAGTGGCTCTTTCATTACAATAATCATTGGAAATGCCTCCATTTTCAACTTTCCAAGTAAGAGGACGCCAGCGGTATGGTGATCCAAAAGCTCCTGCTCCTGCATCTTTTCTCATATCTAGTTGCGTTCCTTCAAGATGATCACGCATGAAATTCATTAAATCATAATTACTTATTTTGCGGTTCGGCTTCACCCACAATGGCATTCTTTTGCTTAAATCGTGCCCTGAAGCATATGCATAGTATTGCTGCATATCATTATTAACTGATTTAAAGAACGACCATACTCGTACATCACAAAAACGTGCACCGCCAAAGGTAATAGGAGCGTATGTATCAGAAAAGCTGAATGCCTCATTTACGCCATTATATAATCCGTTACTGCGGGCAACATCAACAACATCCCAGGCATAAACACATTCCACCAATGGATCATTTATCCGCTTAAGATCTTTTGATGTTATAGCTACACTTGTCTTTTTTCCGGTTGCAATCGGAAAAGTCTGAATTCTGGCCTGGTTAGCGTGTCCGGAAACATATCCATCGGGTATACGTAACGCAACCCATACCGCGCCTTTGTTGCCCGGACCTTTACCGATTATCTCAAAAATCCATGCTTCATTTTTATCTGCAATGGAAAATGATTCGCCAGAACTTCCATATCCATATTCACTTACCAGATCTGAAATGACTTTGATAGCCTCTCTGGCTGTTTTAGCTCTTTGTAAGGTAGTATAAATGAGACTTCCATAATCCATTATCCCTTCAGTATCAATCAAACTCTCATTACCTGTGTATGTTGTTTCGCCAATGGCAAGCTGGTGTTCATTCATATTTCCAACTACAGAATAGGTGTGTGATACCTGTTTAATTTTCCCCATTAACCTGCCTGAGTCCCATTCATAAATATCAACCATGCTTCCTTCCGGGTAATCCTTTGCAGGAAAATAATACAACTCTCCATACAAAACATGAGAATCAGCAGAGTAGGTGATCATGGTCGAACCATTTAAAGAAGCACCTTTAGTTACAATATAGTTTGTGCAGGAAAAGGAATTTGCTGAAAAAGCCAACAAAGCAACAAGCACTGCAGTAAGCTTCATTTTGATTATTCTTGTCATAAAAGTTTCCGATTAAGTTAGTTTTCAAAAATACATAATATTATTATGCGTATTCGATAAAAAATACCTGCATAATATTTTTTTAAACATCTGATCTCTTCTTAATTCATAAAAAAATCTCAGCAAATTTAAATTACGAGAATACATTACGAGACTAATTCTGATAAATCCGTTATTTTTACTTGAACCATTTAAGAAAAAGCCGTGTTTTACCTGTATGCCCCCGAAAATTAACGTATTCTAAAATGCGGGTAACACCTAAATTAAGATTTATTAACAATTATTTAATACGGAAATGCTATGGAATTGAAAATTTTACCTAAATTTGCATCATAATTATTGACGAAGTTTAAAGCAAAATAATATTTGCTACACAATATAAATAAAGATAAGTAGTTTTAGTTAGTAGTTTAGTTGGTAGTTTTAGTTAGTAATTTGAGGAAAAAGGATGCGCTGCGACAGCGCATTCTTTGTTTTATGCCATTCCTATCAGAATTTCTTTGCGATCTTCCACACTTAATTTATAGTTCATTCCGCTCACTCTGTTAAGATTCATTACTCTAAGTATTTCGGAATAATCAGATTCTCCTTTTCCTATTCCACTTAGGCTTATAGGACTATCTAAAGTGATAAAGAAATTTTTTAACCCCGAAATGGCCAAATCTGCATCTTTAGTACCAAACAATAAATCTCCCAAGTGTGCAATTCTTTCTGGATCCCTTTCTTTTATTTTATTAAGCCATGCAGGATATACAATCGACAAGGAGGCACCATGAGGAGTGTCATATAAATAGGATAACACATGACCAAGACCGTGAACTGCCCAATCACCGGAAACTCTGCCATAACTTGTTAGGCCATTTAATGCATTTGTAGCTGCCCACATTATTCTGGCTCGTAAGTCGTAATTAGAAAGATCTTTCATCAACTCTGGACCATATACCAATGCCTCCTTTATAATTGACTGCACAAAACGATCCGATAAACTAGCATCACCTGCCCCAAAGTATGCTTCCAGACTGTGAGCCACCAAATCAACAATTCCATATGCAGTATAATTTGCAGGCACCGATAAAGTATATGTAGGGTCAAGAAAAGATGCTTTTGGATAAATGGATTCATGACCGTAACCAAGTTTTTCATCAGTTGCATTGTTTTGCAACACAGCAACGGAGTTCATCTCGGTACCGGTTGCTGCCAGAGTTAACACAGTAAATAAGGGTAAAGCGCCTTTAGGTATAACCTTTCGCTTCATTACATCCCAGGCTTTAACTTGATCATGAATACAAATTGCTGTTATTTTTGCCGAATCGATAACACTTCCCCCTCCAACAGCAATTACCATTTCAACCTTATTCTTGATTCCAAGTGATGCTGCTGCATCAACGTCCTCAACTACGGGATTTGGTTTTATCCCATCATATTCAATCACTTCTACGCCTGCTTTTTTTAGCTGTTCAAGTGTGTCATGGTAACTCCCGTTTTTCAAAACAGATCCCTTTCCATACATCAAAAGAGCTTTTTTACCATACGGGTGAATGGTTTCAGATAAACTTTTAATTACACCTTTTCCAAAATGCAATTGTGTCGGGATATATGCTACGAAATTTTCCATAATAAATTTTATTTATTGATTTATTAATTACCAATTTTTAACTTTTTTTGTCTGAATATAATTTCACGGTTTCTTTCTGCATTCCAATCCTTAAAACTCAGAATTATTTAATGATTCCTGTAATACTCCCCCCGCAATGATCTGATGTAGACCCGGTTACTGAAGAAAAAACATTTGATATAGAATGGATTCTCAGATATCCTAAAAAAGCAAATATAAGCGCTTCTTTGAAATCAACTACTTCATTTGAAGGAATCACTATTTCACTTTTTGTCTTTTTTGAAATCAGCTCGATGAGAAATGAATTTTTTGCACCACCTCCGGTTATTAAAACATTCTTAAAACTTCCATTGTTTAATACTGAACTAATTTGCTGAACAATATGCTCATAAAGAGTTCTAAGTAAATCATTTACAGATGATTCATTATTTAGAATCGGAAGCATATTCTCTATAAACCATTCCCGCCCTAGTGATTTTGGCGGGGGAAGGTTGTAGTATTTAAGAGTATTTAATTTGTCAAGTATCTCAGGAAGAATGATGCCTTGTCTTCCTAATTTGCCAGCACAGTCAAATTCCAGACCGGATTTACCGGCAAGGTAATTTAGACCCATATTTACAGGGCAAATATCAAATGCAATTCTATTATTGTTGTGTTTGAAGGAGATATTTGAAAAACCTCCCAGATTAAGACAAGAATCATATTCATTAAATAGGTATTCATCACCAACAGGAACCAATGGAGCGCCATTACCGCCCAAAGCAATATCCATGCTTCTGAAATCGTTTATGACAGGAATTCCTGTTGCTGCATAAATATCATTTGCATTACCAATCTGTAATGTAAAATACCTTGAAGGCTGATGAAATACAGTATGGCCATGTGAAGCAATCCAATCTGCCTTAAAATTCCCCGACTTTAAAAAAATAGAAACTGAATCTCCAATCAACTTGCCATATTGATGATCAAGTGCACACATATTCTCAGCAGATAAATACATGGCATCCTCCAAGGATTGGCGTAATTGTGGCGAATAGGGTAGGGTTGAAGCTCTCAGAATGGCATGGTTCCATATAGAATTTTTCCTGCTGAATTTACACAATGCCAGATCCAGCCCGTCCATCGAGGTTCCGGACATGATTCCCAAAACTAGCAGTTCTTTTAAATTTTCTTTCATAAGAAATTACCTGACAGCGTTAAATTCTCTAATCAAAATTCAATTTTCCCGATAACTTGCTCAATAAAGAAACTTTGACAGATATTTTTTTTGATTTCCAACACTATCCTTAATATAAAGCTCCATCTCATGTTCTATGCCGGTTTTGAGTCTTTCAGTATCAAAGGTATAAACAATTATCTCATTTTTCGGGTCATATTCAAATAGTACCCACGATTTATCGATGAATCCGTAATACTCAGAAATTCCGCTTAATTCATCTCTAATCTGAAACCTTATCGATTGCTGGTTTTTCAAATCTGCACCTGGTCTGATGTTTAATGGTGTTATAACTGGGGCAACCGTATCAACCACAAGTGTAAATTTGCCAAATCTTGTTGTCTGAGCAATTAATCTGTTTCCATTTAAGGTTGTAAACAGACAAGAAATCTTGTTACTGTCTTCAACCATCGCAACTACAGTTTTACTCCTCAATTGTTCTGGAATTGACTCCCCCGAAATAGAGATTTCTGCAGGCTTCTGCATAGGTGTGAAGCGGTCACCAAGGTAATGTGTAAATGGATAAAGTTTTTGATAGCCCACATCAGTTCGGGCATAAGTAAAGGTACAGTTTTCATAAAGGGAATTTGCCGGAATAGACATGCTCAATTGAGAGTTTTCGAAATAATTTGGGGAATTCCATTTCAATATTTTAGCAGGGATAGAATCCTGCTTAGGAGTCATTACCGCCGGGGCGCTTCCCTTTACATAAAAGCCAAGCTGGGATTGATTACCATACGCATCTTTAACAATTATATTCAGTTTATAGACTTCTTCGGGATTGAAATTTATAAGTCCATTATTTATTATCAGGGGATAAAGACTAAGCCTGTTATTTACTTTTCGGTAAAGAAGATGAATTTTTTTATTTGTTTCAACCATATAATGATAATCGCAATGAGCATTGATATAGCCTGATTCACTGAAATCCAACTCATCAATTCTAAAAAGATATACAACTTTGTCATTTACAGATAGCTCAATCGAATATACGCCGCATTCGTTTGAAATATCATTTAAAAGGTCACTTGCTTCAAGTCCAAATCCAATAGTTCCTTTTAGGGTCAGAGTATCTCCATAAGCCAGTTGAAAACCACCAATTATTTTTTTTAGGGGGATTTTCTTTGGAGTTGCATACCTGCCAGGCGGAGTCTCACCTATTGGATATATAAATAGATTATCTAATACCGGAGAAATATTGTCTTTTATATCGAAAGGATAAAGAAGCGGGTTTAAAGGATGTTGCTGAGAGGTACTTCTTAGTTCAAAATGCAAATGCGGACCTCCGCTACTACCCGTATTTCCTGAATATGCAATTAGTTGACCTTTTTTAATCTGAAATAATTCCTTATCAGGATAAATATCTAAAGTCTGATTTTTTTTAGCATATTGATAATCTTTAACATATGTGGCGATCGAGTCATTAAATCTTTCAAGATGCCCATAAACTGAAGTTAAGCCATCAGGGTGAGTTATATAAATTGAATTACCATATCCTAATGTCTGAATCTTAATTCTTGAAACGTACCCGTCATTTACAGAGTAAACACTTTTCCCCGTAACGCCCTGAGTTTTAAAGTCCAGACCGCTGTGAAAGTGACTGGAACGAAGCTCTCCGAAATTTCCGCTGAGGTATAAGGGTATATCAAGTGGAGGATTGAATTTACCGAAATATATCTGTTTCTGGGAATAAATGTTTGGAAACAACAGTAATCCCGCTAAAATCATTCTAAAAACTCTCATAATATTCTTAAGTATTTGCACGAATTAAAAAAGTGTAAAACTAAAATTTATAATTTAAGCATTAAAAAACAAAGGGTAATTTTTTTATTTGCGAAAGCTATCTTATATTTGTTGTAACTAAACGATGGGTATGAATGCCGGCCAGGTTCAAATAATTGAGGAATTGAAATCAAGGTTGGATCGTTTAATTTCTTTGCTGGAGAGTGAAAGGGGAGAGAAGGTAGCCTTAAAACAAGGTAATCTGGACCTTCAAAAGAAATTAAAAGTGCAACAGACCCGTATTAGTGAGTTGGAATTGAAATATGCAAATTTGAAAATAGCCAAATCCCTGATGGCTGAAAATGAAGATTCGCATGATGCGAAAATCAGGGTTAACCGAATAGTGCGGGAGATTGATAAATGTATTGCTCTTTTAAACCGATAGACGGGGGAATCTAAATGGATGATAAACTGTCTATAAAAGTTAATCTGGCTGAGAGGTATTATCCTCTCAAAATTGACAGAGATGATGAGGAGAAGATAAGAAGAGCTGCCAGGCTAATAAATGAGAAAGTATTACAATATAAGCAGAAGTACGCAGATAAAGACACGCAGGATTTTTTGGCAATGGCTGCTTTGCAGTTTGTAATAAAGGTGATGGAGACTGAGGATCAGATGGATATGACGCCATTTGAAGAGAAAGTGAAAGAGATGAGTGAGCAGGTTGGCGAATTTCTTAAAAAAGAGTAGTAGCGTTCTTTTAAATATATTCAAGATTTTACCCGCATTGTTTCTTCAATTATTTGTGAAACTCAACACTATTAAAATTGGAGGTGCACGCAAATTGAATAAAACAGGCCGCAATCCTTCGGGATTTCTCATTCGAGAACAGTGGAAGTTTGACGCACTTTGGTTCCTCCACCCATTTATGTAAAGGGGTTTTACTAAGTATTGAAGAAACTTTGCGGGTTTTTTTATACCTATAAGTGAACAAAAATGAAAGAGATAATTTTATTGATAATATCCGTTATTCCAATGTTGTGGTATGTAATTATCGCTGTATTCGGGCTTATTACCGGCGGTCTTGGTGCTTATTTCATTATCCAGGCTTCCATGAAGAAAAGAAGCCAGAATATCATCAGGGATGCAGAAGCCGAATCCGAAGTAATTAAAAAGGAAAAGATTCTGCAGGCAAAGGAACGTTTCCTGCAACTAAAATCGGAACACGAAAAGATGATAAATGAGCGGAATTCCACTCTCTCTCAACGCGAGAATTCGATTAAACAGAAAGAAATGTCTGTTTCCCATAAACAGGAAGAAATTCAACGAAAAAGTAATGAAATCGACAATGTAAAGGAAAACCTTACCGTTCAGCTGGAAAAAATTGAAAAGAAAAAAGACGAGCTGGAAAAAGACCATAAAAGAGCCGTTGAGCTTCTTGAAGCAATATCAGGTCTTTCAGGTGAAGAAGCAAAAGCACAGCTAATCGAAACTCTCAAGGATGAAGCTAAGCATGAGGCGATGACTCATATCAGCGAAATTATCGAAGAAGCAAAGCTGACCGCCAACCATGAAGCTAAAAAAGTTATTATTGAAACGATACAGAGGGTCTCAACCGAAACAGCTATTGAAAACTCAGTAACGATTTTTAATATCGACAATGATGAAATGAAAGGCCGAATCATCGGTCGCGAAGGTCGTAATATAAGGGCATTGGAGGCTGCAACTGGTGTAGAAATAATCGTTGATGATACCCCTGAAGCCATTGTTCTTTCAGCCTTTGATCCGGTACGAAGAGAAATTGCTCGTCTTGCACTTCATCAACTCGTTTCAGATGGAAGAATCCACCCTGCAAGAATTGAAGAAGTTGTAGAAAAAACAAAAAAACAAATTGAAGAGGAAATTGTAGAAGTTGGGAAACGTACTGCAATTGACATGGGAGTTCACGGCTTGCATCCTGAACTAATTCGCATGATTGGAAAAATGAAGTACCGCTCTTCCTACGGACAAAATCTTTTGCAGCATTCACGCGAAGTGGCAAACTTATGTGCAATAATGGCTTCAGAACTTGGCCTTAATGCTAAACTTGCAAAACGTGCCGGCTTACTCCATGATATTGGGAAAGTTCCTGATGACGAGCCAGAATTGCCACATGCAATTTTAGGTATGAAACTCGCTGAAAAGTTCAAGGAAAAACCTGAAGTATGCAATGCTATTGGTGCTCACCACGACGAGGTTGAGATGACAAGCTTGTTTGCCCCAATTGTTCAGGTTTGTGACGCTATTTCAGGCGCCCGTCCCGGTGCACGAAGAGAAGTGGTAGAAGCATATATCAAAAGACTTAAAGAACTGGAATCTATGGCATTGTCATATCCCGGAGTTTTAAAAACGTATGCAATACAGGCTGGTCGCGAGCTTAGGGTTATTGTTGGTGCTGACAAGATTTCGGATAAAGAAGCCGAATCATTATCCTATGATATCGCAAAGAAAATCCAGGATGAAATGACCTACCCTGGACAGGTTAAAATAACTGTAATTCGCGAAACAAGAGCCATCAGCTATGCTAAGTAAAATTGATATTTAGACTTTCTTAAAAAGATATCTATCTGATAATTAGCAATAGTATTTGCACTTATTAAAATTATAATGATTTTATTAAATGGTTGTAGCTCAATGCTGTTTTAATTAATAGCAAGTGTTGTCCGATTTCCTTTATAACTGTTGACTCTGTTGAATATAATAAAGCAATGCTGTTATTTTATGAGCAGAATAATATCACTAGATTTAAAGAAATATTTATTAACCAATTTGAATTTGCTGTAAATACTTATTTTTAAGGCGATTTTAAGAATTGAGAACTTAACTCTCTCGAAATAGTTATTCAGTTATGCTCAAAAAAAATCAATTCTTTATTCGTAATGTAAATTGATTTTTGCATTACAGATTTTTAAAAAAAATGCTACAAGTATGAGAGTTTTAATCACAGGGACTGCAGGTTTTATAGGGTTTCACCTTTCAGAACTATTGCTTGAACAAGGACATGAGGTTCTTGGGCTCGATAATATTAACGACTATTACGATGTTAATCTTAAATTACAACGGCTTGTAGTTTCTGGTATCGATATTGAAAATATTCAATACAGTAAAATCATTAAAAGTAAGTCACGGAATTTTGGTAGTTTTATTAAACTTGACCTTGATGATAAGGAGAATATTTTTAAAGTTTTCAGGGAATTTAAACCCGAAGTAGTTGTAAATCTTGCGGCACAGGCAGGAGTCCGATTCAGCCTATCTAATCCTGACACCTATATTAAAAGCAATATCCAGGGATTTCTTAATATTCTTGAAGCCTGTAGGGCTTATCCAGTTAACCAACTTCTGTATGCCAGTAGTTCAAGTGTTTATGGGCTCAACAGGAACATGCCTTTTTCAACGCATAAAAGTGTCGAGCACCCTGTTAGTCTCTATGCTGCAAGTAAAAAAGCAAATGAATTAATGGCGCATACTTATAGCCATTTATTCGGTATCCCGACCACCGGACTCAGATTTTTTACGGTTTATGGGCCTTGGGGAAGACCGGATATGGCCTTGTTCATTTTTACCAAAGCGATAATTGAAGGAAAACCTATTGAAGTATTTAACCACGGTAAAATGGAGAGAGACTTCACTTATGTGGATGATATCGTTGGGGGAATTAGCCGTATGTTGACATTGCCTCCTGCCCCAAATCCACTTTGGAACCCTGAAAGTCCTGATCCGGCAAGTTCTTCAGCACCATATCGGATATACAATATTGGAAACAGCCATCCGGTAAAACTTTTAGATTTTATTGCCGCGATTGAGGAGAAAACAGGCAAAATGGCCATAATGAAAATGATGCCTATACAAGCCGGTGATGTTGAAAAGACCTGGGCGGATACTAGCCCTCTTCAAATTGACTATAATTATAATCCTTATACTCCGGTAAAAGATGGAATCAATAAGTTTATTGAATGGTACTTAGAGTATTATAAGGATTCTCTTTAAATAGTTCCGGAAGTAAAAACTTGAAGTAGTTCTCCAATTTCATCTGCCTTTGCAGTTTGTCCCATTTTCTCAAAAGAAAATTGCAAATTTCTGAACATCCTTTCTATGGTCACATTGTTAGTGCACGGTTTATAATATTCAGCTTTTTGCTCCATTTTTTGCTCCGATAGAAAAAAATCAATTTCCTTCCGGCTTAGAACATTTCCATTATTATATGGGTTTATATAGAATAATATTCTATTTGGATCTTCAACATAACTAGGTTGTTCGTAAGCAAGAATAAAATTGAGAGGAAGATTGACGCCGTAAACCGGCAAATCAAGCCTCTGTGAAATATATTCGTAAATTACTGAGAGAGTAATTGGATTTCCTTTTTTTGTTTCAAGAACCTGATTAATAAAGGAATTACCAGGCGAATAAAAATTAGTCGTGTTTCCCCTGAATTTATTAACTGCAAACAGAATATGATTTATAATTCTTACTTTTTCCAAAGCAGTAAGATTATCGTGAAATTCAAGCCATGCTAGTCGTTTGAGTGCATCAACCTGGGTTTCAATGTCTGAATAAATTAGATCAGGATATTGATATTTTGCAACCAGATAGGCTCCGTAAAGCACATTATTTCCTCCTTCGGTATGCCATTGCTTTAAATCGGCTTTTACCTGATTAAACTGAATTCTATGAACAATTTCTTCCAGTTTGAACTGAACAATAAGAATATTCGTTTTCTCCCAAGCTTTTTCAAGATATGGAATGGCTGAAACCCCTTTACCTAGAAGCTTCTGAGAAACAATTGCAGATACCTCATTATCATTATCTTCTAAAAGCTTTACCAGTGATATAATTTCTTTGTCTTTCATCTGGCTATTCACAAATACTATCTAGAGTAAACTGTAACAAGTTCTCCATAACAGGTTCATGGTCACGAATAAATTTCTTTGTAATTCGGTTAGCGATTATGGCACAAACAGTTACAGACTCATGACCTAGAAGTTGGGAAAGTGCAAACAATGCTGAACTCTCCATTTCATAATTCATTATTTTAATCCCATTTGCTGAAAAGGAATGAATTTTATCATTTAATTCCGGGTCAGTAACTGCCAAACGCAGAATTCTTCCTTGTGGACCATAGAATCCCGGGGAAGTCAATGTTATCCCACTAAATACATTTCGATTCAGTTTATTGAATAATGAATCAGATGATTTCACGAAATAGGGGACTGGTCTGCGCTTATCCCAGGCGGTATGTTTTATAAATAATTGTTCCAACTCTGTATCGCACACTGACTGTGCGTCACGGTAATAGTGTATTAAGCCATCTAAGCCGCATGCCATACGTGACAAAATAAAGGATCCAACTTCAAGTTCTTCCTGTAATCCACCGGAAGTTCCCACCCTGATCATTTTCAAGGTTTTGAGTTTATCATTAATAGTCCTTGTCTCAAGATTAATATTTGCCAGAGCATCAAGTTCATTTACTACAATATCTATATTCCCAATACCAATCCCTGTAGATAAAGCAGTTATTCTATGCCCTTTGTAGTAACCAGTATGAGTGATAAATTCCCTGTTCGACATTCGGAATTCAATACTATCAAAAAGGGATGATACTTTCTGAACTCTCCCTGGATCTCCAACAAGAATTATCTTTTCACCAATATTTTCAGGTTTAAGATGGAGATGATAAACACTTCCATCTTCATTCAACACAAGTTCAGAGGAAGCCAGTTCCTTTTTATTCATTTTGATGGGTTTTTATTTCTCAAAATTACGATTAATTTTGCACCGCAAGTAAGGAATAGATGCTATTGAAATTAAACTTTTCAACACTTTCGGAGATTAGGAATAAATCAATTGTATTCTGCTTTCTGCAAACATATTCCAGTTCAAATTAGTGTATCTTAATTATTTACAGTGAAATTCAATTCTATCTCAATAAATTCAAAAACAAGGTTAATACTTATAGTTATCCTGTTCGCACTATGTACGCCCGGATTCTCAGGTATTCAACGAAAAGAAATAAAAGCTATCAGAACTTCACAGGCTCCGGTAATTGATGCTAATTTGAATGATAGGGTTTGGGATGAAGCTGAAATTGCTACGGAATTCATTCAACAAGAGCCATATAACGGGAAAACTTCCACTCAAAAAACGGAAGTAAGAGTTCTGTATGATGACAATGCGATTTACTTTGGAGTTAGGCTATATGATACCGCCCCTGATAGTATCATTGCTAACATCAGTAAACGGGATGAAGATCCTTCTGCCGATTTTTTTGGATTTTTTATAGATCCGTTTAATGATGGAATAAATTCCTTTGCATTTTTTGTAACTGCCGCTGGTGCTCAATTTGATGCAAGGCAATCTGGACCCGATGACGACGATTTAGATGTATCCTGGAATGCAGTATGGGAAAGTAATTTCCTAATTGATGATGAGGGATGGGTTATTGAAATGAAAATCCCTTTCTCAGCATTACGTTTCCCTCCTGAAAATGCAAATGACTGGGGAATAAATTTTATTAGAATGGTCCAACGTAACAGAGAGCAAAGCTCTTGGTGTTATATTGATAACAAATTGCAAGGGATTAACAATCAGCTTGGGATAATGTCGGGAATTACTGGAGTTAAACCTCCTATGCGACTCTCTGTAACTCCTTATGCTGCCGGATATATTAATAAGTATTCCGAAAATAATAAACCGGGGTATTCCTTAAAAGGTGGAGTTGACCTTAAATACGGTATTTCCGAAAGCTATACTTTGGATATGATGCTGATTCCTGATTTTGGACAGGTTCAATCCGATGATGAAGTTTTGAATCTCACTCCGTTTGAAACTTTTTACGATGAACAACGATCCTTTTTTAATGAAGGAGGGGATTTGTTTTCAAGAGCTGAAATATTTTATTCAAGAAGGATTGGTGCGGCTCCTTTGTTTTCAGAAGATGCCGAAAATTCTTTAACGAACTCTGAAAAAATAAAGTCAATTCCTTCTGAAACACAGATTGTTAATGCAACTAAAATTACTGGAAAATCACGTAACGGACTTAGCCTGGGATTTCTTAATGCAATGACATCGCAGTGTTACGCAACTGTCACAGACACTCTTCTTGGAAGTGAGCACCAGCAGAAAATTCAGCCATTTACGAATTATAATGTTTCAGTTTTTGAAAAATCCCTCAAAAATAATTCATTCATAAGCTTGATAAATACTAATATGCTAATGAATGATCGGGAATTTGGAGCAGATGTTCTTGGCTCGGAAATAAAACTGTATAATAAAGAAAATTCATATGGCATATTTGCTAAAGGCGCAATTTCTCACAATTGGAATAATGGAATTGCAAAAAACGGTGGATACTATGATATAGACCTGGCAAAGACTAAAGGGAAATTCCAGCTTGAAGCAACGCAGAAATTCTTTTCTCAGAATTACGACCCAAATTTACTTGGTTATAATTACCTGAACAACATTTTTAAAAATAGGGTTCAGCTTGAATATAAAATTACTGATCCATTCTGGAGAATTTTATGGTGGAAAAATGCTTTTGCGACGAAATTACTTCATTATACAGATCCTTTTCAGTTTTCCCAACTTGAAGTTTCAGCATCATCTCACCTAACATTTAGAAATCATCTTACTTTGGGATTACAAGGATTAGTTTCTCCAAAATCATTTGATTTTTTTGAGCCGCGCACTATGGGAAGATATTTCCAACGACCTTCATTCGGATATATGGACGTAATGATTTCCTCCGATTATAGTAAGAAATTCGCTCTGGATATTCAACCGGCATTTGCATTTGCCAAAAACGTTAACTTTAGTATGTTTGAATTTGAAATATCCCCTAGATATAGACCAAGTGATCATATTCTATTAGTCATAGAGACAAACACTTCATTAGAAAAAAATGATAGAGGGTTTGTTTCGAAATCTGAAAATAAAGACACGATTTTTTTCAGCCGAAGAAATATTAATACATTAGAAAACACTTTCCGATTTTCGTATGCTTTTAATAATAAGGCTAGTTTAAGTTTTCGACTGAGACATTATATTTCAAAACTTGACCATATTGAATTTTCTACTCTTATGGACAACGGAAAGCTTTCTGTATCTCCAGATTTTAGTTCTGCGGATTTAACATTCTCAGCATTTAATATTGATATGATATATACTTGGAATTTTGCGCCGGGAAGCGAAATATCACTAGTATGGAAAAATGCTATTGAAAATGATGAGGATTTTCTTCTTTCCGGGTACATGAATAATTTTAAGCAAACACTTGAATCTCCACAATTAAATAGTATTTCAATAAAGCTATTATACTATCTTGATTACCACAGCTTGAAAAAAAAGCAAACTGATTCATGATAATACGTTTAATTGCTGAAGTTCTTATTACTTTTGACAACAAAATTCAAAAACAGCTATGATCCAAAGGATTCAAACAGTTTATTTAGCTATTGCCGCTTTTCTGATGATTCTCATCTATTCAAACCCAATTGCGCAAATCATTGTGAACGATAATTTATTTCTTACCCAGTGGCACCATCAAATCATAGCGGTTAGCAATGAATTATTCACGCCTTTGTCGACATGGCCTGTGACAGCACTCTTATCTGCTATTATATTAATTGAGTTTGTTGCGATATTTCTTTTCAAGAACAGACTTCTTCAGATGAGACTGTGTATTTTTAATATGCTTTTGCTAATTGGACTAACAGGCTTGATTTTCTTTTTCACCAAGTCAACACTTTCAGGCTTGGATGGAAAGAAAAGTGTATTGCTCTGGCCATTTCTTTGTCCAATTATCGCAATAATACTTAATTTCCTAGCATTTAAGGCGATTCAGAAAGACGAAAAACTCGTCCGCTCATACGATAGAATTCGCTGATTCATTGATCTAAAAGCAAGCTATTATCTAATTAGCAAGATTCAATTTAAACAAAAGAGAATCCTGTAAAGCGAATTCCGATTAGATAATTCTCATGTTTTCCTGTGATGTGATTTTCTCGCAATAAAAACATTTCAGGATTACTTTTTTCTTATCCACAACTGAAAATTTGGTGACAATTTCCTCATTGTTAGTAATACATTTGGGATTTACACATTTTGCAATTCCAGTAATATTATCAGGAACTTCAACAACTTTTTTCTCAACAACATTATAATCTTTAATAATATTTAGCTTGGCTTCAGGTGCAACCAGAGCAATTTTATTAATGTCTTCGTTTCTGAAAAATAAACCTGATATTTTTATAATTGCTTTTTTCCCAAGTTTTTTACTGTCGAGATTTGATCCGAAAGTTACCTGATTTTCTATCTTGTCAAGTCCAAGGATTGCAATTACCTTAAACAGGTCTTTTGCAGGGATATGGTCTATTACTGTTCCATCTTTTATGGCACTTACTACTAAATGTTTTATGTCTTTCATCAGAATATTTGTTAGAATACTATTTCCGGACTATTATTTTTAATTAACTAATGCATAAAATCAAGCTCTAAATATCTCTTATTTGAATCCAAGAATTGAGCTGATGATAGCTTGTCTTACAAAGACTCCATTTAGTGCCTGAGTGAAGTAATATGCTTTTTCATTATCATCAACATCAAGATGGATTTCATTCACGCGTGGAAGTGGATGTAAAATCTTAACATTGGATCTCGAATCCTTAAGCATATGATTTCTCAGGATATATGCATTTTTAGTCCTCTCATATTCAATTGGGTCGGAGAACCTTTCTTTCTGTACCCTGGTCATATAAATAATATCAGCCTGATTAATGATATCTGTAAAATCTTTAAACTCATAATATTTCAGCCCTTTATGTTTTAGAAACCGTTTGTATTCATCAGGCATTTTTAATTCATCAGGGGAGATAAAATAAAACGTAGTGTTAAATTCCGACATGGCAATAAGCAATGAATGTACTGTTCTTCCATATTTCAGATCGCCAACCATGAATATATTAAGGTTTTCTAATGTTCCCTGAGTTTTACGGATTGAATACATGTCCAGTAACGTCTGACTTGGATGCTGGTTTGCTCCATCTCCGGCATTTACAACAGGAACACTCGAAACTTCGCTGGCAAAACGAGCGCTGCCTTCCAGCGGGTGTCGCATTACTATCAGGTCGGCATAATTACATACCATTTTTATAGTATCACGAAGCGTTTCTCCTTTAGTTGCACTAGATGAGCTTGAGTCAGCAAAACCAATTACACTGCCCCCAAGCCTGCTCACAGCGCTCTCAAAACTAAGTCGGGTTCGGGTGGAAGGCTCAAAAAACAAGGTTGCAACAACATGACCCTTAAGCAAGTCCTGTCGGGGATTTTTTTCAAATTCCTCTGCAAGGTCAAGGATTTTACGGTATTCCTCTTTGCTGTAATCACTAATGGAAACCAAACTTCTGTTTTTCATATTTTATGGATTATTAGTTTCTAAATTTACAAATCAATGTTATGAAAAATGCATAGTGTTAATATGTTCCTAAAAAGTTTTACCCAAATTATAAAACATTAGGTTTAATTGTTTTACTTAAGTGAAAAGATTCAAGAAATTGTTTTTCTTCCGACTTTCTGACTTTAAGTTTTAATTTACAATCAATCTCAAAAATTTGATCCCATTGCTCAAGGTTCATTTCTTTGAGAACCTTCATTACCAGATTCATATCTTCATACTTGAACCGTAGGTCATAATTAACATATATAAACTTTTTAATAATGATAGCATTTTTAATAGCATCCATAGATGCTTGCTTATAAGCCTGCATCAAACCTCCCACTCCCAAAAGCGTTCCTCCAAAATATCTTACAACGATTATTAAAACATTCGTTAATTGGAACGATTGAATTTGACCAAGAATAGGTTTTCCTGCTGAGTTTGCTGGTTCTCCGTCATCATTTGTGCGAAATTGATCCATATCTGCACCTAATCTCCAGGAATAGCAATGATGTCTGGCATCATGATAATTCTTACGTTTACTTTCAAGGATACTATTGATTTCCTTTTCGCTCTCAACCGGGTAGGCGAAAGAAAGAAATCTGGAGCCTTTATCTTTAAACAGGCCTTCAGATGGTTTTTCTATTGAAAGGTAACTGTCGGTTTCCATATTCACTTTAGGGATAAACATAAAAAAACAGGTTCCGGAGAACCTGTTTTAAATACGAATTATATTTTAAGCTTTTTCTCAATTTCATCAACCTGTAAGCGAAATCGTTTATCAGTTTCTAGGAGATTGTTAACAGTTTTACATGCGTGGAGAACGGTAGCATGATCTTTTCCACCAATCTGGGAGCCAATATTTGCAAGAGAAGCTTTCGTAAGTGTTTTTGAAAAAAACATTGCAACCTGCCTTGCTTGTACGATTTCACGCTTTCTGGTTTTTGACTGAAGCTGATCGACGGCAATATTAAAATAATTGCATACGACTTTTTGTATATAATCGATCGAAATCTCTCTTTTGGTATTCTTAATTAGCTTGTCAATCATTTCATGAGCAAGATCAAGAGTAATCTCTTTCTTGTTCAGTGTTGATTGTGCAAGCAACGAAATAAGTGCACCCTCAAGTTCGCGGATATTGTCAGAAATGTGAGTTGCAATGTATTCGATAACATCTTCTGGCATCTCAATACCATCATTGTATATCTTCTTTTGAAGAATGGCAATTCTGGTTTCAAAATCTGGCGCCTGCAGATCAGCTGACAAACCCCATTTAAAACGTGAAAGTAATCTTTGTTCAAGACCTTGCAATTCTACAGGAGGTTTATCGGATGTTAAAACAAGCTGTTTTCCAGATTGATGAAGGTGATTAAAAATATGAAAAAAAGTATCCTGAGTTTTTTCTTTTCCAGCAAATTCATGCACGTCGTCAATGATGAGCACATCGATCATCTGGTAAAAATGAAGAAAGTCATTTTTATTATTGTTTCGAACAGAATCAACAAATTGAGTCTGAAATTTATTAGCATTTACATACAACACTGTCTTTTCTGGAAACTTTTCCTTAACCTCAATTCCTATTGCCTGTGCCAGGTGAGTTTTACCTAAACCTGAATCTCCATATATTAAAAGAGGATTAAAGGCTGTTCCTCCGGGATTATTAGCAACTGCAAAGCCTGCAGAACGAGCAAGTCTGTTGCATTCGCCTTCAATAAAATTATTAAAAGAGTAAGATGGATTCAGTCTCGGATCAATATTTAATTTTTTGATCCCTGGAATAACAAATGGGTTCTTAATTGTTGCCTCTTCAGGATCAATAGGTACCTGAACAGGTTTATTTTTGATGTCTTTAGAATTCCTTGCGGGGAATTTAACAGTATATGGCTTATTATCATTAAAGTTGTTGTTTTGCATAACAACGCTATACTCAAGTTTTGCATCAGGACCCAGTTCTTTTCGCAAAACCTTTTTAAGTATATCAATATACTGCTCTTCCAAATATTCATAGAAGAAGGGACTTGGGACCTGAATTGTAAGTATACTGCTATCAAGCTTTAATGGAACAATGGGTTCAAACCACGTTCTGTAACTAATAGATGGCACATTATCTTTAATAACCTTAAGACAATTGTTCCAAACACGTTGGTGCATTCTTTTAGGGTTTATTTTTTGGTTTAAACTAAAAAGGACTAGTTAATTTTCTTAAGCTAAGGTTGTGAGAAAAAAGCTAATAAAAAAATGCAAAATCACTTGATTTTTAAGAATAATGTTATCCCTGTTATTCTCAATGGATTAAGAATGGATAAAAATCAAAAAAAATGTAATTATCAGAAATTCAGTGATATAACAAAAACGAGTGTTAAAAAATTGTTTATTAATTATTTAGAAAAAATGTATCAAGGTTTACTTTAGAATAAACGAAAACTATCTAAAAATTTAATCAAAAAAAATAGGGCTTTTATCAAATTTCCGTCAGATTAGCCTAAAAAAAATGGTTGAAAAAGACAAGGAAAATCAAATACATGGATTTGCTATTTATCTTTTTTCCCAAAAACAGAAAAGTGTACATACCGTTTTGGATGTTGGTTCATATCATCAAGTAGCTTAGAAAGATTCCCACTTGCTGAAACGAGGTTATTATACAATGAATCATTAGTTGTAAGTAATCCTAAACTTCCTTCTCCATTGTTTATCTTCTGTAACAAAATCTGGCTTTGAGCGAATGTTGCATTTATGGTTGAAATTGTTTGGGTAAGGTTAGCATTTGCAACAGAATCGGTGATGCTTTCAATATTAGCAAAAGCATTACTCAGCTTATCTTTGTTTGTATCAAGCATTAAAGTAAATGATTGGAGACTGTTGAAAGTCTTATCAAGTTTTCCTCCGGGTGATAGTTGTTTTGATAATGATGCAGTAGTGGATTCAAGATTAACTAATGCTGATTGAAGTTTGGCTTGAGTTGCCGGATCAAGAATAGAATTAATTGAAGTTACAAGTGTATCGATTCCCAAAACAGCATCATTTGTAGATTTTACGAGAGGGCGGATCTCATCCTTTATTTGGGTAATCATGTCACTATCTATGGAACCTACAAGGGTGTCACCGTATTCGTAAAATTCTTTTTCCTGAGATGGAATGATACGGATTACCTTACTTCCCAGAAGATCATTGCTAAAAATCTGTGCGATAGAATTTTTGGGGATTTTAAATTCATTACTAACAACAAAAGCAACTACTATCTTGTCGAGTCTGTTTTCTTCAAACTCAATAGTATTGATCATCCCAACTTTGTATCCACTTAAAATAACAGATCCCGACAATTTTAACCCGGCTACATCATTGTAAACTGCGTAATAAACATCTGATCTTTTAATAACATTTCTACCTTTCAGGAAGTTGATTCCCCAGATTACAACAGCAATTGTAGTAATTACTATAAATCCGATCTTAGCTTCTGTACGAATTCTCATATATTCCTTATTTTAATATTTGTTTTGCTTCTACAAGAGGGATAATCTTACCCTTGTCAACCGCAATAATAAATGCATCAGGGTATCCTTCTCTAATTTTTTTTAACGATTCGCTGGCTTCCTGATAATTTAAATACCTCCCAACCGCATATTTATACCAATTTCCGGAAGTAAAAAACTCAATGTCGGTATATTTTCTAAGTGATGTATCATTTGCTTCAAGTTCTGCTTTTGATGAAAAGACCTGTACCTTATAATACATAGCATGAACAGTTGTGTCAGAATTTTGAGTACTGATCATTGTAGCCACAGCAGGAACAAGCTTATTTTCAAACATACTACTGTTTTCAATATCCGCTTTGTAATCTCTGAATGCGCGAAAAATAGAAGATGCCAGGTATTCCTGCCCCTGATCTGAAGTAAGGTATTTTTCTTCGTCAGGATGAGATATGAAGCCAGTTTCAACTAAAACACTTGGCATGGTTGTCCTCCAGAGTACCAGAAATCCAGCCTGAAGAACTCCTCTATCAACTCTACGGGCTTTCTCTCTGAATTCATCCTGAACTTTGCCGGCGAATTTTACGCTCTGGTTAAGATAGGTTCGTTGCATCAGACTAAAAATAATATAGGACTCAACTGAATTTGGATCGAATCCTTCATACTTTGTAGAGTAATCATCTTCAAGGGTAATTACATTGTTTTCTGTCTTTGCTACTTCAAAATTACTCTGGTTCTTGTGTTCTCCCATTACAAATGTCTCAGTACCAAACACATAATTCTTTTCACTTGAATTTACATGAATGCTGATAAACAGGTCAGCATTTGCCTTATTAGCAATATCAGCACGGTCATACAGAGGAATAAACACATCCTGATCACGCGTGTAGATAACGGTTACATCGCTGAAACTATCTTCAATATATTTCCCGAGCTTTAATGCAATTCCAAGTGCAATATCCTTTTCTTTTGCAAAGGATCCAATGGCACCGGGATCCTTTCCTCCATGTCCCGCATCGATAACAACAATATGCACCTTACTTTTAAGATCAGGTTCACCACTTGCAGAAATATGGAGAGGTAGAATAAAAAATCCTACTGTCAACATAAGAATGAGTGGATAGTTGCGTTTAAATTGTTTACAAAACCGACAAATACTATGATTCATTCTTGTCGATTTTAATTAGTTTTGGTCTTTCATTATTTTAATTCATTCCGGATACAAAAATAGTATAATAAACTTGCAAAATAAACTTCATATAATTCTTATTCTTTCAACAATTTTAAGTCTTTTATGCACTTCCATTTATTCACAGGAAGAGGATACAATTTCTGTTGTGAGTTCTGATACCCTGAAAAACAGCGTTTTAACACCTGAAGAATTTGTACAACTGGGTTCTAATGACTCAACTACTTATCAGGATTCCACCCAAACTTTAAAGAAATCAAAATCGGGTGATATCTCTGCTGAGGTCATATATAGTGCAAAAGACAGTATGGTCATCGGAATGGACAACCGTAAGGTTTTTCTTTATGGAGAAGGTAGTGTGAAATTTGAGCAAATAGAATTAACTGCAAATTATATTGAGTTTGATATGGCAATAAGTCAGGTATTCGCCAAAGGAACTCCAAACGATACAACTGGAAAAATGGAAGGTCGGCCTGTTTTTAAGGATGAGAGCCAAACATTTAATGCACAAACAATAAAATATAATTTCAAAACTAAAAAAGGTTTTATTGAAGCTGTGAAAACGGAACAGGAGGGTGGATACCTTCATTCTGAAAAGACAAAAAAGGATGAATTCGGGCACATCCATATGAAAAATGGCAAATATACTACATGTGATCTTGATAACCCTCACTTTTATGTTGCACTTACCAGGGCTAAATCTATCCCCGGAGATAAAATTATTTCTGGACCTGCTTATCTTGTAATTGAAGATATTCCAATTCCAATTGGACTTCCTTTCGGTTTTTTTCCAAATACAAAAACAAATTCATCCGGGATTTTGATTCCCTCATATGGTGAGGAAGATCAGAGAGGATTCTACTTGAGAGATGGGGGATATTACTGGGCTGTTAATGAATTCATGGATTTGAAAGTTACCGGAGATATTTTCACAAATGGAACCTGGGGTCTCAGAGCCGGAACACAATACAAGGTTCGCTATCGTTTCAGTGGAAGTTTTGATGGTAAATATTATAAAAACATTTCAGGTGAAAAGGGTCTTGATAATTACTCTAAAGGAATGGATTATTCTATTAACTGGTCGCATAATCAGGATCCAAAATCTAGTCCGAGTCAGCAATTCAGGGCAAGTGTAAACCTATCTACACGGCGGTATGATCAGAATCATAGTCAGATACTTACCAATGCACTTACCAACACCAAGTCATCCAGTATTTCATATTCAAAAAAGTTTCAGGGTACTCCCTTTAATCTAACAGCCAGTGCCAATCATCAGCAAAACAGTAATACAGGTAATGTGAATATGAATTTACCAAAGGTTGCATTTACTATGTCTACCATTAAACCATTTAAATCGAAAACCAGTACAACCAATAAATGGTATGAGAATATTCAGCTGAGTTATAACAGCAGTTTTGATAACCGCATAGAAACTACCGACACAGCTCTTTTCACAAACCATGTTTGGGATAATATGAAAACAGGGTTTACTCATTCGATAACACCTCAGTACAACTTCAAATTCAAAAAGTTTAAAGTGCTATCAATTGTTCCCAGTTTAGGTTACACGGGAGTTGCTTACACTAATTATATTACCAAATACCGGCAACAAGTTGTTACTGCGGATAGTTCTTATTATGTAACCGTAACCGATACAATAAATAAATTAAGTTATGCTCATGCGTACACTCCCAGACTTTCTATTTCTATAGCGCCCAAAATTTATGGGATGTACCAGTTCAAGCCCGGGAGCAAATTAAACTCCATCCGGCATGTGATGTCTCCTACTGTAAGTTTATCACTTGCTCCTGATATGAAAGGTAGAATTCCAAATTATTACCCCGAACTTTATGATGAAAACGGTAAACTTTTGGAAAAATATTCCAAGTTTGGAAATGGAATTTATGGTGCCCCTTCTGCTATAGGAAGAACAAGGACAATGCGGTTTGATCTTAGAAATACACTAGAGGCAAAAGTGAAACAAGCAAGTGATACGGCTGAAACCTTAAAAAAGATAAAAATACTTGAGAGTTTGAATTTTAATACCAATTTGAACTTTGATGACTCAATAAAATTCCAACCAATTAATGTAAGTGGAAGCACTAAATTTCTCAATAATAAAGTAAATGTAACCTTCAACGGTCGGTTTGACCCCTATGCTACTGATATTAAAAATCGAAGAATCAATGCTTCAAACTATAGTGTTAACGGTAAGCTGGTGAGAATGACCTCCGGGATGGTTTCAGTTGGTACAAGTTTTAGCTCAAAATCAGGAAAAAAACCTGCGGGAACAGAAACTGAAACTGCCTCTTCTGATTTTGAAGCGGGTGGACCTAAAACTATGAGTCCAGATGGAATGAGCGAATATGACACCTACGATGAAGATTATGTTTATAAAGACTATGTGGATTTCAATGTTCCATGGAGTATGCGTGTCGATTATAACCTGAATTATACAAAATCAATTACTAAGGCATCTATTGTTCAGGCATTTCGGTTTTCAGGCGATTTTAGTCTTACTCCAAAATGGAAAATAGGGTATAACACCGGATATGATGTAAAAATGAAGAAAATGACTACTTCCAATGTGAGTATCTGGAGAGATTTACATTGCTGGGAAATGCGATTGTCTCTGGTTCCCTTTGGAAAGTATAAAAGTTTCAACTTCCAGATAAATGTGAAATCATCTATATTACAGGATCTTAAGTATAACAAGCGTGATTCATGGTATGATAGTTTTTAGATTTTAACTAATAATATTCCTATATTCTGATTTCGGGGGATTTAAATAACATTCCTTTGATATGACAAGAATTCCCAAAACCATAAATAAAATCTTTAAAACATGAAAAAAGTAATTGTAACCGAACATGCTCCAAAAGCAATTGGACCCTATTCACAAGCCATTGAAGTAAATGGTATGTTATTTATTTCAGGACAAATCCCAATAAACCCTGCAACAGGAAAGCTTGTTTCCGGCGGAATCAAAGAACAAACGGAGCAGGTTTTTAAAAATATTGAAGCGATACTTACTGTAGCAGGTTATAGTTTAAAAGATGTGGTAAAGTCAACCTGCTTACTTGAGAAAATTACTGATTTTCAGGCTATGAATGAAGTTTACAGCAAATTTTATACTGAAAATCAACCTGCCAGATCAACATATGCAGTTAAAGATTTGCCAATGGGGGCTGCCATTGAAATTGAAACAATTGCAGCAAAATAAGGTGCTGAGGTAAAATAGTTGGCGATTTTCAAAAAAAAGCCATTTAGACAAGCTGATTTTTCGTTTTTCGCCACATTAAACATGAGGGGTTTAAACCCCGAATGATTTTTATAAAAAAAAAAGGTGACAATTGCCACCTTTTTTTTGTTTGCACTTTTAGTTCTATTCAGCTTTAATCTCAAAAGGAATTTCAACTTTCACATCTCTGTGTAGTCTGATAGTAGCTGTGTACTTTCCAACTTCCTTAATTAGATCTTCTTTGATGTTGATGTTCTTTCTATCAATATCAAATCCCTGTGCAGCAAGAGCTTCAGCCAGCTGAATTGTGTTAACCGAACCAAATATTTTGCCTTTAGTACTTGTTTTAGCACCGATTTCGAGACTAACGCCTTCGAGTTTTTTAGCAAATATCTGAGCTTCTTCACGCAATTTTGCCTCTTTATGTGCTCTCTGACGCATAGTTTCAGCGTGCATTTTCTTTGCTGATGGAGTAGCTGTAATAGCAAATCCCTGAGGAATCAGGTAATTTCTGGCATATCCGTTCTTAACGGTTATGATATCGTCTTTATGACCAATATTGGTGACGTCCTGTTTTAGAATAATTTCCATTTCTTTTCCTCCGTAGTTTATTTTAACAAATCGGTTACATAGGGCAGAAGAGCGATATGACGTGCTCTCTTGATTGCTATCGCTACTTTCCTCTGAAATTTCAGAGAAGTACCGGTAAGTCTGCGGGGGAGAATCTTACCTTGCTCGTTAAGGAATTTTTTTAGAAACTCAGGATCTTTGTAATCAACATACTTAATCCTATTTTTCCTGAAACGGCAATATTTCTTCTTTTTTATCTCAACCGTTGGAGGGGTTAGATATCTGATTTCTGATGCGTTTTGTGCCATGGCTTAGTTCTCCACTTCTTTTTTAGTTTCTTTTCTTGCTTTCTTCTTCGCACTGTATTCAACAGCGTATTTATCCATTTTCATGGTAAGGAAACGAATAACTCTTTCATCCCTTCTGAATTGGAGCTCAAGTTTTTCAACCAGATCACCTGGCGCATGGTACTCAAACATGTAATAAAATCCTGTGGATTTTTTCTGGATGGGGTAGGCCAGTTTTTTTAGTCCCCAGTTCTCTTCCTGTATTATCTCACCTCCATTGTCGGTGATCACAGTCTTGAACTTTTCTACCGCTTCCTTCATCTGAACTTCAGACAAAACGGGAGTTGAAATGAAAACGGTTTCGTACTGATTTAACATGATCTATTATTTATGGTTTATAAAAAAATGTGTGCAAAAATAGCTAGTTTAAGTCAGTTTTCCAAATATTCCCGAAACTTTCATGGTAAATGATTTCCGCCCATTATCTTTAACAATTGAACCCATATAAGCAAACAATTCCTTTTTGTCTTCGCCTCTAATGAGGATAATGGTATTTTTAACATGAAAAACAATGTGTACATACAATTTTGATAATGATTGCGACATATTTCTTTTTTTAATGCCGTATGGCGTTGCCATACGGCTGAATTAAGTTGTCCGTGCAGAACGAGTTGCTAAATATTTAGTTAGTCCTATCTTTTGACTAATCTTATGTCCTTAATGTCATTGTATTAGTAAATCTCTGACTTTGATTTTATTCTTTTTTGAGGCTAATTGTTTTTTTTGAGGAATGAAAACTCAAACCAATTTAACAAACGTCACCTCACCTGTAAAAACCTGCCTTAGCTTTGCACCCAGAAAAGGCAGGGTTACATTATTTTATGAGAAATTCGTTTATTTATAAAAATACCTTGTTGTGATTTGCTTTCAA
>Ga0105047_10000984_pt1 | contig 50073 bp, 58 predicted proteins | sample MAT04_FD_78384 | JGI IMG/M metagenome (GOLD analysis project Ga0105047, IMG submission 78384) | Freshwater microbial communities from Lake Fryxell liftoff mats and glacier meltwater in Antarctica - MAT-04 (megahit assembly) | ecosystem: Environmental > Aquatic > Freshwater > Ice > Liftoff...
ACCTGCCGAAAACGGGGCATCTCATTCTGGTGCTTCCTCACTGATCGGATTGATCAGAATGGCGATATTCCATTCTTGCCCGACATCACCCGATTGCGGGCGATGGCGGTGCCGTGAGTTATTTAGCAGTTACTGCCCGCGCGCGTAACACTTTGATCTGGAACAACGTATTGCGCTCGTCCTCTTCCAGCGCGGCGCGGATGTGATGCACCGTAGCGGTATAGCGAGGAATGATGTTGTACTTCAGCGCGTTGACCCGTTTCTGTGTCTTTCGACTAGCCGCCAGTAAACGCCATAACGCGTTTTCCGCTTCGCCAAGACGCGCCAGGGTAACGGTAAGTTCCCGCAGGCGCAGACGCGCTTCGTCAAAACTGACATCGGTCCACATCAGGCCAACCGGCTGCAACGGCAGCGGTTCTGCGGTGACGCTGGGATATTCGACACCGACGCTGGAACGCGACACGATCCGGATCGATACCGCCTGTCTCAATCCGACCGAAGCCTGACGCAGCATCTGGCCGCCCATGCGCATCTGCACAATGCCGAGCCAGTGATACGCCTCGGCCAGTTCGGCAATGGTTTGCGCACGCAGTTCGCGGTATTGCGCCAGCCGCTCGTAAACCAGGCGGGTCAAAAGGTCGCGCTTCTTCTCCAGCATCTGGCGACCCTGCTCAAGGAACTTGACCTGGCGACTGACCTGCAGCAACGCGCTCTTGGTGGGCGGAACGGATAGGCGTTTTTTCATCGCAGACTCACGCGGCAGACACGGTCGCCTGCCCCTTGTGATACTTGGCCAATTCCTCTTCCGAAACCCGAATCAGCGCATCGGCCGGCAGCATCGACAACAAATCCCAGGCCAGGTTGAGGGTTTCAAACACGCTACGGTCTTCATCTTCGCCCTGGCCGATGAACTTGTGCTCGAACGCATTGGCAAATTCGAGGTAACGGCGGTCAGCGTCTGACAACTCTTCCGCACCGATGATCGCCGCCAGGCCGCGCACTTCCAGCGCCTTGGCATAGCTGGCGAACAACTGGCTGGCGACGTGCGGGTGATCTTCCCGGGTGAAATTCTTGCCGACGCCGTCTTTCATCAGACGCGACAACGAAGGCAGTACGGTGACCGGCGGATAGACGTTCTGGTTGGCTAGTTCGCGGCCGAGCACAATCTGGCCTTCGGTGATGTAGCCGGTCAAGTCAGGAATCGGGTGGGTAATGTCGTCGGATGGCATCGACAGAACCGGAATCATGGTGATGGAACCGCGCCGGTTCTTGATCCGCCCGGCCCGCTCGTAGATTTCCGCCAGATCGGAATAGAGATAGCCGGGATAGCCTTTGCGCGCTGGCACGTCGCCGCGCAGCACCGCCACTTCGCGCAGCGCCTCGGCGTAGGCAGTCATGTCGGTCATCACCACCAGCACGTGAAAGTCGAGATCGAACGCCAGATATTCGGCGGCGGTCAGCGCCGCGCGCGGCGTCAGCAGCCGTTCAATGACCGGCTCGTCGGCCAGGTTGAGGAACATCACGACTTTGTTCAGCACGCCGCTTTCTTCAAAACTCTCCTCGAAGAAACGCGCATCGGCGTGCGAAGCGCCGAAGGCGGCGAACACCACGACGAACTCGGAAGCGGCTTCGCCGAGCAACTTGGCTTGCCGCACGATCTGCGCCGCGACCCGGTTATGCGGCAGTCCGCCGCCGGAGAAAATGGGCAATTTCTGACCACGTGTCAACGAGTTCATGCCGTCGATGGCGGAAATGCCGGTCTGGATGAATTCACGCGGATAAGCGCGCGCCGCCGGATTCAGCGGCTCGCCGTTGACGTCGCGGCGATCGGCGGAAATGATCGGCGGCCGACCATCGCGCGGCAGTCCGGCGCCGTTGAAGATGCGGCCGAGAATGTCGCGCGACACTGGCAACTTGAACGGCTCATCGAGAAAACGCACCCAGGTCCGTTCCAGATCGAGCTCGTCGGTGCCCTCAAAGACTTCCACCAGCACGGCGTCATCTGCCGCGCGGATGACCAAACCGGAACGCAGACGTCCGGCATGGTCTCGCAACTGGACGCGGGAACCTGCCGCCACGCCGGGCACGCCGCCCATCACGATAAGGCCGCCCTGGGCGGAGGTTGCAGTGCGGAATTCAATGTTTTTCATGCTGTTGCCCGTGGTTTGGTCTGTCTCAAGCCGTCTGCTCGTATTCCAGCATCAGCTTTTCGAACTCGCCCGGAATCTGGGCGATCTTCGCTTTCAGCGCGGCGATATCTTCCGAGGTGTGCTGACTCTTCCAGCGTCGCGCCTGGGATAGCAGCGGCATCTGGATCAAGCGGCGCGCAGGTGCACCCAACTTCACCAGCTTCATGCCCTGGCGGAAAATTTCGAGAAGCCCGGAAAGCAACGCGTACTGTTTTTCCGGCGAGGAGAAACTGTCGATTTCATCGATCGCCGACTGTTGCAACAGGCCTTCCTTGATCAGTCCGGCGGCTTCCAGCGTCCAGCGTTGCTCGCTCGACAGCGCCTCGACACCGACCAGGTTGACGATACGCTGCAGTTCTTCCGACGCGGACAGCAGATCGAGTGCTTCGGCGCGTTCTTTTTCCCAGTTCGGATTGACGTTCTCCGCCCACCATTTAGCGGCTGAACCGATGTAACCGGAAAAGCTTTCCAGCCAATCGACCGAGGGATAGTGGCGAGCATCGGCGAGTTCTTTCGACAGCGCCCAGAAAGTCTGGATGATTTCCTTGGTGTGGCTGGTCACCGGCTCGGAGAAGTCGCCGCCGGGCGGGGAAACAGCGCCGATCAACGTCACCGAACCATGATGGCCGGCCATGGTTTCCACCCGGCCGGCGCGTTCATAGAACGCCGCCAAACGAGAACCGAGATAGGCGGGATAGCCTTCTTCCACCGGCATCTGACCGAGACGTCCAGCGACTTCGCGCAGGGCTTCCGCCCAACGGCTGGTGGAATCGGCGACCATCACCACGTCGAGCCCCTGATCGCGGAAATACTCCGCCAAGGTGATGCCGACATAGACCGAGGCTTCACGCGCGACCACCGGCATGTTGGAAGTATTGGCGACCAGCAGCGTGCGTTCCATCAGCGGCCGGCCGGTGTGCGGGTCTTTCAGTTCCGGCATGAATTCGAGCACGTCGGTCAGTTCGTTGCCGCGTTCGCCGCAACCCACATAAATCACGATCTCGGCATTGCACCAGCGCGCAATCTGCTGTTGCAACATGGTCTTGCCGGCGCCGAACGGGCCGGGAATCGCCGCCTTGCCGCCTTTCAGCAGCGGATAAAAGGTATCCAGAATGCGTTGCCCGGTGATCAAGGGCGCCACCGCATGGTCACGCCGCCGGAATGGACGCGGCGTGCGCACCGGCCAGCGATGGAACAAGTGCAGCTTCTCGATGTTGCCGTCGAACTTGCGCACCCGGCCCAGGATTTCTTCAATTGTGTAATCGCCTTCCGGCGCCAGTTCGAGCAACTCGCCATGAATCAATGGCGGCGTCAGGATCCGATGCAGAATCGATTCGGTTTCTTGCACCGTGCCCAGCACATCGCCGCCCGCCAGCGCGGTGCCTGCGCGTCGATGCGGATCGGGCACGAAATGCCAGCGTTTGTCGCGTGGCAGGGAAGGCACCGCGACACCGCGCGCCATACGGTCGCCGCTTTGTTGCCAGACCGCCTCCAGCGGGCGTTGCACGCCATCGAAAATCGCACCCAGAAGACCGGGGCCGAGTTCGACTGACAGCGGCCAACCGAGTCCGGTGGCTTCCTCGCCAGGGCGCAAGCCGGCGGTATCTTCATAGAGTTGCGCGAGAGCGGTATTGCCGTCGCGGCCAATGACTTCACCGACCAGACCCAGACGACCCACTCGCACCTGCTCGCCGAGTACCGTTTCCGGCAACTCCAGCTTGACCAGGGGGCCGTTGATTTCAAGAATTTTTCCCATCGCAGTTCCTAATTATTTTCCCGCTTGTTATCCGCGCACCAAGGTGCCCAGGTCGGGAGCGCTGGCGAACAGCCGTTCCATCGCGACGCGCGCCAGTTCATCGGCAAGACGCGATTGACGGGCTTCAAAAGTCTGGTCCATCTGGGCGCGGTTATCGGCCAGCAGAACCCGCATGCCACCTTCGCTCGGATGGTTGTGGCTGCGCAATGTCACCTTGCGGCCCGGTGCCGCGCGGGCGCTGAATTGGTCCCAGACGGCGGCAATTCGCTTGCCATCATCGCGCCGCACTTCCGCGATCAGATCACCCGCCGGCAGCGCTTGTGCCGCCGCCGCCAACCATTGCTCGAGCACTTCAAGATAAGCCGTTTCATCGTCAACCAACTCCTGGAACGCCAGCTTGACGCCGGACAACGTGGCTTCGGTCAAGGCCCAGCGCAAGCGGTCGAGTTCGGAAGCGAGACGGGTTTCCGCCGCTTGCGATTGCCGCCGCACCCGGCGCTCGGCCTCGGCCTTGGCCGCCAATACTTCACGATCTTCCGCCAGTTTCAGCTTGTCGGTTGACTCGGCCAGAATGCGCGCGCGCAACACATCGGCGTTATGGCGCTGTTCACGCGCCAAGGTCTCAGCCTGACGGATCAGCGCTGATTCCAGTTGAGTGACTTGCGAATCGTTATCCATTTTCGGGTATCCATATTCGTTACCTGTAAGCGACTACTTCAAAGCCTCTGGTCCCAGCACGGCGCGGACCACGTCATCGACGGCGGGCGCGTAATCGTAAGGGGCGGACAGAGGCGGCAATTCAGTGACGACGATGCGACCGCCTTCATTGCGCAACCGATCAAGCCAATGTCCGCCGGCGTGTGCGAGGTGCGATTCGAGCAGCACCAATGCTTCGTCGCCGCTTTTTACCAACTGTCCAAGTACTTCTTCGACCTTGGCGGCATCTGCATCGGCATACATCTCCGCGCCGATCAGGCTAAAGCCCTCGGCTAGGCCGGCACTGCCTAATACCACCAGGCGAGCCGTGCCAAGCGGCTTATCGGTTTCCTGCCGCACGCTTGGCTCCTTAAATCTTGCCCAGCAGCAGGATCGACATGACCAGACCGTAAATCGCGACACCCTCGGCCAGACCCATATAGATCAGCGTACGACCGAACATTTCCGGTTTTTCTGCGATAACCGCCAACGAGGCGGAACCGACCGGGCCCAGCGCGATGCCTGCGCCGATGGCCGCTAATGCGGTAGGCAGTCCGATGCCGATCAGGGCCAAGCCCTTGCCCATGGAAATTTCCATCAGCCCGACGCTGGCCGGTTCTGCTGCGAGAACATCCTGAACGCCCAGCAACATGGCGCCCGCCAGACCAGTCCCGAACAGAAGTACATTGGCGAGCATACCGCCCTTGAGGAATCGGGACGCGGGCAAACGGGCTGGCTTCATTTCCAGCCAGACGCCTGCCCCTATCGTCGCCACCACGGATAGCGCCATCATTGCGATCAACCAAGACATTTTTTTCTCCTTAACGTGAAATTACCTAAACCCATAACAACTCAAACCTAGCCTCACTCTCGCCATCAGACTTTGTTTCGCTCCAATTCCAGCCGCAGGGGGACAAATTCCCTCCCATCGCCACTGAAGAAGCGCGAGAAGCCTTCGTAATACATCAGACGCAAGGCCTGGATGGCGACGATGCCGCCTTCAAGTACGATGATGACAACGTTGCCGAGCGCGATGGTGAACCAATGCCCGGCCGTACTAAGGCCGTTTGCCAAAGTAAAGACCGCCAGTGCCAAAGCCACATGGTTAAGGCTGAAGGCGGCCACCCGCATGAAAGAGAGCGTGTTTGCGAACAGATTGATGCCGGTTTCCAGGGTTTCGATGGCCGTTACCAACGCTCGCTCCCCCCAGCCGGCTCGTGTTTCCACCCACTTGAATATCGCCACCGTGACGATACCCAACACAGCAAGGACCGCAGCAGGATTCGCCAGTTTGGCCGCGCTTTCGCTGGCGTTTGCCAGACTGACTACGCTGCCAACCGCGCCCAGATAGAAAACCAGGCCGGCAATGCCGGTGGAATCGAACAGCGCTTCGCTGACATGGCCAGCAGTGAACTTGTTACGCACGTTGACCAGCAGGGTGAGGATGATGAAACCGACGCCAAAAGAAACCGCCACGGTCAAGACATGGATCGGATTGTGCAAAGGCGACATCCAGACCGGTTCGATGACATCCTCGTAGCCGAAGATGCTGCCGTAGAACAGGCCAAACAACATCGACACAGCACCCGCGGCGATACCAATCCAGGCCATGCGGCCGAGACGTCGATACAGCGCCGCGGCCAGAACCAGAATCACTGCGCCATGGCCGATATCGCCAAACATGGCGCCAAACAGCAATAAATAGGTAAAAGCAAATGGCAGGGTAGGATCGAATTCGCCATAACGCGGCACGCCGTAACTCTTAACCAACGGAACAAAGGGCTGCAACCAGCCTGGATAGCGCACCAGCGACGGCACCTTGGCCGCCTCATGCGCCTCGGGTACGGCCACATCCAACAGATAGCGGCCGTGAAAACGTTCTTCCAGCAACGCGCGCAAGGCATCGACGCGGCGACGTGGAATCCAGCCGGCTACGCCCGCCAGCCCGCCCTTGCCACGCACGCCAACCAGCGCGGCTTCCGCCAGGGGACGCGCCAAGGCGACGCGCAAGCGCGCTTCATCCATACGCGGTCGGTATTGCCCGCGTAAATTGTCCATCACCTTGCACTGCACGCCGGCGCGTTCTTCCACCCGTTTCCGCTCTTCGATCAGCCAGGCGCGCGCGGCCTGCGGATGCGTGCGCAATTCCAGCGGCACCGGCAATTCACGCCAACCGGCCTGGGACAGCACGCCACGCACCTCGGCCTCGCGCTCGCGCGGGCCGGCGATCACGGCATAGACCTGCTCGTTATGTTGATCGAAAGTGGAGACCAGAAAACCAGTGATCGACAGCGCATCTGTCACACGCTTCAAACTGATTACCGGCAGACTGCCGATATTCACGGCCAACAGACCATCCTGGCGCAACAGTTGCGCGATATCGACATTCAGCCGTTCCAGCTTCTCCAGCGTTTCTTCCAGCGCTTCCAGATGGCGCTGATCGTCCTGGGTACGCATTTCGGCTTCATGCTCGCCAAGACAGGTCGTCCAGACCTCTTTCAGCCAGTCATTCAACTCCAACAGGTCAGCCAGGGAAGGTGCTGCTGCGTCAGCGGGAATAACTAACTCACCCAAGCCACCGCATTGTTCAACCACCTTGGAAAGTCGGGATTCGGCTTGCAGCCAAGCCTCACGATAGGCTTCTGCAGGAGATTCATCGAAAGCTTGGTCGTAGCCTGAGTGCGCATGTTCGGCCGGATTGAATAGCCCGAAGCGGGCCAGTTCCAAGGCCGCATCGGGCGCTTCCGTGGCCAGCATCAGCAGCCGGATTTTTAGCAGGGGTTCGGCGCGGAACATTACAAGGCTCCTTCCGGCATACGTTGCAATGCCTGCTTGATGTCACCCATGGGCAAGCCGAGATGGCGTCCGCGTAGCACAGCCCTTACCGACCGCAGGTCGCGTTCACGCAAGATCAGGAATGCGAAGGCGCGTGCAATCGCGCCCGCGCCGGAATGCAACACTTTACCGGCCACATCGGCGGCCATTCGGTCCATTCGCGCGAACACTTCGTGTATTTCGGTGACTCCGTTCATTTCACGACGCAAGCCATCGGGCAACGCGATCAGGATTTCATCCAGGCTACCCAATGCGGCTAGTTGGCGCAGCCGAGAAGACGACAGACCATAGTGGGAAGCAACGAGCAAGAAATAGACCTGGGCTGGTGGCAGGTTGTAGTTGAAGCGGTAACGCAGCAGCCAGACCAGATTGATGCAGTCGATCAACGACCCCATGAGCCGCCGGAATGCCGAGCCGACCGCGTTCTCCAGCGGTTGTGCGCGCCGGGCGAGACCTTCGTAGTAACCGCGATCAAGCGCGGCATCAAGGATGAACGGGTCATGGCTGTCTTCGAAGGCGCGCCGGGCTTGTCGCACGATGCCGGCATAGGGGCCGGCTTCCAGGCGACGCAGCAATTCGGTGACATCTTCGGCATGCACCAGATCCTGAACATCGAGACGACTGAACGCGCCCATCGGTGTCAGGCGGGCCAGCAACGCGGCGGGTTTTTCGCCAGTCATCTTGCCGCGCAGCAGGGTCTTCACGTTGGAGATTTCGAAGCGCTCGGTCCAATAGATCAGGAAGTTACGCGCATCGCCGGTCAGCGGACGGATCAAGACACGGGTTTCATCCAGTATCTCGGCAATGATGCGTTGCTCCAGCGAGAGCGGATCCTGGTTGTTATAGCCGGCGGCCAATTGCGGCAGGCCACGGTCGGAAAGGGTGTCGGCGATATCTGCATCCGGCGAGCCGATCAGCGCGTCGAAATCCCCGTTCTGCCAGAGGCGGCCGGAAAACAGACTGACGCGAGTGTTCAGATAGGCTGACATGATCCGGGCCAGCTCGTATCAAACAGCCGGGTCAAGCAACAGATTCAAAGCGGCGTCTACCGCCTCCTGTTCATGGCGGGAAGCCATGTCGCGCAGATTGCGCTGTCGTTCCTCATACTTGCGACCCAGTTCAGCTACCGCCTGTTCGGCACGGGCCTGCGCTTCTTTCAGGAAGGGTGCGCGCAAATTGGCTCGATTGGCTTCAAACCGTGCTTCTGCTTCGTGCACCCCAGCCAGCGCATCATCCAACATCTTTTGGCGTTCCTGACTGGCCGACTCGATGATGCCTTGCGCACGGGCTTCAGCTTCTAACAGTCGCTTGAGTTGGTCTTCCATTTTTTCTTAACCCGTCAAAGGGCCCTTTTTCGCGCGGATAAAATACTTAGCCACTTCACCACTTAACAAAAAGTCACCCCGTCCTCTCGCGAGAGGACGGGGTGTACATCATTTCACTTTGACTTGCACCAATTCTTGGCCATCCGGATCGGTCACATGCACCGCACAAGCGATGCAGGGATCGAAGCTGTGGATGGTACGCAGAATCTCAAGCGGCTGTTTCGGATCATGCATGACGTGGTTGTTTTCCAACGCAGCCTCGTAAGCGCCCGGTTGTCCCAGCGTGTCACGCGGACCGGCATTCCAAGTACTTGGCACCACGGCCTGGTAGTTGCTGATCTTGCCATCGTCGATATTGATCCAGTGGCTCAAGCCGCCGCGTGGCGCTTCCAGCAGACCAACGCCGTGCATATGCTTCGGCCAGGTGGCGGGATCCCAGTACTGATCGTTGAAAGTACGAACCTCGCCGGCCTTGATGTTGGCCATCAAGCTGTCGAACCAGCCCTGCATGGCATCGGCCAGCACTTTCGATTCCAGTGTCCGAGCGGCGGTCCGCCCCAGGGTGGAGAACAGCGCGGTAACCGGCACATCCAGCGTCTTCAGTGTGTAGTCGACCAATTCCTTGGTCTGCTTGTGGCCGGTGGCATACATCATCAGCACGCGTGCGAGCGGACCGACTTCCATCGACTTGCCCTGCCAGCGCGGGGATTTGAGCCAGGAATACTTCTGCTCGACATCAAGATGCTCGTAAGGCGGTTTCGGGCCGGTGTAATTGAGTTCAGTCTCGCCCTTGAACGGATGCAGACCTTGATTGTCGCCCTGGCTGTATTTGTACCAGGAGTGATTGATGAATTCCTGAATCTCGTTATCGGCATCCAGATCAATCGGATGGATCGTGGACAGATCCTTGTTCAGGATGACGCCACGTGGAATCATGTAGGAATCGGTGTCCCAGAAACTCTTCGAAGGCAGATCGCCGAAGGACAGGAAATTGCCGCCGGTATCGCCAATGCTGCCCCAGTCCTTGTAGAACGAGGCGATGGCAAGCGTGTCCGGGACATAGACTTGATCGACAAAATCGCGCATCTGTTTGATGACGTTTTGCACGATTTGCAAACCAACCATGTTGACTGCCGTGCCGGACTGGCCACCAACTTTACTTTCGGCTGCGGTATGCACGGAAATCGCGGAAGGCACCCCACCAACGACAAAGTTGGGATGCGGATTCTTGCCGCCAAAGACAGCATGCAACTTGACCACATCACGTTGCCAGGCCAGCGCTTCCAGATAATGCGCCACCGCCATCAGGTTGGCTTCCGGCGGCAGTTTGTAAGCGGGGTGGCCCCAATACGCATTCGAGAAGATACCCAACTGGCCTTGCTCGACGAAGGTCTGCACCTTTTTCTGCACATCGGAAAAGTAACCCGGTGATGACTTGGGATAACTGGAAATACTCTGCGCCAGTGCCGAGGTCGCCTTCGGATCAGCCTTCAGCGCGGAAACGACATCGACCCAGTCGAGCGCGTGCAGATGATAGAAGTGCATGACGTGGTCATGCACATACTGCGCGGCAATCATCAGGTTGCGGATCAATTCCGCGTTCTGCGGGATCGTGTAGCTGGGAATCGAGCGATGCAGTGCATCTTCCACCGAGCGCACCGAAGCCAGGCCATGCACCAGGGTACAGACACCGCAGATGCGTTGCGCGAAAGCCCAGGCGTCACGCGGATCACGGCCTTTCAGAATGATCTCGATACCGCGCACCATGGTGCCGGCGGAATAAGCGCTGGTGATTTTGCCGCTGGCATCGGTTTCAGCTTCGATGCGCAGGTGACCCTCGATACGCGTAATGGGATCAACGACGATGCGTTGTGCTGTGCTCATGGTCTTTGTCCTTGGCTCAACTGTTCAGGAAAGCTTCGAGGATGCGATATTGCTCCTCGGCTTCAGTGTTTTCGGTACCTTCACCGGTCGCAACGGTTTCACAAGTACGCGCCATGCGCGCTTGCATCGCCGCCTCCCAGGCCAGATTGTCAGCCGGCTCGGCGGCTTTGACGCACGCCACTGCGGCTTTGGCAACAAAGTGTCCGCCCTGGGCAGTCCAGTCGGTTTCCTTGCCACACTGGGTAAAGCTTTCCACCCGCGCGCTGTTGGCGGCTTGCGATACAACCGTCAAATCGGCATCGGTAATGTCGGCACGGGCGGCGAAATCCAGCGCCGCTTTCACACGCACATCACCGGAAAGCACAAACACGCGCTGCACGAAACGGGCCGCAACTTGTCGCTGCTGGCTGGCAGAAAGTCCGGCCAGGGCGCTCTTGAACTCTTTGTCATTACTGATGGCCATGGCTTCAAGCCCCTTTTTCGGAAGTTTGATCCGGGATATGTTCGGCGATCAATTCGGTCAGACCGAGCACGGGGATATCCATCTGGTAATGCTCCAGGCCTTCTTCCAGAACGATCCGGCAATTGGCGCAGGCGGTGACCAGACGATCCGGCTTGACCACATCCAATTGGGATTTTTTCTTCTTGAAAGCCTCCATCCGGAGTTCTTCACCTTCTTCGATCGCCGATGCACCGCCGCCGCCGCCGCAACACCAGTTCATGTATCCGGCATCCGGCATTTCGACGAAGTTCTTCGACACCATGTTCATCAAATTGCGTTGCTGCTTGATGACACCGCCACGTCTTGCCAACTGACACGGGTCGTGGAAGGTCAACTTGTCGGTCTCGAAACCCTCGGTCTTCAGCAACCCCTGTTCCTGGAATTCACCGAGCACTTCGATGATGTGCTGTACCTTGAAAGTGAACGGACGACCGATCAGATTGGCGCCTTCCCACCGCAACGCAGTGTAGGCGTGACCGCATTCCGGGCTGATCACGGTCTTGACCTTGAGCTTCTCGGCACCATCGACAATCCGCATGACCAACAGTTTAGCCAGGTCGGAGTTGCCAATCTGCATACCTGCATTGGTGGCTTCGAACGCAGTCGAACACAAGGTCCAGGTCTTGCCGGCCTGGTGCATGATCTTGGCGATGGCAGCCAGGTACTCGGGGAAGTTGATGATTTCCATCGAGGACAGCATGACCATGTACTCGGCACCTTCGGCATCGAGCGGAATCGGCAAGCCGTAATCTTCTTCGACGTGCTTCATCTGTGCCTTTACCGCCGGCAGTTTGACGCCCATCGGGCTGCCGATAGTGACCGTGCGATTGACCGCACCGATGATGCCTTCGGGTGCATGGCCGGAGGCTGACATGCCTTCGCGGAACTTGCGCACCATATAAACAATGTCGTTACCCACCGGGCAAACTGCCGAACATCGACCGCACAGCGTGCAGGAGTTGTAGACCAATTCCTTCCACTCTTCCAGTTCGTCATCGGTAACCGGCTTGGACAGACCGACCAGCTTGCCGAGACGTCCGAGCAGCGTGTATTCCTGCTCGTAAAGACGGCGCAACGGCTCCAACTTGTGGATCGGGGTGTATTTCGGATCGCCCGTTTCCGTATAGAACAGACATGCTTCGGCGCACAGGCCGCAGTGCACGCAGCTACTGAAATAGCTGGCGATGGGGGCGTCGATGACTTCCTTGAGGACACGGACGCCTTTTTCCAATGACGCGCTCATACCGCTACTCCTTTATGACCGTTGATCTTGCCGATGTACCAACGCGAACCAAAAACGGTGAAGGCATGGAACAACTTGGTGAACGGAAGGAATATCAACAGCAATTCGACCGTCAAAATATGCAGAGCAAGCATGGTGGTGTACGGCAGCACAAGATGCTGAACCGCCATCCAGCCAGTCAGCACGGGCAGGAAAGTCAACGTCCAGGCAAACCAGTCGCCAAACGTGCTGAGATAGCGCTTCACCGGCTTGTTGATGCGATCCACCAGCACTACCACCATCGCCGCCATGGTCACCACCGCGGCCAGATCAATGAACTGCGACGGCAGTCCCGGCCACGACAACCCGGTGAGGTTCTTGATCAGCAAGATATGCGGCGCGAACAGAAACACCACAATGGCCAGACCGATATGGAAGATATACCCGCCGATGTAGCTCACTGGTGAACGTTTCAGCATGCCTTCAGGCGGCACCGAACGACGAAAGATCGTATGCCAGCCAGAAGCGCCGGAGACGCTGCGTGCTGCGGAAATATCTGCCTTGCGGCCGAGGGAATAAATCTCGAACAACCGCCAGAGCACACCGAGGACAAAGATACTCACTGCGATGTCGAGTCCGGTTCCCCGGACCCAGGTCAGAAATTGCATGTCATTCATGGTCATTTCTCCAGATCAGCCAAGGTGGTTGTCTCATGAGCCGACTTGGCCGCGCCCTTCTTGCCCCGGTTGGCAAAACTGACCGCCACGCCCGCCACCGCGCCAACTACTGCTGCGGTGGATACGAATTTGAGGGGGTCAGCCGGCATCGACAACGCTTTGTAGAAACCACCGGCGTCCCAGAAATCGGGTTCCGAGCAGCCCAGGCAGCCATGCCCGGACTCCACTGGCCAAGAGGTACCGCCATTCCACTTCACGGTGGCGCAGGCGTTGTAGGTCACCGGGCCCTTGCAGCCGAGTTCGAACAGACACCAGCCATTGCGCGCACCTTCATCGTCGAACGTCTTGGCAAACTTGCCTTGATCGTAGAACGGGCGGCGATAGCAACGGTCGTGAATAGTTTCGCCGTAGAACGCTTTCGGACGCCCCTTGTTGTCCATTTCCGGCAGGCTGCCAAAGGTCAGGAAGTGAGCCAGCACACCAGTCATGACTACCGGAATCGGCGGGCAGCCGGGAATGTTGATGATCGGCTTGTCCTTGATGATGTCCGACACCGAAACAGCGCCAGTGGGGTTGGGATTGGCTTTGGGGATGCCGCCGAAGGCTGCGCAGGAGCCCATCGCCACGATCGCAAAAGCGCCCTTGGCGACTTCCTTCAAGGTTTCCAGATTGGATTTGCCGGCGATGCAGGAGTAGGCGCCATCAAGTCCGAGCGGAATTGATCCGTCGACGATCAGCAGATACTTGCCGTCATTTTCCTTCATTGCCGCGTGCAGCGCCTCTTCGGCTTGGTGGCCGGCTGCGGCCATCAGCGTTTCCTGATAATCGAGCGAGATCGCATCGAAGATCAGCCCTTCCAACGTGGGTGAATGCGAGCGGGTAATGGATTCGGTACAGCCGGTGCATTCCTGGAACGGCAGCCAGATGACCGAAGGTCGTTTGGTTGCCGCCGGCGCTGCCGCCATGGCTTCCGCCATCGCCCGGCCTGCCGCGGGCGGCAGCGCCATCATGGACGCCAGCGTGGCGCAGTACTTCATGAATGTTCGGCGAGTAACGCCCTGCCGCGCGAGTGAGTCGATCAATGGACCTTGCATGATGCTTTGCCTCCTGGCTCGGAACACAACTTCGTTGAAACAAACAAATTCAGCTTAGATCAGAAATCAGTAATTCAAGATGTTCTAATCCAATTTTTACGTCATCCGGATGCGCTTTCAACAGTTCTGGCACATAAGTCACTTCAATAAATTCAGACGCAACCGCACCCTGTTCATTGTGGTGCGTCACCCACCAGACGCCGGGGCAAACTGTCTCGCTCAGGGTTGACTCACCTTCCGCATCCAGTGTCGCCACAACCTGCCCTTGACCCAGCGTTTCCCGCAACCAATCGAGATCAGCGGGTGTCAGCGGCAGCGCCCTGAGGTCGATTGCCGACGACTCGTCCGAAGCAAGCAAGCGCTGCGCGAGTGCGGCAATTTCACGTAATAAAACCGGTGCGTTGCCCGACAAACCACTATCGGCAGCAAGAGAATTCTCTGAAGTGTTGATGACAACAACAGGGATGGCATCAAGCGGCATGATTCCAGGCTTTCAGCAATTCATGAATGGCCGCGCATACCGGAGGAATCGCGGCAGCAACCGCCGGCGTAGCCTGTTCGCCCCAATCGACGATATCCGGCTGGATGGCGAGCATGGCGCGTTTTTCTGGCCAATGACCGGCCAGGATGGCAATTGCACGCAAATCGGTGAGGCCGACTTCATGCACGGTGGATTTGCGATTACCCATCAGGAAAGCATCCATTTCCTCTCCCAGGAACAGCTTCCAATCGCCGGGCACGCCTCTGATGTTGGCGGCATCAACCACGATCAGCGACTCAGCTTCCTCGATCGGCCCCGCCAAAGTGAAGGACAAAGTCCCACCGTCGAGCAGAGTCACATCGGGAAAGTCAGCCAGGCTGGACTCCAAGGCTTGCAGCACATGGATACCGACACCTTCGTCGGTCAGCAGGGTATTTCCAATGCCCAGGATCAAGGTTTTCATGATGCGGCGGATTTTAATTTGCAGCTGCAGCAAAAACAACCGAGTAAAAAACTCAAGTTACTGATTTAGCTTAATTTTTCCGAAAAATTGAAGACTATCTTGTCTTCTATCAACCACTTATACTGCCCCATCACTTCTATTTATCGACTTCGTCATGTGCCTCGCCATCCCCATGTGCATTACTTCGGTCGACGGCTTGAATGCGCGCTGTGAAGCGCGCGGCGTGTTCCGCGACATTTCACTCTTCATGCTGCAGGATGACCCGCCTGAAATCGGCGAATTCGTCATGGTCAGCGTGGGTCAGGCGGTGCGCAAGATCAGCCCGGAGGACGCCCGTTTATCCTGGGAACTGTATGACCTGATCTTGGCTGAAACACCGAATATGTAGGCGTTTCAGCAGCCTCGGCAAGGCAAAGCTGCCGTTGCTGCAAGATTTGTAAGTCAGTTGGCGCGCGGGCGCGCGGCCTCGGTTTCCGGATCGAATTCAGCGCGTACCGAATCCAGCGCATCTTTCAGCGTTTCCTCGCTGAGGGCATTCAGGCTCTCCGCCAATACTTCGGCGGCATCGATGGTGTCCTGATCATCAGGCAGGTTATCGGAATCCAGATTCGCCACCAGAACAGCGGCAGAGCCAGTCACCTGCAACAATTTCTGGCGTTCAGTCATCAATAGCTCGACTTCCTCGCGCAGCAGGCGGACTTCCTGGTCATTCAAAGCATGTACGGTCATGTCGGGGACTCCCACGGTTGCGTGCATTGCATGATACTCCGGCCTGTCCTCGTTTCTTGTGTCGAACTTATCTTGCTGCGCCCTATTCAGCTTGATCCTGCGTTGATCGGCCAGACCTTGCCCTGCGATCTGTATAGCGAATCCGGCGTGCTCCTGGCTGGCGCCGGCATGTTGCTGGCCGATGCCGCGCAATACGAACGACTTGCGTTGCGGCCCTTGTTTCAGCAGGCAGCGCCTGGCAGCGACTCCATCCGGCCATTGCAGCGATTGCATGACATCGCCGCGCACACCGCAAAACTGCTGGCCGGCCCGGAAGCAGGTTTGTCGGAAGAGGAACTGCGCCTGCTGGCGCGCGCATTCCTGACCTTGTACCGGGTTGATCCCAATGCCTGTCTCGGCTATCCACGCGTCGCGCCAGTCGCCCCACCCTGGCTGAACCACAGCCTGAATGCGCTGTTCATCAGCGTCTTGCTGGCCGACCACCTGGAGTTTTCCGAAGCCCAGACCGAAAGTCTGGCAGCCGCCGCGCTGACCATGAACATGACCGATATTGCGTTGCATGAACGCATCCACAACGGCTTGTTTGCCAATTCGGATTGGACGCAACTGCGTCGCCATCCGACCGATGCCACGAACCTGCTGGCGCGCGCCGGCGTGACCGATCTGGATTGGCTGATCAGCGTCCAGCAACATCATGAAAACATGGATGGCAGCGGATATCCGGCCAATCTGACCGGGGCCCAGATCAGTCTGGCGGCGCGAGTTCTGCATGTTGCGGATGTCTATTGCAGCAAAATCAGCGCGCGTTCCTATCGTCCGCCCAAATCGGCTCGCCTGGCTTTCAAGACATTGTTCAGCTCCGAACGCACACAAATCGACATGCAGATCGCCAGCCTGCTGCTGCGCCGCATTGGGCTCTTGACGCCCGGCACGCTGGTGCAACTGAGCAATCGCGAAACCGCCTGCATCACCGGGCTCGGGCGCAATGGACAGGTTCTGTTTGCCATCAGCTTTCTCGATGCACGCGGCAACGCCCTCGAATCACCGCGTGAACGCAATCTAACCAGCCGTTTCTATGCGATACGCTATCCAGTCGATGCTGATCCGGTCTGGCCGAAAATCAACTGGCCCACACTTTGGGGTTATTAGGAATATTTTATGTCGCTCAGCCCTTATGTCTTTGACGCCAGCCGCGATAACTTCGATTCACTGATTCTTGGCAACTCGATGCGCGGCCTGGTTCTGGCACATTTCTGGTCACCGAAAGCGGGACCCTGCATGCTTTTGATGCCAAGACTGGTGAAACTGGCGGCGGAATACGGCGGTCGTTTTCTGCTTGTCATGGTCAACACCGAAGAACTTGGCCAACGCGCACGCAGCCTCGGCGTGACCAGCGTACCAACGGTTAAATTCTTCCTGCGTGAACAGGTGGTGCACACCATCCACGGTGCAGAAAGCGATGCCAGCTTCCGCGCCGCGCTTGGCCGGTTTCTCGCCAACGATCAAGATCGGCTGCGCATGACCGCCTTGCACATGCACCAGGACGGCGATACCGAAGGCGCCATCGCGCTGCTGGCGCGAATCGCGGTAGAAGACCCAGCCGACCTGGCAGTTGCTGCCGATCTGGCCAAGCTGCTGACCCTGGCCGGGCTGCCGCACGAAGCGCTGGCGCTGCTTGCCGCCTTGCCCGCCGCAGCGAGAACACAAGGCAACATCGCCGGACTCTTGGCGCATCTGGAATTGCTCGAAGCCGCCAATCAGGAACATACCGATGACGCAGGCACTCCCGCAGCGCGTCTGACTCAAGCCGCGCAAGCGCTGTTCGAGGATCAGCCGGAAAAGGCGCTGGAACAGCTGCTGGAGCTGGCCCGAACAGCCCCCGCGTTCCGCGACGACATTGGCCGCCGCGCCATGCTGGCGCTGTTCGGCATGCTCGGCGGCGAGCATGCGTTGACACGGCAGTACCGCGCCCGGCTGGCCGAACTCTCGGTATAAGGTCAACGCTCAGTGTGATGTCGGCATGGCAAACCGCATTCGTCAGCGCACCCGCGTTCGCGCACCTGAAGCCATGGCTGGACCGTTTCAAGGCGAATGATTGGCCCGACCTGGCAACGCTGAATCACTTTGCCGAGACACAGAATCTGCACAATGCGATGGGTCTGCCGATACGTTTTTCGCCGCAAAACAGCGCCTGCGGACAGCATGACTATGAAATCGGCATCTATGCCAGCGGCCTGGTGCCCAGCCGCGAAAGCAACTGGCACGATCTGTTCAACGCGCTGACCTGGCTGGCCTTTCCGGCAACCAAGGCGGCGTTGAACGCAGTCCATCAAACCACGTTATTGCCCGGCCTGAATCGTTTGCCCGCGTCCGACGCCGCCACGCTGTTCGATGAAAGCGGCCTGGTGCTGGCCGGGGAAGATGACAGCCTCGCCAAAATGCTGACCGCGCGGCGGTGGCGAGAAGCCTTCGTTACCCGACGCGATGATTGGAAAAATGTCAGGGTGCATGTCATCGGCCATGCTGTGCTGGAAAAACTGCTCACCCCTTGGCCTGGCATCACTGCCAAATGTCTGTTCATCAAGACCCGGGCGGATGCCGCCTTGAAATTGCACGATGCAGCCATTGCCGAGCAATGGCAAAACAACAGGATAACCGATACGCGCGCGCTGTTTCCGCTGCCAGTCCTGGGCATCCCTGGCTGGTGGCCGGCAAACGAAGACCCGGCGTTCTATGCAAACCAGCAGGTATTCCGACCGCCGCGCTGAGTCATGCGCACTGATTTATGCGCACCGTCTCACAGAAACACAGACACGAAGACGCGGCAAATTCAGGCTACGCAACACTCTGCTATGAAGCCTCAGTTATGTACCGTAACCGGCGGCGTATTGCAGGCCTCACCCGGCTCGACTGGGACATCTCGGACATCGAAAGTCATTTCGGCCAAGTCGATCAGTATGTAGCTCGGCTTGGCACCGACACCGCCGACCGTACCCGGATTGAGCAGATGTGAAACCCCGCCGCGCACCGTGTCAACCCGCTGCACGCTGGCCTTGTGATCATGCCCGCAGCAAACCAGATCGTAATCGCCAGTCAGCGCCAGCGCGGCGGCGTAATGCGGGTAATGCACCAGGAAAATGCTGCGTCCGCCCAGATGCAAGGTCGCATCCTGGCCGTGGTAACGCACCACGCTGTCTGGCTCATGCGACAGCTTGGACATGGCGAAAAGATCGCCGGTGTTGTTGCCATGGATGACATGCACCGGCAATTCGAATTTCTTCAGCACGCGCAACGTGGTTGGCGCTACCACGTCGCCGCAATGCAGCACGGCCTCGGCGCCACGCCCCTTGGCATCCTGCACCGCATGTTCGAGCAGACGCCGGTTGTCGTGGCTATCTGAAAGCAGGCAGATTTTCACTGAGCTTTTGCCTACCCGTGCACGGATCAGAACAGCGGTTTTTCAGGCGCCGCCTGATAGCGTGCAACCCCGCCGAGAATTTCCTCGCGGGCGCCTTCAATCCCGACCCAACCTTCAACCTTGACCCATTTGCCGGGCTCCAGATCCTTGTAATGCTCGAAGAAGTGCGAGATCTGCTTGAGCAACAACTGCGGCAAGTCCTCCGGCGTCTTCACATCTGAATAAAGGCTGGTCAGCTTGTCGACCGGCACCGCGATGACTTTGGCATCGATGCCGGCTTCATCGGTCATCTTCAGCATGCCAACCGGACGACAACGCACGACCACACCGGTAATCAGCGGAATCGGGGTCACCACCAGCACATCGACCGGATCGCCATCTTCCGACAAGGTATGCGGCACATAACCGTAGTTGCACGGGTAATGCATGGCAGTGGACATGAAACGATCGACAAACATCGCGCCGGTGTCTTTATCCAGCTCATATTTGATCGGCTCACCATGCGCCGGAATTTCGATGATGACGTTGATGTCATCCGGAACGTTACGGCCGGTTGGGACGTGGTCGAGAATCATTTTGGAGCCCTTCTGAAAAAATGATGCAATGCGGCATTATACCTGAGCGCTCTGTTACACTTTTTTCACTTGCTCATTCCGAGTGCATGCCATGACCGAACTGTCATCTGGAGAAGTGATACCTGGAGAAGTGATCATTCGCGGCATCACCCGCCAAGGCAGCCTATTTCGCCCGAGCGACTGGGCGGATCGTCTCGCCAGCATCCTGTCTCAAGTTGGGCATGACCACCGGCTGCGCTATTCGACCCAACTTTTCCCGGTGACACGCGAAGGCGTGCGATGCGTGGTGATTCAGCGAATTCTGGAAGCGGAAGACCCGCGCATGTTCAAGTTTCTGCTCGACTTCGCGGATTCAAATGAACTTGAAGTCTTGCCAGGCCGCCAGACCAAACGGCCATTCACTTGTCCTTTGCCCAATTCAGAACAGGCAATTCGTTAACCGCGCGATCTCCTCGCCACCACGCCACGCTCAACCGCAACGATCAAATCGAAAAACAAAACCGCCCGGCAAGACGGGCGGTTTTTTGGCGGTTTTGTTTGAAGCGAACTGAATCAGGCCATCGCCTTGATCGCGCCGGACAAGCGGCTCTTGTGACGAGCAGCTTTATTCTTGTGCACGATATTCTTGTCAGCCAGACTATCGATCACGCTCATGTTTTCATTCAACATGGCCTGAGCAGCGGTTTTGTCACCGGCTTCAATCGCCTTGCGAACTTTTTTGACAGCAGTCCGGTAAGCCGAACGCTGAGACATGTTATGCAAGCGCAGAACTGCGGACTGACGGGCACGTTTCTTTGCCTGGGCACTGTTAGCCATACAGGAACTCCTTGGTAATCTGGACGCAACTGGAAAACGCGGCATCATACTGATCCGCCCTCCGCTAAGCAAGCAAACTCTGCATCTTGGCTATCCCGCCAAGCTTCCATTCGTTACCATGCCGCGACTTTTCTCGCGACACATCGCTCACTCCGCCGCCCATGAACCTGCTCAAAGCCCTTGCCACAGTCAGTTCGATGACACTGTTGTCGCGCATTCTGGGCTTTGCGCGCGATGCGATCATTGCGCGCACTTTTGGCGCCGGCGCCGCGACCGATGCGTTCTTTGTCGCCTTCAAACTGCCAAACCTGCTGCGCCGACTGTTTGCCGAGGGGGCATTTTCGCAAGCCTTCGTACCCATCTTGGCGGAATACAAGAATCGGCGCGGCGAGGAGGCGACGCGCATCCTGGTCAGTCGCGTCGCCAGCGTGCTTTTCGTTGCGGTGGCCATGGTCGCTGGCCTCGGCATCGTCGCCGCACCTTTAATCGTACTGATCTCTGCGCCCGGCTTCAGCGCCGATGTCGAAAAATTCCAGTTGACGGTGGAAATGACCCGCATCGTCTTTCCCTACATCCTGTTCATGTCGCTGGTCGCATTCGCGGGCGGCATCCTGAACACCTTCAGCCGCTTCATGGTGCCGGCATTCACCCCGGTGCTGCTGAATGTGGCAATGATTCTGGCAGCGGCCTTCGCCGCACCCTATTTCGACCCACCCGTGCTGGCGCTGGCCTGGGGCGCATTCATCGGCGGCATCCTGCAACTCTCGCTCCAGATTCCCGCCTTGAAGCGGCTCGGTTTCCTGCCACGCTGGGACTGGGCGCCAAAGGATGAGGGTGTGCGCCGCATACTTCTATTAATGGGCCCGGCGGCATTCGGCGTCTCGATCGCGCAAATTTCGCTGCTGATCAACACCATCTTCGCCTCCTTTCTCACCGCCGGCAGCGTGTCATGGCTGTATTACGCCGACCGTTTGATGGAATTCCCCACCGGCATGCTCGGCGTCGCCTTGGGCACCATTTTGCTGCCGTCATTAGCCAAGCATTACGCCGACAACGACCCATCGCAGTATTCCCGCCTGCTCGACTGGGGACTTCGGATGACGCTGATGCTGGCCGCGCCGGCCGCGGTCGGCCTCGGCATTCTGGCCGGGCCGTTGATCGCCACACTGTTTCTCTATGGCGAGTTCACCCCGCATGATCTGGAAATGACCCGTCTCGCGCTGGTCGCCTACAGCATCGGCCTGGTCGGACTGATTCTGGTCAAAGTGCTCGCCCCCGGCTTCTATGCCCGGCAGAACATCAAGACGCCAGTCAAGATCGCCCTGCTAACCCTGCTTGCCACACAAGCGATGAATCTGGCATTCATCGGGCCTTTGCAACACGCCGGGCTGGCGCTGTCGATCGGCATCGGTGCCTGCCTCAACGCCGGCATCCTGTTCTACAAGCTACGTTCATTCGGCATCTTCCAGCCACAACCCGGCTGGGCCGTATTTCTTTTCAAACTGATGACTGCGCTGGCCGTTATGGGTCTATTACTTTGGTTGGGAGTCGGCAACTTAAGCCAATGGATCGAATATGACTTTTCGCTGCGTATCCTTCATCTCTCGGCACTCGTCGCGGGCGGCGCAAGTGCCTATTTCGCCGCCCTCTGGCTGCTCGGTTTCCGGCTGCATCAATTCAAACGCCGCGCAGCCTGAGTCAGGACTGGCGTGATGCGCCGAGTCAGGCTCGGGCAACCTTTTCGCTGGATCGTGGCGATTGCGCTGACCGGCATGCTGCTTTCCGGCGCCACCTACCACTTCAGCACGTAAGGGGCTGTCCATGAATAACCTGGACATTTTGGACTGCACTGGTGGGCGCACTGCCACGTTGCCGGCCGCGCTTGCAGGGAATGACCATGCTGCGCGGCCGGCGCCTTGCATCGCATCCCACCAAGACACCCATAACTATCCAAATTATTCACGGACAGCCCCTAACACGAAGCACAACGACTCCAGGCCCATTTTGTACATCTCTCGCACGACCGTGCCCTGCGCCTGCAAAGTTCGCTGAACGAAGCGCTGCTGGTGCTGGCCACAGTACAAGGTCTGTTCGACGCCTCCCAGCAAGTCAAACGCAACGAGTTTCGTCTCATGGTTACGCCAGCGCTGACGCGGCATCCGGAAATCATGGCGATCCAGTGGGCGCCCAGTGTCAAAGCCGATGAACGCATCGCGTTCGAGCAGGCGCTGCAATCGAAAGAACTGGGCAACCAGGGCATTTACGATGTCTCGCCAAATGCCAGTATCAGCCGCAAGGCGGAAGCGCGCGCCGGGTACTTTCCCGTCCTGTTCAGCGGCAGGCAATCGAGCACGCAACCGTTCAGCCTGGTGCCGGATCCGAACGGCTCCCTCGCGGAGGCGATTTATCAGCCAATTTTCTGGCTTCAACGACCGCATGCCACGCCTGAACAACGGAAAACAGATTCCTGGTCCGGAGCAAGCCGATTGGAACAGTTTTGAATTTTCGCCGTTTCGCATTCGCCGCCCGGATGGGGCAGCCCACGATAAATTTGTTCTAACCAGAATATCGTCATTCCGGCTTGCATTTAGCCGGAATCCAGAAGCGTAAATCCAATCAAACAGTTGACCCCCAGCTTGATGAACGAACTGGATTCCGGCTTACAACCGCCGGAATGACGGTAAATCAAAGACTTATCGTTAGAACAAATTTGCCGTGGAGGGCAGCATGCGCTGGATTGCCTCGCGTGCATTTCCGGTGCATGACGCGGCAGGTCAAGTGGTGCGCGTTGCCGGCATCTCGGAAGACATCAGCGAGCGGATGACCCACCAGCAGCATCTGGAAGAACTGGCGAATTTCGATACGCTGACGCATCTGCCCAACCGGCGTCTGCTGGTGGGCCGCATGCTGCATAAAAGCGTCCATCTTCTGGCGCAAAAACTGGTCCGCGAGACGAAAAGCGGTGCAACCGTCTCCAGCCGTGAAACCGAAGCCGTGTTGTTGCGCAGCGCGGAGACCTTTGTCGATGCCCTGACCCACATTCGCAGCCTGGTCAAATACAACGACGCCGGCCAGTAAATACTCTGCAAACAAGTACTTTTTCAGGAGTCAGACATGATCAGCCACGAACCCATCCTCTGGAATGACACTTTCCTCACCGGCATTGATCGCATCGATGACCAGCACAAGGTTCTGGTGAACACGCTCAACGAAGCCAACACGCGTCTCGCCAACGGCGTTACGCGCGATTTGCGGAGCAGATCACCCGCGACCTGCTGAGTTACGCCCTCTACCACTTCGAAACCGAGGAAGCACTGATGCAGGAATATGGCTATGCCAGCCTGTCGCCAGCCGACGAAGAAAAGCACCGCAATGAACACCGCAGATTCTCGCAACAAGTCGTCGCGCTACGCGCAGGCGCCTGCGCGATGGTTGCCTGGTGACGCGGGAAGAACTGCTCTCATTCCTCAATAACTGGCTGATCAACCACATCCTGGATACCGACCAGCACCTGGGCGCATTCCTCAACAGCCACGGCCACCCGACCTCAGGTTCAAAAGCCAGATAAGGCCAGGTTAAAGCGTTCAGGTTAAAGCGTTTTATCCAGCCACGCCCGCACCCGATCAATCACCTCAGCCTCACGGCCTTCATAGAAATGGCCGGAGGCCGGCATCATGTGTTGTACCGAGGCGGGGTTGGTCAGGCTCTGTTTGTGGGCGGCGACGATGTTCAATACCGGCAAATGATCCTGTTCCGCATAGATATCCAGAATCGGCACCGACACGCCTTTGAAGTCGTCGAAGCCCATCGACAACGCGGCCCAGCATTTAACCGGCGTCGCTTTGTTGTCCAGGAAGTAGCTGCGGACCATACGGCCGCCCAGGCTATGGGAAATGACGGCGATCTTGGCGTAGCCCTTGCCTGTCAGCCAAGCCACTGCTTTGCCGATACGTTCGCTCGCCTCCGGAAAGGTTTCCACATAATCTCCCGGCACCGCACTGGCATCCTGCACCGGCATCTGGATCGACAACGTGGCATAGCCGTTTTCCGCCAGGCGTGTGCGCATCACGCCATTGATGCCCCAATCCGGGTGAACGCCCATGCCATGCACCAGGATCACGGCGCCGCGCGGCTTGGCCGAGCCGATGTGCAGACCGAGGAATTTGTGGCCATTGGCCTGTTGCAACCAGACTGGATCGCCGTCGAGGATGGCCGGCAGAATCTCATCCGCCCAGCGCTGCTCGCGGGCATAGTCAGCGGCCTGGGCAAACTGTCCGAGTTGACCCAGCACCAGCAGGTTCAGCAGCAGGATGAACCTGCGCATGGCAATCTCCTCATTAAGAATGGGCGCGCATTGTGGCATCCGGTTCGAGCTTGGACCCGCGCACTCGCCAGCCCACTTGCCCAAGATCAAGACGGCCTATGAATTTGGGGTGGATATCGGTGGCGGATGGTTAAACTTCCGCCCCCCCTTTACCAAAGGAAACACCATGAAAAACGTGATTACCGTCTTGCTGGTTTTCCTCTTCGGCTTGATCTTCCCGGGTTTCGTCCAGGCCGGCCCGGTTGGGGATATCAAGTCCACGCTGACCACGACGCGACAGCAAACCATGTCGATGTTGAGCGAAGACGACCGCGCGGTGTTGGAAATGCGCTATGACGACGCGCTCAAATCAAGCAAGGATCTGGATGGCCTCCTCGCCGCCGCGTTGAAGAATAAATCGCTGCTCCCGGCTCAACCGACGCTGATTCAATTCAAAGCGGTATGGGAAGAGTTCAAGAAGACGCGTGACGTCGAAATCATCCCCATGCTGTTCGCCGGTGATCGCCTCAAGGCCCGCCTCACCGCGTTTACCACGCAGGCGCCGCGGTTCAAGAAAATGAACGAGTTGCTGGAATCCCTGCCGCAATAACACGTTGACCAATGACGTTTGCGCGGTGGCGTGTTTACGTATTTATCCATCGCAATACTTTCTACGAGACCACGGCATGAACCCACTGACGAAAAAAATTCTGCTGGCGGGACTCGGGGTGTCACTGCTGGCGGCGCTGGGCTTCGCCATCGCGCGCAGCGGCCCGCTCGCGCCGATTAAAGTGACCGTTGCCAAAGTGGAACGCGGCGAGGTCGTTCCGGCCCTGTTCGGCATTGGCACAATCGAGGCGCAACGCGCCTATCTGATCGGCCCGACGGTGGCCGGGCGCGTACTACGCGTGTTGGTTGATGTCGGCGCTCCGGTGAAGGCCGGACAGTTGCTGGCGGAAATGGATCCGGTCGATCTCGATCAACGCGTTGCCTCGCTGGATGCCTCGTTGGCCAAAGCGCGCAGCGCGGTGGCCGTGGCGGAAGCACAGAAACAGGATGCGGCCAGCAAGCGTGAACTCGCCGCCATCAATGCGCGCCGTTACGTTGATCTGGGCACTCAGAAATTCGTCAGCCAAAGCGTGGTGGATAGCCGTCTTCAGGAAGAAAAATCGGCGCAAGCCGGTATCGATGCAGCCGAAGCCGCGTTGGCCGGCGCGCGCCAGGACTTGGGTCGTCTGGAGCAAGATCGCAATGGCGTGCGCGAGCAGCGCGCCAATGTACGCCTGCTTGCCCCCGCCGATGGCGTCGTCACCGCGCGCGAGGCTGAACCCGGCTCTACTGTGGTGGCCGGCCAGGCCGTGTTGCGGCTGGTAGACCCGGCCAGCCTGTGGGCGCGGGTGCGCTTCGACCAGGGCCGCTCGAATGGACTCGACGTCGGCCTGCCGGCGCAGATCGTGCGTCGCTCCAACCCGCAAGCACCGTTGTCGGGCAAGGTGGCGCGAATTGAATTGGTGAGCGATGCGGTCACCGAGGAACGCATCGCCCAGGTGGCGTTTGACGTCACCTCCAACGCTCCGCCCAAGGCGTTGTCTATCGGCGAACTGGTGGAGGTGACACTTAATCTGCCCGCCGCCGCGAATTCCCCCATCCTGCCCAATGCCAGCTTGCGGCGCCTGGGTAGTCAAAACGGCGGCCAAAACGGTGAGCAGACCGGGGTTTGGGTCGTTGAGGGCGAACAACTGCGTTTCGCCGCGATCAAGTCAGGCGTCAGCGGTCTCGATGGCCGCGTGCAGGTGCTCGATGGCGTTCAGGCCGGCGCTACGGTGGTGGTTTACAGCGAGCGCAATCTCACCGCCGACAGTCGCTTCAAGGTCGTGCCATCGCTTGCGGGTAAGCGCCCATGATCAGCCTCGCCGGGCGGGACATCCTGCATGGCTGGGCCAAATTCGTTTTCACCGGCATCGGTCTCGGGCTGCTGATCGGCGTCACCCTGAGCATGGCCGGCGTCTATCGCGGCATGGTGGATGATGCCAAGGCGCTGCTCGACAACAGCGGCGCCGATCTGTGGGTGGTGCAAAAGGACACGCTTGGCCCCTACGCCGAATCCTCCAGCCTGCGCGACGACATCTACCGCGACCTGCTCGGCATGCCCGGCGTGGCGCGCGCCGCCAATGTCACCTATTTGTCTATGCAGGTGCGCCAGGGCAATACAGACATACGAGCGATGGTGGTCGGCGTCACCACTGGCCAACCCGGCGAACCCGGCGAACCCGGCTATCTCGTCGCCGGACGGCAAATGACCCATGACCACTACGAAGCGGTAGCTGACGTGAAGACCGGCTTTGCCCTCGGCGAGGTGATCCGCATTCGTCGCCACGATTACACCGTCGTCGGCCTGACCCGGCGCATGGTCTCGTCAGGCGGCGACCCGATGGTGTTCGTGTCGCTGAAAGACGGCCAGGAAGCGCAGTTTCTGAAAGACAACGAGGCCATCCTCAACGACCGCGCACGCACCGCCGCCAATCCGGCCCTGAACCGTCCCGGCGTGCCCGGCCTGCTCGATGCCATCCAGGCTTCCCAGGCCAGCAACCACAACGTCAACGCCGTGCTGGTGCGGGTCGCCGCAGGCCATGACCCGGAAATGGTGGCCCGAGAAATCCGCCGCTGGCAGCATCTCCAGGCCTACACCCGGACGCAGATGGAAGAGATTCTGGTGTCCAAGCTGATCCTGACCTCGGCCAAACAGATCGGCATGTTCCTGGTCATCCTGGCCATCGTCAGTGCCGCCATCGTCGCCTTCATCATCTACACCATGACGCTGGGCAAGATTCGTGAGATCGCCGTGTTGAAGCTGATCGGCACGCGCGACCGCACCATTGCCGGCATGATCCTGCAACAGGCGCTGGGCCTGGGGCTGATCGGCTTTTCCGTCGGCAAGATCGCGGCGACTTTGTGGGTTCCGATTTTCCCCAAGTACGTGCTGCTGACCCCGGAAGACACCCTGCGCGGTTTCGTCGCCGTCATGCTGATCTGCGCCCTCGCCAGCACCCTGGCCATCCATGCCGCCCTCAAGGTGGACCCGGCCGACGCAATCGGGGGATGAGATGACTGTGGCCAACCTCACCGACGACGGCATCCACATCGAAGGCCTGCGCAAGCGCTACGGCGCCGGCGACACGGCGGTGGACGCGCTGAAAGACGTCAACATGCGCGTCGCCCCCGGCGAGGTCATCGGCTTGGTCGGCCCGAGTGGTTCCGGCAAAAGCACACTACTGAAGTGTCTGGGCGCGGTGATCGAACCCACCGCCGGGCGCATGACCCTGGGCGGCGAGGTGATCTATGACGGCGCCTGGAAAGCCCGCGATCTGCGCGCCCTGCGCCGTGACCGCATCGGCTTCGTGTTCCAGGCCCCCTATCTGATCCCCTTCCTCGACGTGACCGACAACGTCGCCCTGTTACCCATGCTTTCCGGCCGTCCCAACGCCGAGGCGCGCCAACGCGCGCTCGAACTGCTGGGCGCGCTCGACGTCGCCCACCGCGCCCGCGCACAGCCATCGCAGCTCTCCGGCGGCGAACAGCAGCGCGTCTCCATCGCCCGCGCCCTGGCCAACCAGCCGCCGGTGATTCTCGCCGACGAACCCACCGCGCCGCTCGACAGCGATCGTGCTCTGGCCGTGATGCGCATCCTCAACCAGATGGCCAACCAGTACCGCACCGCGATCATCGTTGTGACTCACGACGAAAAGATCATCCCCACCTTCAAGCGCATTTATCACATCCGGGACGGCCGGACTTACGAGGAAGCAGGCGAGGGGCGGCCGATTGATTGACTGAGTGATGTCGCAATCACTAGCGCCACTGAGCAGTTGCGCATGGACCGAAGCGTCCGCAAGCCGCTAAAATCCGCGAATTTTCAAAGAGATAGACTGATCCATGCGGATGACTCACGGCTCGTTTGGTACGCACGATCGCAACCAGGATCGCTCACCAAACATCGCCCCCCACAACGCCGTCACGATTGGCAATTTCGATGGCATCCATCTCGGCCACCAGGCCATGCTGGCGCGGCTGACTGCACGTGCGGCCTCGGTTGGCGCACTGCCTGCCGTACTGACCTTCGAGCCGCATCCGCGCGAGATTTTCACGCCTGAATCTGCACCCACCCGGCTGACCTCGCTGCGCGAAAAGCTGGAAATCCTGCGCAGCCTGGGGGTCGCACATGTGCACGTCTGCCGTTTCAGCAAACCCTTCGCCGCGCTGACGGCGGAAGAATTCGTGCAACGCATCTTGGTCGATGGCCTGAAGGCGCGCTATGTGCTGGTCGGCGACGATTTTCGCTTCGGCGCCAAACGCGCCGGCGATTTCGCGTTGCTGCAACGACTTGGCGAAGTGCATGGCTTCGAAGCGGAAGCGCTGCATACCATCGAAGCGGCCGGCCAGCGCGCCTCTTCGACTGCGGTGCGCGAGGCGCTGGCGGCCGGCGACATGGCGATGGCCGCGCAACTGCTTGGGCGGCCCTATTCCATCTCCGGCCGCGTCGTCGGCGGCGACCAGCTTGGCCGCAAGATCGGCTACCCCACTGCCAACATCCAGTTGAAGCACAACAAGCCGCCGGTGAAAGGCATTTTCGCCGTGCGTGTTCAGGGACTGGATCAGCCCGATTGGCCCGGCGTCGCCAGCTTGGGCACGCGCCCGACGGTGCATGCCAATGGCCGACCGACACTGGAAGTGCATCTGTTCAACTTCAACCGGAGCATTTACCGCCAGCACTTGCGTGTAGAGTTTTTGCACAAGTTGCGCGATGAAGCCAAATTCCCCGATCTGGATACGCTGATTGCCCAGATCGACCTCGATGCGCAGCAAGCCCGCACCCTTCTGAACGTGAATCCGTAACCGCCATGGCCGACTACAAAGACACCCTGAACCTGCCCGACACCCCGTTCCCGATGCGCGGCGATCTCGCCAAGCGCGAACCGGGCTGGGTCAAACAATGGCAAGAGAAAAAGCGTTACGAGCAAATTCGTGAAGTCAGCAAGGGCCGCCCCAAATTCATCCTGCACGACGGCCCGCCTTACGCCAACGGCGACATCCACATCGGCCACGCGGTGAACAAAATCCTGAAGGACATCATCGTCAAGACCAAGACGCTGGACGGCTTCGACGCGCCCTACGTGCCGGGCTGGGATTGCCACGGCCTGCCGATTGAACTGGTGGTGGAAAAGGCGCACGGCAAGGACATGCCGCCGGCGAAGTTCCGCGAACTCTGCCGCGAATACGCCGCCAGCCAGGTCGATCGCCAGAAAGCCGATTTCATTCGTCTGGGCGTGCTGGGCGACTGGGAGCATCCCTACCTGACCATGGATTTCCAGTTCGAGGCGGACATCATTCGCCAGCTCGGCATCATCCAGGCCAACGGCCATCTCTATCTCGGCGCCAAACCGGTGCACTGGTGCGTCGATTGCGGTTCGGCGCTGGCCGAGGCGGAAGTGGAATACGAAGACAAGAATTCCCCAGCCATCGACGTCGCCTTCCCGGTCGCCGACTGCGCCGATCTGGCGCGCCGCCTGAGCATCGACGCGGCGGCCGATTGCCCGGCCTACGCAGTGATCTGGACCACGACGCCGTGGACCTTGCCGGCCAACCGCGCGGTGGCGGTGCACCCCAAGTTCATCTACGACCTGATCCGCACGCCGAAAGGCATCCTGATCGTGGCGCGCGATCTGGCCGATGCGGCGATCAAGCGCTATGGCTTCGAGGCGGTCGAAACCGTCGCGCAAATTTCTGGCGCAGCACTGGAAGGCCTGCAATTGCGGCATCCGTTCTACGACTATCAGGTGCCGGTGATCTTGGCTGATTTCGTCACCACCGAAGCGGGTGTCGGTTTGGTTCACATCGCCCCCGGCCACGGCCATGACGACTACATCGCCGGTCTTGAATACGGCCTCGAAGTCGCCAATCCGGTCGGCGACGACGGCAAGTTCTACGCCGACACCCCCATCGTCGGCGGTCTGTCAGTGTGGGATGGCAACAAAAAAGTGATGGAAACGCTGACTGAAAATGGAAATCTGCTAGCGCAAGCGCGTTTGCAGCACAGCTACCCGCATTGCTGGCGGCACAAGACGCCGATCATTTTCCGCGCCACGCGGCAGTGGTTCATCGGCATGGACAAAATGGGTCTGCGTGAGAAGGCGATGCACGCGGTCGAAAACACCGAGTTCTTCCCGGCCTGGGGCCGCGCCCGGCTGGAAGCAATGATGAAGAGCCGACCCGACTGGTGCGTCTCGCGCCAGCGCAACTGGGGCGTGCCGATTGCGTTCTTCATGCACAAGACCACAGGCGAGCTGCATCCGCGCTCGACCGAACTGCTGGAACAAGTCGCCAAGCTAGTCGAGCAACACGGCATCGAAGCCTGGTTCAGCCTCGATCCTGTCGAGTTGCTGGGTACCGAAGCCGAGGACTACGTCAAGAACAAGGACACGCTCGATGTCTGGTTCGACTCCGGCGTCACCCACGCCTGTCTGCTGAAGGAGCGCGAAGGCCTGGCGCATCCGGCCGACCTGTATCTGGAAGGCTCCGACCAGCATCGCGGCTGGTTCCAGTCGTCCTTGCTCACCGGTTGCGCCAGCGACGGCCACGCACCTTACAAGGCGCTGCTGACGCATGGCTTCGTGGTCGATGCCAAGGGCCACAAGATGTCCAAGTCGAAAGGCAATGTGATTGCGCCGCAAAAGGTGATGGACACCTACGGCGCCGACATCCTGCGCCTGTGGGTGGCTTCCACCGATTACTCGGGCGAGCTGACCATCTCCGACGAAATTCTGAAGCGTTCGGTCGATGGCTATCGCCGCATCCGCAACACGCTGCGCTTCCTGCTCGCCAATACCGCCGATTTCGATATCGCGACGCAGACGGTTGACGCGGGTAACTGGCTGGAAATCGACCGCTACGCATTGGCGCTGACCCGCCAGATGCAGGAATCAGTGCAGGCCGACTATGCGATCTACAACTATCACGCAGCGATGCAGCGACTGCAGATCTTCTGCTCGGAAGACCTCGGCGCGTTCTATCTCGACGTGCTGAAAGACCGCCTGTACACCAGCGGCGCCGGTTCGAAAGCCCGCCGGGCCGCGCAAACCACGCTCTGGCACATCCTGCAAACGCTGACCAAATTGCTCGCCCCGGTGCTGTCGTTTACCGCCGAAGAAATCTGGCAACTCACCCAGCGCGGCGAAAGCGTCTTTCTTGAGCTGTGGCACGACCTGCCAGCGCAAGAAGACGAAACCGACCTGCTCACGCGCTGGAGCCGTTTGCGTGAGCTGCGCGCACTAACTACCAAGCGCATCGAAGAACTGCGCGTTGCCGGCTCGGTCGGTTCGTCGTTGCAGGCTGAAGTCACTTTGCTGGCATCCGGTGACGACTTCGATCTGCTGTCGAGTCTGGGCGACGATCTCAAGTTCGTGCTGATCACCTCTGCCGCACAGGTAGAGAATTCGGAAGGTGAAACGCGTGTCGAAGCCAATCCCTCCGCGCATGAGAAATGCGAACGCTGCTGGCACTACCGTGATGATGTGAATGCAAACGCCGCGCATCCCGGCCTGTGCGGCCGTTGCATCAGCAATCTGCACGGCGAAGGCGAGGCGCGCCAACATGCCTGATCAGAGACGCAATGAACTGGTCTGGCTCTGGCTTTCGGCGCTGGTGCTGCTGCTGGACCAACTGACCAAGCTGGCGGTGATCGACCGGATGACCGCCTATGTCGATGCCATCGTTATCACCGGCTTCTTCAATCTGGTGCATGTGCACAACACCGGTGCCGCGTTCAGCCTGTTCGCCGACCAGCCCGGCTGGCAGCGCGGCTTTTTTGTCGGCGTCGCGGCGATCGCGTCCATCGTCATCCTGTATCTGCTGCGCAAAACCCAAGGCCGCCGCCTGTTCAGCATCGCGCTGGCGTTGATCCTCGGCGGCGCCATCGGCAACGTCATCGACCGGATTCTGTACGGCCATGTCATCGACTTCCTCGATGTCCATGCCGGCGGCTGGCACTGGCCGGCGTTCAATGTGGCCGATGCGGCGATTACGGTCGGCGCGGCGATGTTGATCTGGGATGGCATGCGCAGCCCAAAAATTGACGAGACCGCATGAACAAAAACAACACTTTGAGAATCGGCGACCAGGTCACGCTGCATTACCGCTTGACCTGCAATGGCGAAGAAATCGTCAACACCTTTTCGGACCAGCCGGAAACTTTCTACATTGGCGGCGGCGATATCGACCCGCGCCTGGAAAGCCTGCTCACCGGCCTGCAAGTCGGCGATCACCGCACGTTCGAACTGGACCCCGGCGCCGCCTTCGGCAGCCATCAGCCCGGCATGGTGCACGACTTGCCGCGTGCCGACTTCACCGCCGGCCAAGCACTGGTGCCAGGCCATGACGTGGCGTTCACGCTACCCAACGGCCAGACCTTGCACGGCATCATCCGCAGCATCGACGATGCCTCGGTGCGGGTTGATTTCAACCACCCGTTGGCGGGTCTGGCGGTGGAATTCGAAGTCAAAATTCTTGCCGTCGATAACAGTATCAAAACCTAAACGGATTAATCGCATGCCACAGACCATCCTGCTCGCCAATCCGCGCGGCTTCTGCGCCGGCGTCGATCGCGCCATCGCCATTGTCGAACAGGCGTTGAAAAAATTCGGCGCACCGATCTACGTCCGGCATGAGGTCGTGCACAACAAATTCGTCGTCGATAACCTGAAGGCGAAGGGCGCGATTTTCATCGAGGACATGAAAGATGCGCCCATCGGTTCGACGCTGATCTACAGCGCGCATGGCGTGCCACTTTCGGTGCGCCGCGAAGCTGAAGAGCGTGGCCTGAATGTGTTCGATGCGACCTGTCCGCTGGTGACCAAAGTGCATGTCGAAGTGAAGAAGATGCGCGAGGCCGGGCAAGAAATCGTCATGATCGGCCACAAAGGCCACCCGGAAGTGGAAGGCACCATGGGGCAGTCACCGGATGGCATGTATCTGGTCGATGACGCATCGGAAGTCGCCAGCCTGGAAGTACGCGACCCGGACAATCTGGCCTATGTCACCCAGACCACGTTATCGGTGGATGACGCTGCGCGCGTGGTGGAAGCGTTGCGCGCCCGTTTTCCGAATATTCGCGGCCCGAAGAAGGACGACATCTGCTATGCGACGCAGAACCGGCAGGATGCGGTGAAGAAACTGGCCGCCGAATGCGATCTGGTAATCGTGGTCGGTTCGCCGAATTCATCCAATTCGAATCGCCTGCGCGAGGTCGCTACCAATGTCGGCATCGCGTCGTACATGGTTGATAACGCCGAAGAAGTGCAATCGGAATGGCTGCAGGGCAAACACCAGATCGGCGTCACCGCCGGCGCGTCGGCGCCCGATGTGCTGGTGCAAGGCGTCATCGAACGTTTGCAATCGATGGGCGCCAGTTCGGTCACCCCGCTGGATGGCATCGAAGAGACGGTGAACTTCCCGCTGCCGAAGGCGTTGCAGGACTGAACCGGGGCTGCCGGGTTACACACGGGGTTCACACATTCTCGCGCCGCAAGCGGACGCTCCTACAGAACGTAATCGGTAGGAGCATCCGCTTGTAGCGCGAACCCCACCCAAGCCGATCAAAGCAGGGCCAGGTTATCCCGGTGAATCAACTCCGGTTCATCGACATAACCCAGGATCGCTTCAATCTCGTTGCTTGATTTCCGCATCACGCGGCGCGCTTCTTCGGCGCTGTAGTTGACCAGGCCGCGCGCGATATCGCGGCCTTTTTCATCCAGACAAGCGACGATGGCGCCGCGCTGGAAGTCGCCGCGCACCTCGACCACGCCAATCGGCAACAAACTCTTGCCCTGCGCCTTCAACGCATGCGCGGCACCCGCATCGAGCACCAGTTTGCCGACCACTTGCAGATGGTCCGCCAGCCACTGGCGACGCGCCGCCATCGGCGCCTGGGTGGCGATCAGTTGCGTACCCAGCGCCTCGCCCTGACCAAGTCGAGCCAGCACATCCGGCTCGCGGCCGCTGACGATGACGGTATGCGCGCCGCTGCGGGCGGCGCGCTTGGCTGCCAGTATCTTGGTCAACATGCCGCCGGTGCCGACGCTGGAACCGGCGCCGCCGGCCATTTCTTCCAGCTTCGGATCGCCCGCAATCGCTTCATGCACGAATTCGGCATCCGGATGTTTGCGCGGGTCGGCGGTATACAGGCCGGGCTGGTCGGTCAGGATGATCAGCGCGTCGGCCTCGATCAGGTTGGCAACCAGGGCGCCCAAGGTGTCGTTGTCGCCCACCTTGATCTCGTCGGTAGTGACTGTGTCGTTCTCGTTGATGATCGGGATGACTTTAAGCGCCAGCAACGTGCGCAGCGTCGAACGCGCGTTCAGATATCGCTCACGATCGGCAAGGTCGGCATGGGTCAGCAAAATTTGCGCCGAAGCCAGTTTATGGGCGCGAAAACTGCGCTCATAAGCTTCAATCAAACCCATCTGGCCGACTGCGGCGGCGGCCTGCAATTCGTTCAGCGCCTGCGGCCGTTTTTTCCAACCCAGGCGCTTGATGCCCTCGGCGATGGCGCCACTCGAAACCAGCACGATTTCCTTGTTCAACGCAGTCAGCTTGGCGATCTGCTCCGACCACAAGGCCAGCCGGGCATGATCGAGACCACGCCCATCATTGGTGACCAGACTACTGCCCACTTTCACGACCAGGCGCTTGGCACTGGCAATGACTGACAAGGTCATTCTTCTGCGTCCTCCAATACTTCCGTGGTTTCTTCATCCGCAGCCAAGCGGGCCAGCTTGGCCGGTTCTCGATGCTCGGCCGCGCGCGTGGCGTCGACATGATCCATGATCGCGAAAATCAGCGGTTTGCAGCCCTCGCCACTGATCGCGGAGATGGCAAACACCGGCCCCGTCCAGCCGAAATCGCGCACAAAGGCGGCGATGCGGTCGGCGCGCTCCGATTCATCGATCAGATCGGTCTTGTTGAGCAGCAACCAGCGCGGCTTTTCCGACAGGGGATCGACCGGCTGATCGATTTCATCGTACTTGCGCAGTTCCTCGACAATCGCATGCGCTTCGCGCACCGGATCGACCTCGGGTGAAAACGGCGCCAGATCAACGATATGCAACAGCAAACGAGTCCGTGCCAAGTGACGCAGAAACTGGTGGCCGAGTCCGGCGCCTTCCGCCGCGCCTTCGATCAGGCCGGGAATATCAGCCACCACGAAACTCCGGTCATGATCGACCCGCACGACGCCGAGATTCGGATGCAAGGTGGTAAACGGGTAATCCGCCACTTTTGGGCGGGCAGCGGAAATCGAACGGATGAAAGTTGATTTGCCGGCATTCGGCATGCCGAGCAGACCCACATCGGCGAGCACCTTCAACTCCATATGCAATCGCCGCTCTTCACCTTCTTCGCCCCGGGTCGACTGACGCGGCGCGCGGTTGGTACTGGTCTTGAAATGCAGATTGCCGAGACCGCCATTGCCACCCTTGGCGACCAGCGCGCGTTGGCCATCCTCGGAAAGATCGGCCAGCAAAACTCCGGCTTCATCTTCGCGCACCACGGTACCGACCGGAACCCTTAACAGGATGTCGTCGGCGCCACGTCCATAACAGTCGGCTCCACGGCCACCTTCACCGTTGCGGGCACGGAAATGACGAGTAAAGCGGTATTCCACCAGCGTATTGATATTGCGGTCGGCGACCACCCAGATGCTGCCGCCGCGCCCACCATCGCCACCATCTGGGCCACCTTTTGGGATGAATTTCTCGCGACGAAATGACACCGCGCCATTGCCGCCATCGCCGGCAGTTACGTCGATACGGACTTCGTCAATGAATTTCATAGGGAACCAGGTTTATGCGAGAGGGACGAGAAAACACGGATAAAAACAAAAAAGCCCTATCCACGGATAGGGCTTTCTGACCGAACCGCTGCGGAATTACGCAGCGACCGGAGCTTCCGCGACAGGAACGATGCTGACCGTACGACGCTTGTGCGGACCCTTGACGGCAAATTCCACCACGCCATCCTTCAGCGCAAACAGGGTGTAGTCCTTGCCGACACCGACATTCGGGCCGGGATGGAACTGGGTGCCGCGCTGACGCACCAGAATATTGCCGGCGGGCACTAACTGACCGCCGTAACGCTTGACGCCGAGGCGCTTTGATTCCGAGTCGCGGCCGTTGCGTGAACTACCGCCTGCTTTCTTGTGTGCCATGTTTATCTGCCCTTATCAAGCAACAGAAATACCGTCGATGCGGATTTCCGTATAGTTCTGACGATGCCCTTGAGTCTTGCGATAGTGTTTGCGACGACGCATCTTGAAGATCATCACTTTTTCGCCACGACCATGCGACAACACCGTGCAACGCACTGAAGCGCCAACAAGCATCGGCGCACCGACCTTGATGTCGGCGCCATCAGCCACCATGAGCACATCCTTGATTTCCACTTCGCCGCCGATTTCAACGGGGAGGGTTTCTACTTTGAGTTTGCCGCCTGCGGCAACTTTGTACTGCTTGCCACCGGTCTTGATCACCGCGTACATGCCTGTCTCCAAAACTGGTTCGATCCGGAAAACGCAGCACTCTATCGGAATCACGTCCTGATTGCAAATAAAATGAATGCGTCATCCGCGGCCACGACCTCATGTAAACAGTTATATTTACACCGCTTTCACTCACACATGCACCGTGGCCTCTTCACAAGAGATTGATGCATTTCTGGCCGGCGTCGAGCGCCGTGCATTCAAGCAAGCGCTGCTCACCATCCAGGACCACCATTCGGCGCTGGATGTCGTGCAGAACGCCATGCTGAAACTGGTTGAGCGCTATCACGACAAGCCAGCGGAAGAACTTGCACCCCTGTTTCAGCGCATCTTGCAGAACACGATCCATGATCATTTTAGACGCAGCAAAGTGCGTGATTTCTGGGTTCGCCTGGTTTCACCGTTGCGCGACAAAGATGACGAAAACACCGAGACGCTGGAATCGCTGGCCGCTCACGCCGAATCGACGCACCAGCCAAACCCGGAAAAGGAAGCTTCCGCCAATCAACACCTTGCCGCGATCGAGCAAGCGCTAGCAGAATTACCGCAGCGTCAACGTGAAGCCTTTCTATTGCGTTATTGGGAGGAACTTGACGTTGCCGAGACCGCCAAAGCGATGGGGTGCAGTGAGGGCAGTGTAAAAACTCACTGTTTTCGTGCCAACAATGCGCTCGCTGCCAAACTGAAAGACAGAGGAATATCGCTGTGACCAAAGAGGATGAATTCGCACACCGCCTGATCACCGCCCTTGACTCCAGCGTCAGGGACATGGATGCCGCAACACTGCAGCGACTGGGCGCACTGCGTCGCCAGGCTGTCGCCAGCCAACATTCGCTTACGCACGGGCACCAAATTCTGTCACTACTCCAGCGTCACAGCTTGGTCAGCGTTTTGCTGGCGCTGTTCATCCTGATTTCCGGCTACTGGTTTGTGCAATCCGGACAACCCGCCTACTCGCCGGAAACAGATATTCTTCTGTTGACCGGCGACCTTCCTCCTAACGCATACGCAGACAAGACCTTTTCAAAATGGCTCGACGCACGTTCCCCGTTCTGATTTCCCTTTATTTCCTGGCGCATGCCGGCTTCACACATGCAGATAGCGCGCCCACCTGGATGCAGCTCAGCATCCCGGAACGCACCGCACTGACCCCGATCGCCTACGATTGGGACCAACTGCCGACTGATCAACGCCTGAAGTTACTCAAGGTGGTCAAGGAATTCGCCAAGCTGACGCCGACCCAACAGCAGATTTTCTATGCCAGACTGAAACCCTGGACCCAGATGACGCCGGCCCAGCGCGATGCGGCAAGAGACAATTTCAAGAAATTGCAGGAATTGCCCAAATCCGAGCAAAGCCAGATCAAACGCCTCTGGTCGCAGACGGCAGGATCTGACCCGGCGAATCCTGGCGGCGGTCAGTAAGCGGCGTTGTGCACCTTCCCTGCCCGCCTTCCCTACCGCGGCGACTGGCCTGCAATGTCTATGAAAGCCTGTTGCTGACAGCACTGCTGTTTGTCGCCGCGCTGCCGTTTGTCGTGTTCACGATGCTGCTGCCGCCGGCTCTGGCGCTCACTTTGCGCGAAACGGTTCTCTGGTTTTATCTATTCGGCATTGCCGGCATCTATTTCACCTTGTTCTGGCGCAAGGGCCAGACCCTGGCGATGAAAACCTGGGGCATCAAACTGGTTTCGGCAACCGGCAAACCGCCGTCAAAACGGCAACTCTGGCTGCGCTATCTGCTTGCCTGCCTGAACTTTCTGATTCTCGGTTGGTGGACCGCGCTGCTGCGCCAGGACCGCCAGTTCCTGCAAGACCACTTCGCCGGCACCCGCCTGGAACGCAATTGACGGATGATTGATGGATCAGCGGCGTTCAATCCACCACAACGCCGCAAATGCCGCCATTCCGAATACCGCAATCGGCAACAGCGCCGGGATGGCCGCCGGCCAATCCTGCAACATCGCAATCTGACCGAAGATACGATTGCTTAACAAAAAACCGAGCCCGAGCAGAATACCGGTCAACAAGCGACCGCCAGTGCCGCCATGCCGCGGCGGATGAAAGGCGAACACCAACGCCAGCACCAGCATCACCAGGGCCGACAGGGGATAGGTCAACTTGCTCCAGTAAACGATGCGATAGCGCTCTGAATCTTGCAGATTTTCATCCAGGTGCTGAATGTAAGCATGCAAAGCGGACAGAGCCATCCGTTCAGGCGCCACCATCAGCACCGCCAGCAAATCCGGCGTCATCGCCGAGACCCAAGGCTGATCGGCCTCCTGCAGGCTGTAGGTTTGATTACCCTTTATCACGGTCTGCGATACCTGCTTCAACATCCAGCGGTCATCCTGCCACTCGGCGCGTTCGGCGCGCCGCATCAGCTTGAGATTGAATTCGGCATCGAATTCGTACAGTCGCACATCGACCAGACTCGCATCTGGATGCAATTCACGAATATTGATGAAAGTGCGCCCATCCTTCGCCCACAACCCGGTCGGAAATTCCTGCGCAACGATGCCACTCGTCGCTCGTACCTTCATTTTCTGCGCGGCGCGTTCGGCATAGGGCGTCACATATTCGCCTAACAACAGCGTCACGCCACCGATCACCAAGCCCAGCGTCAGCATCCACGCAACCAGGCGTGAAGTTGCCAGTCCGCCGCTGCGCATGACACTGAACTCGGAAGCGAGAGACAGCCGACTCCAGGCGAACAAACCACCGATCAACACGCCCAAGGGCATCAATTCGTAGATTCGAGCCGGCAGATTCATTGCCACGAACAGGCCGGCCACCATCGGCGTGTAGGTCGCCCGATGCGCATCCGTCAATTCGCCGAGGAAATCAAAGAATGAAAACAAGCCAGTCAGCATCAGCATGGCCATCAGCGAAGCCACCAGAACCTCGCGCACAACGTAGCGAAACAGGATACTCATGCTGCCCAAGGCCCGCGGAATCTGCGCCAGAACATGGCCAGCATAACCAGAAACATAACGCCATGAATCATCAGTACCGCCTCAATCACGCCCAAGGTTGAACGTTCCACCCAGCCCTGGGAAAGACCGATGAAATTGCTGTAGGCGGCATAGATCAGCACGGTGAATACCACATTCAGCGAACGCCCCGCACGTGGATTGGCATAACTCAGAGGCACTGCCAGCAGGCAGAGGATCACGGCGGAGATCGGATAGCCCAGGCGCGAAATCCACTCTCCCAGATTGATCGGGCTCGGATTACCCAGGAGTTCGGCTGAACTCATTGCACGCACTTTGAGCGCACTTGGCATCACTTCATTGACCGGGATTCGCACTGAATACGACTTGAACGTCGCCGTCCAGAAATCGGCCGCGCCCGGCGTGCCCTCATAGCGCTTACCCCGTTCCAGGACCAGAAAGGTGTCGCCATTTTCCATCTGCGTCACCTCACCCTGATTGGCGACGGTAATGCCCAACCGACCCCGCTCGAACGAATGCACAAAAACGTTTTCCACAGTGCGACCATCACGCGCGATTTTCTCGACGAACACCACCCGCTTGCCCTGGCGATCTTCGGTGAAAACACCCGGTGCAAGCGAACTGATCTGCTCTCTCGCCGCCAGAATTTGTTCGAACTCGGCCTGCTTGCGCCCACCCCAGGCAACCCCATCCAAACTAACGAACGCAATGATCAACACCACTGGCGTAATAAAGATAAGCACAGGTCGCGCCCAACCCCACGGACCGACACCGGCATTCATCCAGATCACCGCTTCACTGTCGCGCCACAAGCGCGACAGGCTCATGAAAACACCAATGAACAAAGACAACGAGAGCAACACCGGCAAGGAGCCCAACAGGCCGAAACCAAGCATGGGGATGACCGCATCGACCTCGAGATCGCCCATGGCCGCCTTACCCAGCGTGCGAACCAGCAAGACCACGCTGAAGATGGAAATCAGCGAGGCAAAGGCCAGCCCAGCCCCCCCCGCCATCTCACGGGTCAGCGCGCGTTCAAATCGACGCATATTTTGACTATCGGCGTGTTAATGAATAACTTGGGCATCTGTTCGCTGCGTCAGGCGTACTTTGTTCAAAACATCGTTTTCAGGAGATTTGCATGGAAATCAGCATCAAAAGCGGCAGCCCGGAAAAACAACGTGGTGCTTGCGTGGTGGTTGGCGTCTTTGATCATCGAAAATTGAGTCTCGCCGCGGAACTGATCGATCAAGCCGCCAACGGTTATCTGGCCGACATTCTCCGGCGTGGCGACATGGACGGCAAGCAAGGCAGCAGCCTGATTCTGCACCATGTTCCCGGCATTGCCAGTGAACGCGTCCTTCTCGTCGGACTCGGCAAGGAGCGCGAGTTTCGCGACAAGCCATACCTGGACGCGGTGCGCAGCGCAATCAAAGTGTTGTCGGACATCGGCGTCAGCGATGCGACGCTTTATCTGACCGAAATTCGGGTCAAGAAACGCGAACTTGCGTGGAACCTTGAACAAGCTGTGCTGGTGACGCAGGAAACGCTGTATCGCTTCGACCAGATGAAAAGCAAACCGGAAGAACAGAAGAAAAGCCTGCGCAAACTGGTGCTGGCCGTGCAACGTCGCGACGACCTGGCACTCGGTGAGGCCGCCGTGGCACGTGGCATGGCGATCGCGGGCGGCATCAAACTGGCCAAGGATCTCGGCAACCTGCCGGGCAATGTCTGCACGCCGACCTATATCGCCGAGCAGGCAAAAGCGCTGGCGAAGGAGTTCGGCCTCGGCATCGAGGTGATGGAACAGCCTGAAATCGAAAAACTCGGCATGGGTTCATTCCTTTCCGTCGCCAAAGGCAGCGACGAACCGCCGCGCTTCATCGTGCTGACCCATAAAGGCGGCGATAAACAAAAAAACGTGAAGCAGAAACCGGTGGTACTGGTCGGCAAGGGCATCACCTTCGACTCCGGCGGCATTTCATTGAAACCGGGTGCCGAGATGGACGAAATGAAATACGACATGTGCGGTGCGGCCTCGGTATTGGGCGCCCTGCGTGCCGCCGCCGAGCTGAAATTGCCACTCAACGTCACCGGCCTGATCGCCACCTGCGAAAACATGCCCAGCGGCCGCGCCAACAAGCCGGGCGACGTAGTGACGTCGATGTCGGGTCAGACCATCGAGATACTCAACACCGATGCCGAAGGCCGTCTGATTCTGTGCGATGCGCTGACCTACGCAGAAAAACTCGACCCGGCGTGCGTGGTCGATATCGCCACGCTGACCGGCGCCTGCGTCATCGCCCTCGGCCATGTCGCCACCGGCCTGCTGTCGAATGAAGACAGCCTGGCGCGCGAACTGCTGCACGCCGGCGACAACGCTTCCGACCGTTGCTGGCAATTGCCGTTGTGGGATGACTATCAGGAGCTGCTGAAGAGCAACTTCGCCGACATGGCCAACATCGGCGGCCGCGCCGGCGGCACCATCACCGCCGCCTGTTTCCTGTCGCGTTTCGCGGAAAAATACCACTGGGCGCATCTCGACATCGCCGGCACCGCCTGGAAATCCGGCAAGGAAAAAGGCAGCACCGGCCGACCGGTCGGTCTGCTGGTGCACTTCCTGGCGAAACGGGCAGCGGGGTAGGAGGTCCGCTTGCGGGCCGAATCGCCACTGTCGAAACCCGTTCGGCCCGCGAGCCAGCCTCCTACAGCGGGCTCAGCACCGTATCGCGCGCCTCGGGCAGCAATCCGGGGTAGTCGCGCGAGGCGTGCAAGCCGCGGCTTTCATGCCGCAAGCGCGCCGAATTGACGATCAACTCGGCGGTCAGCACCAGGTTGCGCAGTTCGATCAGATCGTTGCTGACGCGAAAGTTGCGGTAGTACTCATCGATTTCATCGTTGAGCAGTTTGATCCGATGGCTGGCCCGTTGCAGCCGTTTGCTGGTACGCACGATACCGACGTAATCCCACATAAAACGGCGCAATTCGTGCCAGTTATGGGCAATCACGATTTCTTCGTCGGCATCGGTTACCCGACTTTCATCCCAGGACGGCAAAAGCTGTTCGACGGACGCCTCGGAAGCGGCGATGTCGTTTGCCGCCGCGCGCCCAAAGACCAGACATTCAAGCAAGGAATTGCTGGCCAGGCGATTGGCGCCATGTAATCCGGTGCAACTGGTTTCGCCAATCGCATACAGATGCGCCGCATCGGTGCGTCCCGCCATATCCACCCGCACGCCACCGCAGGTGTAATGCGCCGCCGGCGCGATCGGAATCCATTCACGGGTGATGTCGATGCCAAGTTCCAGGCAACGTGCGTGAATATTCGGGAAGTGACTGACGATGAATTTTGCCGGCTTGTGAGTGATGTCGAGATAGACGCAATCCAGGCCGCGCTTCTTCATTTCATGGTCGATCGCACGCGCCACCACATCGCGTGGCGCCAGTTCTGCGCGTTCATCATGTTCCGGCATGAAGCGGCTGCCATCCGGCAAGCGCAGCAGCGCTCCCTCGCCGCGCATCGCCTCGGTGATCAGAAAAGACTTGGCGTGCGGGTGATACAGACAGGTGGGATGAAACTGCACAAATTCCAGATTGGCCACCCGGCAGCCGGCACGCCAAGCCATCGCAACACCGTCGCCAGTCGCGGTATCCGGGTTGGTGGTGTAAAGAAATACCTTGCCGGCGCCGCCGGTAGCCAGCACGGTAAATCCGGCGGAAACCGTCTCCACCCGGCCGCTTTCGGTATCCAGCACATACGCGCCATGCACGCGGTTGCCCGCTGCGGCAGTCTCACCGCCGATCTGGCGATCGGTGATCAGATCGATGGCGATGTGCTGACTCAGCAGAGTGACATTCTGCCGACCGCGAATCCGCTCCAGCAACGTATCCTGCACCGCGCGGCCGGTCGCATCGCGGGCATGCAGAATGCGTCGTCGCGAATGGCCTCCTTCGCGGGTGAGATGGTATTCACCGCCTTCCAGATCGAATGGCACACCCTGCTCGACCAGCCAATGCAGCGCCGCCGGCGCCGCTTCGACAACCTGCCGCACCACGTCTTCATGGCACAGCCCCGCCCCGGCCAGCAGAGTATCGCGGACATGATCCTCGAAGCTGTCGTCACTCCCGGTGACCGCCGCGATGCCGCCTTGCGCCCAGTAGCTGGAACTGTCGACCGGCAGTTTCTTGGTGACCAGCAACACTTTCATGCTGGCCGGTAGCGAAAGCGCCAGCGTGGCGGCAGCCAGGCCGGAACCGATGATCAGGACGTCGTAGCGTTGCATAAGAGAAAACCATGGAGAGCGATTTCGGCAACAAGCCACCTGGCCTTTGCCTCGGAATAGGGCGGTTATACTCGCCCGCTGAATAAATCATAAGGTATGCCAAGGCGATCTATGCGGGCCAATGAATTCCCCCGTCTTGCGGGCTGTCGGCGCAACTCCTCGCCGCCACATTTAACACGCGAACAACCATGAGCGACCGAGACATTGATCTCCAGTTGGTCGAGCGGGTGCGCCAAGGCGACCAGCGGGCCTTCGGGATTCTGGTCGAAAAATATCAGCGCAAGCTGATGCGTTTGTTGTCACGCATGGTGCGCGACCAGCACGAAGTCGAGGACATCGCGCAGGAAGCGTTCATCAAAGCGTATCGCGCGCTGCCGCAATTTCGCGGCGACGCGGCGTTCTACACCTGGCTTTACCGGATCGCCGTCAACACCGCGAAAAACTACCTGTCCTCGCGCAAACGCTCGATGCCGACCGTCTCCGATCAGGCCATGAATGACGACGACGAGCCGGATGAAAGACTGGTCGCACAAGACATCAGCACACCGGAAACGGAACTCTTGTCGAAACAAGTTGCCATAGCCGTCAATCAAGCGGTTGACGCGCTGCCGCAGGAGTTGCGCCAAGCCATCACCTTGCGTGAAATTGAAGGTATGAGTTACGAAGAAATTGCCGACACCATGGCATGCCCCATCGGCACTGTCCGCTCCCGAATCTTCCGGGCGCGTGAAGCGATCGCAACTAAATTGCGGCCAATTCTGGGCACGCCGGAAGATAAAAGGTGGTAACGATGAGATCACAGGAAATGACCGAACAGACGATGCAAACCCTTGACGCCATAGCGACTGACCTGCCGCCGGCAGACAGTCGCTTCGAAAATCTTTCAGCCCTTATCGACGGCGAGCTTGCCGATGACATGGCTGGCTTGGGCATCAGACAACTCAGTCAGAACGAGGCTCAACTTGCCCGCCATCATGAATACATCGCCATTGGTGACGCGATGCGCGGCCTGAATGTGCAGCATCCCGACTTCACCCAGCGAGTCATGGCTGCGCTGGAAAAGGAACCGGTCGTACTGGCCCCGGTCGCCAAGAAAAGCGAACGCCGTCCCACGCTCTGGCTGGCCGCCGCCACCGCCGCCGCGATTACCTGGGGCATCTGGCAAAGCAACCCGCGCGATGAAATCAACCCGCAACTTGCCGCTGCGCAACAGCCAGCACAACTCCCAGCAAATCAATCCCTTGAAGCAATGCCTTACCTGGCGGCGCATCAGGATTTTGCCCAGGCGGTGATTTCGACGCAGGAAATGCGCTTCACCAAAGCCTCGTTGGAGATTCGCCAATGAACCACCGGGCAGCGGTATTGCCTGTCGCTCTGCTGGCCAGCATGCTGGCGCTGAACCTGGTGCCGGCGCATGCCGCCGAGGCCATGGCCACGAATGATGCCGCCGTCTGGTTGCAACGCATGTCGGATGCCGCGCGCAAGGTCAGCTATGAAGGCGTGTTTGTCATGCAACACGGCGCTGGTATGCAGACCCTGTCGATTGTCAATCGTCCGGTCGGCTCCACCAAGGAAAGCCGGCTGGCCGCAATGGATGGCATCGAGCGGGAAATCCGATGCAGCCAGACCGGCTCCATCAGCCGAGTCATGGAAGGCGGCCAGGTGCGGCTGGAAAAGCGGCTCAACAGTCGTTATTTCCCCGACTTGCTGCCGCCCGATGCCGCCGCGCTGGCAAACTGGTACGGCGTCAAACTGGGCGAGCGCGCGCGCGTTGCCGGACTCGAATGCCGGCAGATCGAGATTGTGCCGAAGGACGCTTATCGCTGGGGTTACGTGCTGTGTGCAGACAAGGATAGCGGCCTGCCACTGAAGGCGATGATGATCAACGAAACCGGCCAGCCGCTGATGCAGTATGCCTTTGCCGAGATCCGCATCGGCGGTCATCCCCGCATCGACAATGGCAAAGACAACAAGGCGCGTCAATCGGAATGGTCGATGCCGGCTTCGCACGCCACCACCCGCCCGATCAGCCTGGAGACGGTGAATGTGACAAACCTGCCACCGGGTTTCAGCCGGATCAGCGCAGTCAAACGCCGGCTGCCGAACAAGGCGGACGAAGTCGAACACTGGGTATTCAGTGATGGATTGACCCATGTTTCCCTCTTCCTTGAACCCGCTGCGCATCCGATCAAAAGCATTCGCGGCCAAAGCAAGCAAGGCATGATCAACATGGTCAAGCTGCAAGTCGGCCCGATGCAGGCCACCGTCATCGGCGATGCGCCCTGGCCGGCGATCGAAGCGATTGCGATGGGGCTGGAAGCGCAACCGAGCAGCGCCAGAAAGTAAGCGAGGCATTGCGTTGATCGAATCCCCGGTTCAAGTGCGTCGCATCCAAGGCGATACCGCCTGGGTCGTCAGCGCGGCGCCTTCTTCCTGCGGCGCCTGCGCCGGCAAAGGCTGCGGCTCATCGATCTTCGCCCGCTTCTGGCATGCCGATGAAGCCGAATATCCGGTCGCCAACCCAATTGGCGCCAGCGCTGGCGATCACGTCGTCATCGGCCTGCCGGATGGCGTGTTGTTGCATGCCACGCTGGCCAGCTATGGCCTGCCCTTGCTGATGTTGCTCATCGGCGCCGCAGCGGGAAGCTTTTTTTCCGGGGAACCTGGCGCCGTCATCGGCGGTCTTTCCGGCCTGGTTCTGGCAGCGCTCTGGCTCAAACTTTCATCCCGAATGAACGTCTGGCCACATCAAGGTGCAAAAACAGTACCGATGATCCTGCGTCACGGTGCGAATGCCGGTTGTCAAAAACACTGACTGACCTGACTGACTCAAGTTTTCTGCTTTTTGCGAGGTGTGAAATGAACAAATGGCTCGCCCTGTTGGGCTTATCCCTGAGTTTGGTTGCCGGAAGTGCAAGCGCGCAGTTGCCCGATTTCACCGAACTGGTGGAAAAACAATCCCCCGCTGTCGTCAACATCACCACCACCCAGGACAGCAAGCAACGCTCACTTGCCCGAAAAATGCCGGAGCCGGAAGAAATGTTCGACTTCTTCCGCCGCATGATTCCCCCTGAAGGCCGTGGCATGTTGCCGCCCAAGCGTGGCCAGGGTTCCGGTTTCATGATTTCCTCGGACGGCTACATTCTGACCAACACCCATGTCATCGATGGCGTCGATGAAGTGGTCGTCAAACTGCATGACAAACGTGAGTTCCGCGCCAAGGTGATCGGCACCGATCAGCGTACCGATGTTGCCCTGATCAAGATCAATGCAAGCAATCTGCCTGCCGTTCGCATCGGCGACCCGAACAAGCTGCGCGTCGGCGAATGGGTGCTCGCCATTGGCGCGCCGTTCGGCTTTGAGAACTCCGCTACCGCCGGCATCGTCTCGGCCAAGGGGCGCAGCCTGCCGCAAGAAAATTACGTGCCGTTCATCCAGACCGATGTCGCCGTCAATCCGGGCAATTCAGGAGGCCCGCTGTTCAACCTGCGCGGCGATGTGGTGGGCATGAATTCGCAGATCATTTCGCGTTCCGGCGGCTACATGGGCTTGTCATTCGCCATTCCGATCGACGTCGCAATGGACATCGCCGAACAACTAAAATCGCGCGGCAAGGTCAATCGCGGCCGCCTCGGCGTGATGATTCAGGATGTCACCGCCGACCTGGCAGACTCCTTCGGCCTCGATTCACCGCAAGGCGCGTTGGTAGCCGATGTCGAAGCCGGCAGCCCGGCAGACAAGGCCGGCATCAAGATATCCGACATCATCCTCAAATTCGACGGCAAAACGATCAATTCCTCGATCGAACTGCCGCGCCTGGTCGGCGCCACCAAACCGGGAGAGAAAGCCCGCCTGACCATCTGGCGTAAAGGCAAGCAACAGGAACTCAGCGTCACGATCGGCGAAATGGCAGATGACAAAGTCGCGGTCAAAGCACCGGAAGCGAAGAAATCAAACCGTGCCGGCCTGGTTGTCAGCGCACTGACACGCGAGCAGAAAAGCGTACTCAAGATCGACAATGGCGTGCTGGTTGAAGAGGTCAACGGACCCGCCGGCCGTGCCGGCATCGAAAACGGCGATGTCATCGTCGCGGTCAACAACCAGGAAGTGAACAGCGTCGAAGAGTTCGACCGCCTGGTCAATGACCCGGCTCGCAAAAGCGCCGCGCTGCTGGTCAAGCGGGGTGAAGACGCGCATTACGTCTCGGTCCGACTGGACAAGTAAATCGCACCGCCGCGAACGCCCGCAGGTTCGGCGTTCGCGGCAAAACCCGGTCAGGCAGACGCCGATCAAATCCGGTCCCGTCGTTGCCGCGCAGGTGAGAAGTCGCTTGAATCGACAAGGATCGAGGTCGCATTCGGCAATGCCGCCATTTGAAAGCTTACTTCGGGCCGGGAAAGCGACCCGTTTATTGAATTCAACCACCTCTCATCACGGCGTCCATTGCAGATACTCGCGATCCGCGATCAATCTCGCCCAGGCCAGCGGGCTCCAACTTGTTTCGCCTGCGAGGCCGGCAATCAGTGCGGCAGAGGCCGTCACAATCGGCGGCAATAAAAGCAACCAGGCGGTTTCGCGTCGACCTTGCGGCGGGATATGTTCATCCGGCCAGCCTGCACTGCTCGGCTTGAACCAGGCACGCCAGAGGATGGGCAGGAAGTAGGCGGCATTGAGCAGGCTGGACGTCCACAACACCCACACCGCCCACGCCATGCCGGCAGACTCGGCGCCATCGATCAGCCAGGCCTTGCTGATCGCTCCGATAGTGAATGGCGCGCCCATCATGCCCAGCGCGGCGATGCTGAATGCCAGCGTGGTCAACGGCATGCGCCGGCCAGCGCCATCCATTTCACTGACCTTGTGCACTCCGAGCGTTTCGGCGTAATTGCCGGCGCAGAAAAACAGCGTGATCTTCATGATGCCCTGGTGCACCAGATGCACCAGCCCGCCGATGGTGCCCAGCGGTCCGAACAGCGCCACCCCGAGCACGATGTAGGACACTTGACTGACTGTTGAATAAGCCAGCCGCTTTTTCAGATCGTCCTGAAACAGTGCCCGCCAGGAACCCCAGACGATGGTGATCGCGGCTGCAATCGCCAATGGCAGCAGCAGATCAAGCGATTGGGCGAACTCGACGCCATACACCTCGTACACGATACGCACGATGCCGAAGGCGCCCGCCTTGACAACCGCCACCGCGTGCAGTAGCGCCGACACCGGCGCCGGCGCCACCATCGCCTGCGGCAACCAGCCATGCAGCGGCACGATCGCCGCCTTGACCCCGAC
>Ga0105047_10000985_pt1 | contig 50042 bp, 45 predicted proteins | sample MAT04_FD_78384 | JGI IMG/M metagenome (GOLD analysis project Ga0105047, IMG submission 78384) | Freshwater microbial communities from Lake Fryxell liftoff mats and glacier meltwater in Antarctica - MAT-04 (megahit assembly) | ecosystem: Environmental > Aquatic > Freshwater > Ice > Liftoff...
CTTACGGCACGTTCCGGTCGGCATGGCCTGAAGCACCGCCTGGCTGAGCTGGGCTACGAATTCGCCTCCGAGCGATTCGAGCTTATCTACGAAAGCTTTTTGCGGGTGGCCGACACCAAGCAAGAGGTTGGCGACGATGACCTCCGCGAGCTTGTCGCGAGCTAGTCAGAACACTAATTCTATCAATATTGCCCCGGGAGCATGACTCTCGGGGCATTATTTGTTCTTGGGACTCCCCCAGTGCGGACCCCTTAGCGGAAGAACGCGAAATCTTCTAGCTTTTGCTTCACGCTCTGCAGGAACCGACCGGCCAGAAGGCCGTCGATGAGACGATGGTCGTAGGTGAGGACAAGGTTCATGATCGAGCGCACCGCGATCATATCGTCCACGATTACGGGCATCTTCTTGATGGTGTAGGTGCCCAGGATCGCCGCCTGCGGCGAGTTGATCATGGGCGTGCCCAGCACCGCCCCGTAAGAACCGGGGTTGGTGAGGGTGAACGTGCCGCCCTGGACATCCGCCACCGCCAGCTGATTCGCCCGGGCCCTGGCGGCAAGGGCTTCCAGATCACGGGCCACATCAATCAGGGTCTTGGACTGGCAATCGCGAATCACAGGCACGATCAACCCTTCGTCGCCCTTCTTACCTAGGGAGACCGCGATACCCATGTGCACCTTGTGGTTTTTAACGATCTGGTTGTCCGGTTGGAGGGCCGCGTTCACCAGCGGGAACTCCAGCAGGGCTTCGGTAAGGGCTTTGATGAAGAACGGGGTGTAGGTCAGCTTAACGCCGTACTGCTCCTGGAACGCGTCCTTGTTCGCCGAACGGAACCGCACCATGGCGGTGACGTCAACATCGGTGAGGGTGGAAACAGAGGGCACCGCCGCGCTACGCACCATCGCCTCGGCGATCATCTTGCGCAAGCCGGTGAGGGCAACCAGTTCTTGGTCTGGGCCAGCCTGGGTGACCGCCGGGGCGGGCACATCCATGCGCGGCGTCACCTTGGGAGCGACCGCGGGCGATGGGACGGCCAGCGGGGCCGACTTACCGCCACCTTCTAAGAAGGCTTCTAAATCCCGCTTGGTGACGCGTCCGCCCGCACCCGTGCCGGCAATACCGCGCAGTTGGGCGTCCGATACTCCCTGCTCCTTGGCAATCGACCGCACGACGGGCGTAAACCATGCCCGTCCGGCCTCTTCAGCGGGCACGGCCTCGGGCTCAAGAGCCGCTGCCGATTCACCCTTCTCCAGGGAAGGACCGGCGACGGCAGTTTCCGCGACTGGGGCCGTACCATCCAAAATCGTCCCCGGGGCGGCGTTCTCGTCAATGAGGCCCATTGCCTTGAACACTTCAACGGGCGAACCTTCGGGGATCAGGATCTTGACCAGAACCCCGGAGGCCGGGGCCTGTAATTCGGTGTTAACCTTATCCGTCATGATTTCCACAACGGGTTCGTCCTCTTTGACGTAGTCGCCTTCTTGTTTTAGCCAGCGACCGACCGTTCCTTCATGAACGGATTCCCCCAACTCGGGCATCAGAATCTCGACGGGCATCGTTCGATGAGTTTAGCCTAGCCGAGGGCCATTCCGTCACTCGCAAAGGACTGAATTCTTCGATCCAATTGCTCGCGCACCATCGGCCACTCCTCGCGCAGGATGCTGAACATGACCGTATCGCGGACGTAACCACTGGGTTGAATGCCAAAACTACGCAGAACCCCCTCGCGTTGCGCGCCCAGTTTGGCAATTGCCGCCTGAGAGCGCAGGTTGCGCGCATCGCATTTAAGGCTTACCCGTAGGCAGTCCCACTCGTCAAATGCTTGCGCCAGCATCATCCGCTTCAGACTCGGATTCACCCACGTTCCCCGCCACGTGGCGGCAATCCAAGTCATACCGATCTCCAGGCAACGCCATTCCGGCCGAAGATCGAGCCAACTGCTGCAGGCCACTACTTCTCCGCTGGCCACCGTGCGCGCCACCATCGGAATCCGGTCTCGGCCGCGGGCGACCTCACGAATGAACTCGGTGAAATCCGCCGGGTCCAACGACTTCGGCATCAGGTTAAGGTAGTACTGGAAGTCTTCAATCCGGGTGACCACGCGCAGGGCATCGGCATCATCCTCGTGTAACCGATCCAACTGGATCATCGGTCCGATCAAGGGTCCGTCAAGATTCATAAAGGTGCCTCAAGAAAGCTCCGCAAGTCGGCTTCGAGAATACCGGGCTCACCGGGAGCTACGTTGTCCAGCCTGCCGTCCCTCATCCACTCTTCAAGCTCACCGACCATCTCATACAAGTGGTCAAAGGACTCGACCATGAACAGCAGCGGTTGGTACCGATCAATTTCAAAACTCTGGTTGATGACCCACTCGATTTGAATGGGGTAACGCTGTACGCCGGGCGATTCCACAGCGTGGGCGATCTCACCGTAAGAGCTGAGAAGACCGCTCCCGTAAACTCTGAACGCTTCGGGTCTACCCATCAGCCCAAACTCGATGGTGAACCAGAAGAACCGCGCCATCGCGCGAATCACGCTCTCGAGACGATGAATTCGGGCCTTTGGATCACGATCCTCCGCCGCCCGCTCAGCGGCCAATCGGGCGCACTCGCCAAAGCGAACCAGGGTGTCGGCGAACGCTCGGTCGGTGTGCATGGGCACGTGACCCGCGATATCGTGAAAGATATCGGGTTCTGGCAAGTAATCCAACCGATCGCCCCGACGGATCGTGATCGTCGTGGGAAACTGACGGAGGCGCAAGCAATCGAAGAAGCGATAGGCCGGGACGTAACCGCTAACGGCGTGGGCCTGAAAGCCCGTAAGGGGACTGAGGAACCGATTGACGTCGTCGAGCCTAGGCACGCGGTTGGGGTCCAAGCAGAGGTTGGCGAGACCGGCCTGGAACTGAGGGTTGGCGAACCGAGCCCACCGTTCCGTCATTCGCGAGAACAGCCGCCGCCAAGCCTCGTGGTTAGCCTCCGTGTAGTGATCGTAGGGCTGATCGATAAACAACCGACCGTCCCGTTGAGCCGCCTCGATGAAGCGGGATTCCGTCGTGGTTAGTCCGAGAACGTCGTTGTCCATGAACTTGCGATTGCTCCGGTGGCCCGCTGGGGGCCGAATTTAATATTCGTCTTCGCGGTCCCGATTGGCGGATACGACGCCCCAAATCGCCACGAACAGAATTGCCAGCAGCGGGAGGAAGAACGCCACGTAGTGCATCAGCAAGGACTTACCGCCCAAAGCGCCGGCCGATTTCACGAGTGGGTCCATCGCGTAGCGGAACTTGCCAACTCCTACGAAGTACGCAATTGCGAGGGGGAGTAGCGAGACGAACTTGACGAACGGCTTGCCGCCTTCCTTTTCCTTGCTGGCGCCAAAACCAAAGATGGCGAGGGCAAGGAGGATTAACGGGCCGATCATCAGAGCCATTTGGGGGGCGGGCGTTGGGGCCGCGTCCACATCAATCCCCATAAACCAAGGGGCCACCAAGATGGCGAGAACAAAACCGATGAGGACTAAGAGACCTTTCTTCATGCCTGCATTCCGTAGCGGCAACAACTGTACCGCACCTTACACCCTGCAGATAACCAGTAAATAAAAAGGGTGGTTCCGAACTACGGTTCGAAACCACCCGCCGATTGACCGGAATGTGCGATTTAGGCTCGGCGACGACGTCGCGCGGCAAGTCCGGTGAGACCCAAGCTGAGGGCGATCATCGTGGCCGGCTCTGGCACAACTTCGTAGCTGAGCGGGGTCAGGGTCGACTGATCGCCCCAGTTGGCGATGTTCGCACTGAGGTTACCGGCCGAATCCACGGCACCGTCATTTTCTCCGCCGCCGGTGGAGACCGCGTCAAACTGAATCGTGCTGCCCATAGCGATTCCGAGGAGGGCAAGCGGTGCGGTCAAAGTAACCGAGCTGGAATCCTTAGAGATGCTGACTCCGGGAGTGCTATTGTAGGTCGCGCCGTCAAGTGCCCAAGCGCCGTTATAGTTGCGGACCTCCATGCCGTTCCCGCCGTCAACCCACGCGGCGAGCCAGGAATCGGCACCGTTGGCCAGCTTAAACGGTCGATTCCAACCGTTGCCTCGATCGGCAATGTCTCCACCGGCCTTGCTATCGATCAGGACGCCGTACTTGCCCCAGTCGGTGGCAACCGGGTTCCCCGCTAGGTTGATCCTGAACGAGATTGAAGTGGCCGTGTTTGATACGTCCATCGAAGCGATGTCGAGATGCGGGAAATCGCCTACCGCCACGTCTCCCATCGTATCAACATAGATCGTGGCAAACGCCGAGGTAGAGAGCGCGGCTAAAGAAAGCAGTGCAAAACGTGAAATAACCATCAGAGTGCTCCTTTGCATCGTCGACTTCGAAAGCGCGCCCAGATGGGGCGCTAGCCAAAGCCGCTGAATACGTATTCTCATTGTAGCGAAAGATCGTGCTACGGACCTCCATTGCTAGGTCATCCTGGCAGAATTCTGGGAGCAAGCTGGCAACATTACGGGGCAAGGTGCGTTGCACCATGCCCCGTATTCGCTCGGTTCGGTTTAGGATTTTTAGCGAACCGCGACTTCGGTGTCGTTATCGAAGATGTGAATTTGGTCGAGGTTGATCACAAAGCTGTGCTCACTCGCCTCCTTCATCTTTGTACCGCTGTCTATCGTGGCCAACAACGTCGTTTCGCCCGCCTTAAGGTAAGCCGTGTATTCCGGACCCAACGGCTCCAAGAACTCAACCTTCAACTTGATCGTGTTCTCGGGCGTGGATGAAATCGGATTCGTCATATCGGCATCGAACAACGATTCCGGACGAATTCCAAACGTCACGTCCTTGCCAATGTAGGACGCCGCCGGGTGCCCGGCGCGCAAGCCAAGCTTGAACGTCGACGTCTCCACGAAGAGTGCTTCGGGCGTTCCCGTGATTTTAGCCGGGATAAAGTTCATGGGCGGAGCCCCGATGAACCCGGCCACAAACTTGTTCGCCGGCTGGTGATACACCACTTCCGGTTGGTCACACTGCTGCAAAAGGCCGTCCTTCATGACCGCGATACGTTGCCCCATGGTCATGGCTTCCACCTGGTCGTGCGTCACGTAGATTGTGGTGATGCCCAGGGATCGGTGCAACCGAATCAGCTCGGCTCGAGTTTGGATACGAAGTTTCGCGTCCAAGTTCGAGAGCGGCTCGTCCATCAAGAAGACCTTGGGCTTGCGCACGATGGCGCGACCCAAGGCGACGCGTTGTCGCTGACCGCCCGAAAGCTCCTTCGGCCGGCGTGCAAGCAGGTGACCGATGTCCAACATGGACGCGGCTTCTTTCACGCGATCGTCGATGTCCGTTTTGATGCGCTTGGCCTCGGCGAGGTGCGATATCTGCCAGAAGAAGCCCTTTAGTTCGCGAAGTCGCAAACCAAACGCGATGTTATCGTACACCGTCATGTGCGGGTACAGCGCGTAATTCTGGAACACCATGGCGATGTCCCGGTCCTTCGGCGGCACGTCGTTGACGCGTACGTCGCCAATCAGAAGATCGCCGTTGGTGGTCTCTTCGAGACCGGCAATCATCCGGAGCGCGGTCGTCTTTCCGCACCCTGAGGGACCAACAAGGACCATGAATTCACGGTCACGAATGTCGAGATTGAGATCATTGACGGCTTTGACGTCTTTGCCAAAGATCTTGGTGATATTCCTAAAGGTGACTCCGGCCAACCTAGCGCTCCTCTGCTTACGATTTCCAGTATGCACGATTTGACCCGCTGGCGACTTCGTCCTGCCTTTGGGCGAGCGCGATGGGCCTTTTTGGCCCAGATTCTTCAAGTTGCACCCACTCAAAACAATTTGGAATACGGGAAGCACGATCGGTGGGCAAGGAAGCACCCCCCATCGGGCATAATGCGCGCATGTCCGACGTCATTCGACGTATTGTCGCGACCGACTGCGGTTCCACGACCACGAAAGCCATTTTGATTGAGCGGAACGCTCAGGGAGACTACCGTTTGGTCGCCCGAGGCGAAGCCCCGACGACGGTCGAAAAGCCCTTTGAGGACGTGACCGTGGGCGTGCTCAACGCCATTACCGAGCTCGAAGAACTGACCGAATCCGCGATGCCGGACGGCTACACGGTTCACCGACGCAACCTTATCAAGGACGGCCAAGTTTGGCGACTTCAAAAGGAAGGTGAAATCCTGGGCACTCGACCGACCGAGTTTGACGCCTCAGACTTGTACGTTTCGACCAGCTCGGCGGGCGGTGGCCTGCAGATGATGGTCGCAGGAGTGGTGCGCTCCATGTCGGCCGAGTCGGCCGAACGGGCCGCCCTCGGGGCCGGCGCGATCCTCATGGACACCTTGGCGGTGGACGACGGTCGAAAGGAACACCAGAAGGTGGAGCGCCTTCGTCAATTGCGCCCCGATATCATTTTAGTCTCGGGCGGTACCGACGGCGGTACGCGCTCGCACCTGGTGGACATCGCCGAAGTTATCCGCCGCGCCGACCCGAAACCCCGATTTGGCGATATGAAATTGCCGGTGATCTATGCGGGCAACGTTGAGGCCCGGGCCGAAGTAAAGGAAGTACTCGGCTCGCAGATTGAGCTGAAGGTCGTTGATAATATTCGTCCGACCCTGGACCGCGAAAACTTGGATCCGGCCCGCGACGAAATTCACGAACTGTTCTTGGAACACGTGATGCAGCAGGCGCCGGGCTACAACAAGCTGTTGGAGTGGACAAGCCAAGAGGTCATGGCAACCCCCAACGCCGTCGGCAAATTGATGAGGGCCTACGCGGATCAGGAAGGCATCAATATCCTTGGCGTGGATATTGGTGGAGCTACCACCGACGTCTTCTCCGTGTTTAGCGGCATCTACAACCGAACGGTCTCGGCCAACCTCGGGATGAGCTATTCGATCTGCAATGTCTTGAAGGAAGCCGGGGTTGAACTCATTGCCCGCTGGTTGCCCTTCGCGATTGACCCGTTTGAGGTGCGGAATCGGTTGCGGAATAAGATGATCCGCCCGACGACGATTCCGCAGACCTACGAAGACCTTTTGATTGAGCAAGCGGTAGCGCGCGAAGCGCTGAGACTCGCGTTTGAGCACCACAAGTCGCTGGCCCGAACCTTAAAGGGCACTACCCATGACCGCGATATGGGCGAGATGTTCGAGCAGAAAGGCGGCGGTGAAACGCTGATCAAGATGCTCGCGCTCGACATGATCATCGGCTCCGGCGGCGTCCTCAGCCACGCCCCGCGCCGCGCGCAATCCGCGCTGATGATGCTCGACGCCTACCAGCCGGAAGGCGTGACCATGATCACGGTCGACTCGATCTTCATGATGCCGCACCTGGGAGTGCTCAGCGAGCACTTCTATGAGGCCGCCAAGCAGGTGTTCGAGTACGACTGCATCGTCAAGTGCGGACACTGCATTTCGCCGATTGGCAACCTGAAGCCCAACGAGACGGCCCTGGTCATTAAAGGCGACGGGGCGAACCTGACCGTGAAGTACGGCGAACTGAAGGTGATCCCGCTCGGACGGGGCGAGTTCAAGGAACTCACCATCGAGCCCGCGAAGACCCTTGACGTCGGCGCGGGTAAGGGCAAATCCGTCACCGCAAAGCTGGAAGGCGGCACCGTTGGCATCATGATTGACGCCCGAGGCCGCCCGCTTAACCTTCCCGCCGACGACCCAACGCGAATCGCCGCCTTGCGGAGTTGGTTGGACGCATTCGGCCTGCCTTTACCGTAATCGGAGTCCCGTTAACGCCGGCACAATTCGGCCCTGAACCCTGCCTGGAAGTTCAGGGCCGAATTTCGTTAAACGTGATCGAGGGCCTGACTCACGTCTTCTGTCAGGTCATCGATGTCCTCGATGCCTACGCTCAGCCGGACCAGGCTGGGCGGAATTCCTCGCTCCAGGCGCTCCGCGGGGGTCATGGTGCCGTGCGACATCAGCGGCGGGTAACCCACGAGCGATTCCACCCCACCCAGCGATTCGGCCAAGAGAAATACCTGGGTGGCCTCGCAGAATCGCCTCGCCGCCGCTTCCCCACCGGTGAGTTCGATGGCGAGCATCGCGCCGAATCCGCGCATCTGCCGCTTGGCGAGGGCGTGGTCGGGATGAATGGGCAAACCTGGGTAATGAACTTTGCTGATCGACGGATGCCGTTCCAGGAACTCAGCGAGGGATTGTGCGTTCTGGTTATGGCGATCCATCCGCACGGCGAGGGTTTTGACTCCTCGCAGGGTCAGCCAGCAGTCGAACGGACTGGGAACCGCCCCCACCGCCTTACTCCAATCGAAAACGTGGGTCGCCAGCGTGTCGTCGTTCGTGACCACCGCGCCCCCGATCACGTCGGAGTGACCGCTAATGTACTTCGTGGTCGAGTGCACGACGACATCAATCCCGAGCGCTAGCGGGCTCTGCAACGCGGGCGAGGCGAAGGTGTTGTCGAACACCACGATCAGCCCGTACTCGTGGGCGATCCGGCTGACCGCTTCGATATCGATCACCCGAAGATTCGGATTTGTGGGCGACTCAAAGATCAGCATCTTCGAGCTGGGCCGCACCGCGGCGCGAATCGACTCCGGATCTGCCGCGTCAAACGTCAAGGTCTCGATGCCCTGGCGCGGAAGCCACGTCGTGGCGAGGCGGTGCGTTCCTCCGTAGATGTCACTCGCCATTAGCAGCGATTCGCCCTGCTTGAGATAACTCAGCACCGAGGCAATCGCGGCCATGCCGCTACCAAAGCATTGCCCGTGGCGGGCGTCTTCCAACGCCGCAATGACCTCTTCCAAGGTGGAGCGATTGGGGTTGGCGCACCGAGTGTAATCAATCTCAGGGATGTGGTCGAGGTCTTCCCAAGCGAACGTCGCCGATTGGTAGATCGGATTAACGACGGCGCGGAAGGTCGCGTCGGGCTCTTGCCCCACGCGGATCGCCCGAGTGGCAAAACGCATGACGCCCATTCTGCCCCATAGCGAAGCTTCCGTGTGCAGTTTCAGAATGAATCCCGGCGAGATGCCCCCGTAAAACCTTGATTGTCTCGGCAACTCGTCGCGAAAACTTGATGTCCTGCGGTCAACCCGACCAAGCGTTTCCGCTTTCTTTCGGCGTATGATCGTTCGGAAGCGCTCGTTCTCAATGGAAAAACTTGACCCACGTAAACGCTCAATACTCCGGGCCGTGATCCTGGAGTACATCGTCAACGCCGAGCCGGTGGGGAGCGAGGCCCTGACTCAGAAGTACGACCTTGGCGTGCGAAGCGCCACGGTCCGGAATGAGCTAGCCGAGATGTCTGACTTAGGCTACTTGGAGCAGCCGCACACTTCGGCAGGACGAATTCCTTCCGATATGGGCTACCGGTTTTTCGTCAATCATCTGCTGGAACTTCAGACCCCCAGTTCGGAGGTCACCGCCCCGGTCCAAGAGGCCGCGAGTGAGGGAGACGTTTTGCACGAGATGCTGCGCGAGACGACCCGACTTCTGAGCCGGCTCACTCACCTCCTGAGCGCCGCCACGACAGTCAATGAATCCCAACTGAAGGTTCGGCACGCGGTCGTCACCGCGCTTGGCCCCGAGTCCGCTCTCCTGGTTCTTGTTCTCAATAACGGGCATGTCGAAAACCGATTGCTCGAGTGCCCCCCCGGGCTGGGACTGGATGACCTGGGTCGAGTTAATGAACGACTTCGCGAAACGGTAGAGGGCCGAACGTTGGCCGCCCTGCGACGGATCAAGCCCTCGTCCATGAATGCCGGAGTCCCCGGCGACAAGCTGATGACCAACGCAATGGCCGTGCTGAGGCTTGCTTCACGGGACCTCACCAAGGGCGTCGTGATCACCGAAGGAGAGGAGTTTATGTTCGCTCAGCCCGAGTTCCAGCGAGACGCTCGTGCCTTGCTGGACCTGATTGAGGGCATCACGGACGAGGACGTGCTGACGTCCATCCACGCCCTGCCGGATGAGCAGGGCGTCTCCATCGGTCGCGAGCACCGTAACGAGCGCCTTCAGGCATTCTCCGTGGTACGACGGACGTTCTACGTCGGGGACGAAGAGGCCGGCACGCTGGCACTGATCGGCCCCACGCGCATGAGCTACCAACGGAGCATCCCGCTCCTAGACTTCACGGCCGAAGCCGTGAGTTCAACCCTGACGCGATTGTTGAAGTAGCCCGTCCTAATCCACGCGGAAGATATCCGTGTCCAAACCAGAATTAACGCGCACCGCATCGTAGCGTGACGTCCCCGCGATCTTGTTTTCTGAATTGCGAACCACGATTCGCGTGGGGAGCCAGACCCCGTCGAATTGCTTGGCGTCTTCGTAGCTAAAGGTCGCCATCAAGCGCCCGTCAATTTGGCTGTACCACTCGCGCTTGACCATCAACCGCCGGTCAGGATTGATCCAAACCCGATGGCGAGTTCCATCCTTTAGGCGAGGCACGTAGGTGACGTCAAAGACTTCGTCCTTGGTGGCGCGATCAGTCCGCACGAATTTCGCCTGGTAGTAGTCATCAAACAGCGAGGGGGTCAGGAATCCGAAATCAAAGACCGTCTGACGCTTACCCGGCTTGGTGGCCAAGTTCTCGCGCATGTTGATGTTGGACCGCGGGATTCGCACCAGACGACGGGGGCCATTGACAATGAACAGAATTGACGAGTCCTCTACGGTGGACTCGGCGCGCACCATAAAGGGCTCCTTGGTGCGGACCATCGACGATCGGAATCGGTACGACTGGGCGAAATCCCGATTGATTTTGGCGAGTTCTTGCGGGTTTCCACTCACAACGAAGGCTGTGAATGAGGCATCTCGGAACCCTTTCGGGATCATGTCTTGAATGGTTGGGGTTGCCGGAGCCCCCAAGAGCAGCGTGGAATAAAGTGCAATCGCCGTCAGCATGTTGTTGTTACTATTTTGGACGTCTGAAAACCTGATCTGTAGCGCCGGAATGACCTTCGAACCGGTAAAACGTATTCTATGCGGCACCCGGCCCTGGATTTCCTTGACCGGCGACTTCGGTCGTCTGACCGCCAAGTTCACCTCCACCCCATGACGGCCGGGGAGGTTTTGGACCAGGCGGCGGCGACGTACCGGAGTCAGGGGCGAATGATGATTCGCCTCACGGCGTTGCCCGTGCTGTTTTGCTTCCTCGCTGTAGTCTTCGTAGCGGAATACCTCCTCCCTTCCTTCTTTCTGACCAGTGACCCCAACAGCTTGACCACGCAGTACCAAGAAGCCGCGGTTACTCTTCTGGTCGCCTTGGGGGTCGCCCTTCCCCTCTTCCTCGTTTCCCTGGGATACACCTCGGCATTGGTCACGCGGATCACCTCGGACGACCTCACCGGGAACGTACCTGACCCCACCGAAGTGCAAATTGCGGCCGCTAAGGCCACGATCAATTTGCTGAAAACTAGCCTGTGGACTCTCCTTCTGCCAGTCGGACTCGTTGTAGCCACGCTCCCCGTTTTGGGTCTGAGTGCTTGGCTGAGCCAGCGAGGAAGTCCCGTTTGGGAGGTTGTTTCCGGCGCGGTGAGTGTGCTCGGATTCTGCGTTTCCGGCATCCTTCTGCCGGTTTTTCTGATGCGGTACGCCCTAGCCCCCACCATTACGGTTCTGGAAGGGCTGGCCCCGCGCGCCGCGAATCGCCGGGCAGGCCTATTACTTCAAAAAGCGCCTCCGCATCCGCACGGCTATGACCATCTCACCCAAATTGGGACCGCAATTCTCTTTCTTGCCGTGGTTGCCGGACTCGGAATCTCCACGGGGCTGGCCTTCATTGACCTTCCCGGACACCTAGGGAATCTAGAAGTCAGCGGATTTCCCCTGGAAGCCACATTAGCAAAGATCACTGGGCTGACGGCTTGGTACGCCGCTTTTCTGATCGTCATTCCGCTTTGGACGTGCGCCACAACGATCCTCTACTTCGACCGTCGCATTCGGCTTGAGGGCTTTGACATCAGCCTGATGGAACGCAACGTGCGCCGAACTCGCCGAGAAACGAGGTTCGTGGTTTGACCCGGCGCTCCGCAGTTGTTGTCAGGGGGTTCCTACTTTGCGTTTGGATGAGCCTGGGGATGAACCTTTGCCCGGCCCAGGCCGCACCCCCGGGCATGTTGCCAAACGTATCGGCACTTCAACAGAAGCTGCGCGACAACGCGACCGGGCCTTCCGGATCGGCGCGTCAAACCGCGCGGGAAGTAAAAGCTTCGCCCGTGTACAACGTGCCTTCCGACACGCGTCAATCGGCGAACTGGATTCAGCGTGGCCTAGCGCGACTTGGCGAAGTGATTGGCAGTCTGCTAAATCCCAAAGCAATGCCGAACCTCAACGCACCAACCGCGCAGATCGGTAATGGCCTGACGGTCGTGATGTGGGGCATCTTAGTGGCCGTGGTCCTGGTTGGACTCGGCTTGGTGATTCGGCATTTCCGTTGGACTAAGCGCACCAAGATCCGCGCCGGTGGACTGCTGGAAGAGGACGAACCCGATCGCTCGGCCGATGAATGGTTGCTACGCGCCGACGCGCTAGAGCGAGAGGGTCGGCATCGCGAGGCCGTGCGCTGCCTTTACCTGGCCAGCCTTGCCCGCATCGACGAGGCCGGAGTGGCCCGGTTCATCCGTGCCGAAACGAACTGGGAGCACCTCAGACGGATAGAGGCGAGCTCCAAACGCCCGTCGGGTTTAGACTTCCGCTCGCCCACCCAACGGTTCGACCGAATTTGGTACGGTCACCAAGTTGAAGGTTCGCGCGACGTCGCGATTGCCCGCCAAAACTACGAGGAAATATGCCAGCAACTCGCCGTCGCGTAGGCATTCCTCGGATTGCGTTGATCTTGGCCTTGACGCTGGTCGGGGTTGGGCTCATCCTTACGCTGGGGCAAGTGGAAGGCAAGGACACCAGCACGAGCGCGTCCAACTACCAGCCCAGTGGACTCTCGGCCTTCGCTGAGGTACTCCGGCGCACGGGCTATCACGTGGAGGTCACCCGGTCGGTGTCGCCCTCGGTCTCTTCGCGAGACCTCCTTGTGATTGCCTCTGCCGATGCGGGTGGGAACAGTCAAGCAGAACTGGAATCCTCCATCGACGAACGGTTACTCAAAGTGGTGCAACGGCACGCCCGGTTCGGTGGGCCGCAGCTTTGGCTTTCGCTTTCGGTCTCACCTGAAAGCTCCGCCTTCACCGACCTCACGGCGAATCTGCCCGGCCAACCAAGGCCGACGTGGAAACTCCGCCTCCGGGGGCCGACTAAGATCGCCTCGGCGAGGTGGCAACGGGACCACCGGAGTCTCCTAGACCTTTCCGATGGTGAAACCCTCGCGGTCGCCGTGCCTCGCAAGTCGGGAATGAGCGTGATCGCTGACGGTCAGATCGCCCAGAACCGGGCGATCCAACGGGCTGACCATGCGGTTGTCATGGACCTCCTCGTGCGGTCCTTGATCCCGACTAAAGGCCGGATCGTGATTCTGGATGCAGCATCGGGCAATGGGGTGGACCCCGGACTCCTGGCATCCCTCAGTCCCGCCGCGCCATGGGTGGTGGGGCAGCTCCTGGTCTTCTTTGTCGTGGTCGTCGTCAGTCAAGGCCGACGATTTGGGTTGCCCGACCCTGACTGGCGCTACCAGCGCGCCACCCGTGAACTCCTGGATGCTTTTGCGGACGTGATGCACCGGGCCCGCCGTTCGGACCTGGCCTGCCGGCTGGTTTACCGGCACCTGGACGCCGAAGTCCGACGCGCCGCCAATGTCGCGGCCAGCGCCACGGTTCGGGAGCGGGACGTGCGCATCAGCCCGGACCTCTCCCAACGCCTCGCCGACTTGGAACACGCCTCAAGGGTCCCTTTGGAGCCAAAGAACGCCGCCCGTGTCGTGGACGCGGCTTGGCGGTCAGTTGCCGCTGAGTTTCCATCCCACCGCAGGCGGACGCTCCGTCGGCGGTGAGTCGATCTCACCCCAAACCGGCGCAGAGGTCCAGCGTGACGCAGAACGTGGCCTTTGCCCGAAGCTGTCGGACGCACGACGGTCGAATTCGCATAGCGCCCAGAGGAAAAGCTGCGATCCCAGTGGGCAATAATAGGGGCGTGAGATTGATCTTTGCGTTCGCGATCTGCGGCCTTGTTCTCATTTCGGGGCCGGCCCTCGCCCAATCGGGTTCGGGTCAAACGCCCAAACCGGGGGTTGCGAAACCTACGCCTAGCCCCGAACAGGCCAAGCTTAAGCAAGCCGAGACGGGCTACCAAGCCGCGCGCCGTCGCCACGTCGCCCAACCGAAGGATAAGAAGGTGACGCAAACTTATGTCCGGGCCACGGTGACCTACGGCAACGTCGTGATGTTCTCGCCCGCGCTTCCCCCCAAGGCCAAGTATCCCAAAGCCCTCGCCCTCTACCGTGAAGCCCTCCAACTTGACCCGACCAACAAAACTGCCCTCAACAACAAAAAGGTCATTGAGGACATCTACCGATCGATGAACCGACCGATTCCGAAGGGCTAACGTGAAGCCATCCGCCGCGCCTGTTAAACCCACGCGACCCCGCGCGGACGAAGTCATGTTTTTTGCCCGATGGTTGGGCTTGATCGTGGCGATCTTCGCGCTGCTCCCCGCGTGGTTAGCGTGGCAGTCCACCCCTAACGGGGGGCTCTACCTTGGCGCTCAGACGGCCGTCGACGACCACATGGTCTATGCGGCGTGGATGAAGCAAGCCGTGGAGGGTCGGTTCTTCTTCGAGAACCGATTCACCACGGCCCCTCAGCCGGGGTTAACCGTCCACCTTTACTTTTGGTTTCTCGGGCAAATCGCCCGGATCACGGGCATCGCTGCGGCCAGCAACCTGGCCCGCGGCATCGGCACGTATTGCCTGGTCATTTTGCTGGCCAAGTTCATTCTTAGGCTCCGAACCAACGTCTTCGCCGCCAAGCTCGCCCTGGGCTTTGCGGTGGTTGGCGGCGGGCTAGGATTTCTGGCTTGGCAGAACTTTGGCGTTGCGGCTACCCCCGACCGCAGTTCGGTACTCACCACTTTTCTGGCGGGAAGGCTTCCCGCAGACGTCTGGCAAACCGAGGGCTTCGTGTTTCCCTCTATGCTGGGCAACGGGCTTTTTGTCGCGAGCCTTTGCTTGCTGATCATCACCGCGATTGCGGTACTGGATGCGCGCCACAGTTGGCGACCCGTCCTGCCGGGCATGGTGGCCTTTGGCGTTCTGATGAACATCCATAGCTATGATGTCCTGCTGTGGACCCTCGTTTTGGTGGCGTTTGCGGTAGCTCAACTTTCGATCCGTCGCCTCGAAATGGCATGGGTGGGGCGAGTCGTGGTGATTGGGCTCGGGGCGGTTCCTGCCGCCGCATGGTTCCTGCATGTCCTCCGCGCCGATCCCGTGTTCCAGGCCCGGGCCGCCACTCCAACGTTTAGCCCGCCTCTCGCCGGCCTCATTGTCGGCTTGCTGCCCTTGGTGGCCCTCGCGATAGCCGGCATCAGCGTCGGGGCGGGCAGGTCTCGCCGACGGCTAGTGGCAAGCATTGCGATCACCCTGGCGGTGGTAGGGCTCGTGGTCGCGAGTCGAATCCCGGTTGAGGGTTACTGGGTGGGACCGCTTGGTTGGGGCGCGCTTTACGTAGCCTCCCTAGCTCTCGTTACCCTCCTGGCACGCGAGGACACCGGCTGGAATCTGGTCATGAGTTGGGCAGTTGTGGGGCTAAGCGCTCCGGTCTTCCCGGCCCTTTTTCAACGCAAACTCACGATGGGAATCGCGATCCCGTGGGCGATCTTGGCCGGCGTGGGAATGGCGACGCTGATGGTCAACCGTCCCCGCGAGCGCTCGGCGCGGAATCTGGCGGCGGCTTTGGTGCTCATTGTCATTGGCGCGACCAGCCTTCGGTGGTTCTTCCGTGAATTCACCCTCATCCAGACCAACGTTGCCAACACGACGGTCCACCCGGTCTACCTGTCGCGCGATGTGGCGCAGATCATCCGTCACCTCACCGGGCTAACGGGTCGAAAGGTCACCCTCGCCATGCCTGGCGTCCCCTACCCTTCCGACAACCCCGATGTGTTCGCCTCGCCCTACCTGCCCGACCTGAATCCTGTACTTGCGGGATGGGCCGGAGCCGTCGCCCCGGCCGGCCATTGGAGTGAGACCCCGAATTACGCCGCAATCCGAGGCCAAGCGAGTCGCGTCTTTCTTCGTGCGACCCCGGCCACCGAACGCACCGCAATTCTGGAACATCTGGGTGTGCAGTACTTGGTGGCGCCCGTTCCCAGTGCTTTTCCGCAACTGCCATTGGCCGATCTCACACGCCTAGGGCGCGTGATCGTTAGCGGCCAGCAGTTCATCTTAATTGAGCGTTAACATTTCGGATCCGAAAGTAATAAAGCTCGTTAACTTACGGGGAAATCACGCCCCTTCCACCCCTATTCCGGGTCAAAATGGACAAGACTGAGCGCTGGCCTTTGGTCAGCGTTGCCCATCCGGGAGGAGTATCCAACATGAATACCAAACTTCGTTTCGGTGTCAGCGCATCGCTGGCCCTACTTGCCTTTAGCGCGGTCATCGCCGCTCCGTTTACGACGGGCAACATCGTGGTGCTTCGCGCTGGCCCCGGCCAAAACGCCGGTGCACTCAACAACCACCCCACGCCGATCACCCTGGTTGAGCTCAATGTTACGTCCGGAGCAATCATCCAGGAGCTCGCGATGCCGACGTCTGGTGCCTCGGCCCTGACGGTGAGTGGGAGCGCGACGAGTGAAGGTCAACTCAGCTACAACAACGGGCTTTTCTCGTTCGGTGCCTATAACCAAGGCACCGGGCTTGGCTCTAGCGTCGCCGCTACCTTGTCCGCCAATGTCAACCGCGTTTTGGCGAAGGTTGACCTCAACGGCACCGTCGACACGAGTACTCGCCTCGCCGATGCCTACTCGGCGGGCAACCCCCGCGCCGGCGTTGCGATTGATGCCGGTTCTGGTTACATCGCCGGTACCGGTACCACCGGAACCGGCGGGGTTCGCTACGCGATCGCGGGCCAATCCACCTCAACTCAGATCTTCGACACGCCGACCAACATCCGCAACGTGAAGATCTACAATGGTGATCTCTATTTCACGACGGCTTCGGCGGGCTTCTTGGGACTCTATAAAATCGACGGCTTGCCCACGAGCGGCGGCCAGGCGTTTAATCCCGTCGTGACGTTTGCCGTAGGGCAGTCGCCTTATGATTTCATCTTCATGGATGGAGGGAACACCCTTTACATCGTTGAGGACAGCACCAGCTCATTCGGCGCCTATCGGTATACGCTCTCGGGTGGCGTTTACACGGGCGGGACCCGCGTTGACAATGGTATGTCATCGGCAGGTCCGCGATCGATCACCGGCTACGAGGACCCGATCACCGGCAACAACATTCTCTTCTGCACCACGAGCAATGCCACGAGCAGTAACGTCTTCCGCCTGGAGGACATAGGTCTCGTACCCCAGTGGGCCGTGTTCGCCACCGCCGACACCGGTTTTGCTTTCCGTGGAATCCAGGTCGTCCCCGCCACTTCGGGAGTTACCCGTAAGATCAGCGGCACGGTGGATCTGGGCGGGACGTTCGTTGGCACCCGCTCGGCGACGACTCGCTTAACGTTCCAGGTGTTCGAAGTGGGCAACACCTTAACACCGCTCTACGAGACGGTGCTTGATGTGGACAACACAACCAAGGCCTTTGAGCTCACCCTCCCGGCCGCCGTCACCGCCAACGCGGTTGACGTCCGAGTGGGCGGTCGCGATTCCACTTTCCTGTTCGACCGCGTAGCCAACGTGGCTCTCGGCACGACGGGCGTGACCGGCGTGGTGGCCAGCCCGATCAATGGCAACATTGATACGGACGAGTCCATCACGGTGTTCGACTACGATGTCCTCTCGTCTGCGTTCGACACCAACGAAGGCGATGCGGGCTTTGATCCGCGCGCCGATCTGGACCAGGACGGTTCGGTCACGGTCTTCGACTACGACATTCTGTCGCAGAATTTCGACCTCTCCGACGAAGCCTAATCCTTCTCCGGATTATCCGGAAACAATTGCCCCCCGTGCCCCGTGCGCGGGGGGCAGTCGTTTTTCATACTTGCTATATCGCAAGGATAGTGCAATAATAAAGGTATGGCGAAGCGAGTGGACCTTGACCGTGTGGGAGCCTGGGCGAGTGCGGCCTGCGCGGTGCACTGTCTGCTGACCAGCGTTGCGCTGGGAGTCCTCGGGGTGATCGGGTTGGACTGGCTAGGTAGTCTGACTTCCGAGATCGCCTTCTTTGGCACGGCCATCGTCGTGGGGAGTTTTGCCGTCTTCCAAGGCTACCATCGGCACCGATCGTGGATTCCAGCGCTCATCCTTGCCTGCGGGCTGAGTATGGTGGTCGTCAGTCACTTCGTGCTTGGCGGGGGCCATGCTCAACACGGTATCGAAGCGGGCCATGCTGAAGCCCCGTGGCTGAAAGCCCTCACGACCATACTTTCGGTCGGCGGTGGCCTCACGTTGGTGGCCTTTCACATTACGAATGCTCGGCTCGGGAGTTGCCGGTGCGGGCAAGTGGGTTGCCAAGCCCGTCCGATCACCGAAGCGCGGATCACCCCCGCTTCCGAAATCAAAGCGCGTTCCTGACCTACATTCCCTCGAAGCTACATCCTGACGTCGGCTTCTCCGGTACATGCTTGAGGTCAAGCGTTGCCGGTTCCTCGCCGGCCAGTCGCGCGATTCGATCGTTCAACTCGACCATGGCTTCCTTGTTGTAGCCTGCCCAAAAGCGATCGATCCGGCCATCCAGGTTAACCAGCCCAAAGTAGACCGAGCGAGGTGCTCCAAAGGCCCTCATCGCGGTGAGTTTGGGGTCCGAAAGCACCGGGAACGGGGTCGCATTATCCCTGGCGTAAAGCTTCGTGATCGCGGGGATGGCATCGGTGATCCCGATAAAATTGATTTTGCCCGCATACGCCGTGGCGAGGGTGTTAAAGATGGGCTGAGCCTCAATACTACACGGGCACCCCTCCTTGATAAACAACACCAGAGTCGGGCGTTGAGGGTAGAGCGCTTTGGCGTCATACACTTTCCCGGTCAACGGCTCGCTGAGCCGAAACTCAAAGGCGGGTTTCAGGCTTTTCCGGTCGGCCTGGGCCAGCATCTCGGCCGTCACCGGGTGGGTCGGGCCAGACACCAGGGTCCCGGGGCGCGCTACGCTCGCCAAGTAAACACCAAAGCCCGCCATCAAGAAGCCCAGCGGAACAGAAACGTAGGCCGGTCGGAAGGTCATACCAACTCTATTGTAGACCTTCCGCGGAAGTGACGAGATCGCCCTGACTATCGTCTCCGGGCTCGCGTTCGCTATGATGGGGTCTATGTCTTCTGCGCATGCGTCTCGGCTGCCGATCCGAATCCTGCTCTCGCTCCTGCTGGGAGCGCTCTTGGGCGGGATCGCTCAGGCCACTCTGGGAGCCGATAATCCGATCCTACAAGGATTCGTGAAGAACTTTGCCACCCCGGCGGGGCGCATCTTCCTGAATCTGATCTTTATGGTCGTGGTGCCCCTCCTATTTTCCGCGCTAGTTCTGGGCGTCGCCGAAATTGGCTCGGCCGCCCGCGTGGGGCGTATCGGGATGCAGTCCTTGCTAATGACCGTGGTGCTCAGTTCCATCGCGGTGGCGGTCGGTCTGCTGGCCGTGAACTGGATCGCCCCCGGTAAGGGACTACCCGAGCAAGACCGCTCGCGCCTATTACAGGTGTACCAATCGCCCTCGGATGCCACCAAGAAGAACGTCTCGCAGGCTCAGGAAGCTAAGCCCGCCGCCGAGGCTATCGTGGAAATGATCCCCCGCAACCCACTGGCGTCGGCCGTGAACGCCTTAGAGGGCGGGTTGCTGCCCTTTATGGTATTCGCCTTGGTGTTCGGAGTTGCCCTCGCCTCCATCGAACCCGAGCGCGCGCTCCCGTTGAAGCTCTTTTTCGAAGGGCTGTTCGCCGTAACGCAGAAGGTGATCGAGTTCGCGATGCTCCTCGCGCCGATTGGCGTTTTCGGGCTAGTGTTTGCCACGGCCGCCACGCTGGGCGTCGGTGCGTTTATCGCGCTGGGCAAGTACGCGGCGGTCGTGCTCGTAGCGTTGGCGTTCCAGCAGTTCGTCGTCTACAGTGCGGCACTCAAGTGGATCGCTCGGCGATCACCTAGTCAGTTCTTCCGCCAGATTCGGGTGGTCATGCTGACGGCCTTCGCGACGGCCAGCAGTAACGCCACCCTACCCACCGCCCTGCAAGCGGCCGAAGAAGAAGTGGGCCTCCCCAAGGACATCAGCGCGTTTGTGTTGACCGTCGGTGCGACCGCAAACCAGAACGGCACCGCGCTGTTTGAAGGGGTGACGATCCTGTTCCTGGCCCAGCTGTTTGGTGTGAACTTGGACCTGGGCCAGCAGTTGATGGTGATGGGCTTGGCCATTGTGGCGGGCGTAGGCACCGCCGGGGTTCCCGGCGGGGCCTGGCCCATGATCGCGATCATCCTCGTTCGAATTGGGGTGCCTGCCGAGGCTATCGGGATTTGCCTGGGGATTGACCGCATTTTAGATATGTCTCGCACCGTGTTGAACGTGACGGGCGATATCACCATCGCGGCTTGCGTGGCCCGGCTGGACGGGCGCCAGGCGATAACTCCGGCAGAATCCACCGCCGGATAAGCCAAGAATGCGGACGATGCCCAGGCCCGAAGGGTAGAATCCACTGTCGGCCGGAGGTAATCCCCTCCGGCTGACCTTACGAAGGAGAACCCGCGTGGCGCAAGAGGCCTTGGAGCAGATCACCGAATCACCCGCCGAACTTGAAAAGCTGTACCGGCAAATGGTCTTCATCCGGCACTTCGAAGAGAAGTGCAACCAGGTTTACCGGATGGGCAAAGCCGGCGGCTACCTACATGTCTACATCGGAATGGAAGCGACCGCCGTTGGTTGGCTTAGCTGCCTCCGATCGGATGACTACATCATCACCGCCTACCGAGACCACGCGCAACCCTTAATCTTGGGCACCGACCCGGTTAAGATCATGTGCGAGATCATGGGACGCCAGGGTGGTCTGAGCCGCGGTAAGGGTGGATCCATGCACTTGTACGACCTTGAGCGCGGATTCTTTGGCGGTTGGGGCATCGTTGGCGGACACCTCCCGCTCGGAGCTGGTTTGGCCTTTGGCAGCAAGTACAAGGGCGAAGACCGGGTGACCCTAAACTTTTTAGGGGATGGCGCGGCCAACGCTGGCGTATTCTTTGAAACGCTGAACATGGCCGGACTGTGGGACCTACCCTGCATCTTTATCATTGAGAACAACGAGTTTGCGATGGGCACCCGAATTGAGTACCACGCGGCTGATACCGAGCTGTACAAGCGTGGCTTCCCGTTTGGCATCAAGCACGAGCGACTGGACGGCATGGACCTCTTGCAGGTCCGCAAGGACGCCCGCCGGATTATCGATTACTGCCGCTCCGAGTCTCGCCCTTACGTCGTCGAGGTCATGAACTACCGATTTTCGGGCCACGGCGCGGCCGACAACGACCAAACCCTCTACCGCACCCTCGAAGAGCTGGAGCAAGCAAAACTCCGCGACCCGATTAAGCTGCTAGAGAAAGTGATGATCGAGCAGAACCTTCTGAATGACGAAAAGATCGAGGCCATCGAGGAAGAGATGGTTGACGAAGTTCAGCGAATTTACGAAATCGCCGACGCCTCACCGTTCCCCGACGTGACCGAGGTTTACGACAACGTTTACAGCGATATGGAACCGGAGAAGGGACACTAATTGATGGCCGCCACGATGACTTTCCGCGACGCCATCCGGCAGACGATCATCCAAGAGATGGAGCACGACCCTAACGTGTTCCTAATGGGCGAAGACATCGGCCGCTACCAGGGCACGTTTCGCGTCACTGCCGGCCTCTTTGATCGGTTCCGCGAGAGCCGCGTGCTGGATACCCCCATCACCGAACCCGGAATCGTCGGCATCGCCACCGGCGCGGCCATGGTCGGCCTTCGACCCATCGTGGAGATGATGACGATGTCGTTCTCAATCCTCGCGCTGGACCAGATCATTAACCACGCCGCGAAGGCCCACTACATGACGGGCGGTCAAGCAACGGTTCCCCTCGTCATCCGTGGGCCGGGCGGCGCGGCCAACCAACTGAGCGCCCAACACAGCCACAGCATGGAAGGGTGGTACGCCCACGTTCCTGGGCTTAAAGTCGTCGCGCCGTCAACCCCTGCCGACGCGGCCGGTCTGTTGCGGGCCTCGATACGAGACAACAACCCCGTTATTTTCACCGAGAATCCTGGCCTGTACGGCGTGAAGGGCGAGGTACCCGAAGACCTTAACTTCACGTTGCCGTTTGGCAAGGCACGAATTGCGCGAGAGGGATCGGACCTCACGCTGGTCGCCTACAGCCGCATGGTCCACGTGTGCGAGTCGGCCGCCGAGCAACTTGCCGTGGAAGGGATTTCCGTCGAAGTGGTTGACGTGCGCAGCCTACTTCCCCTCGATATGGAGACGATCAACGCGAGTGTCCGCAAGACGCACAACGCGGTGGTGGTTTACGAGGACTGGCGCTCTGGCGGATTTGGCGCGGAGATCGCGGCCCGGATTGGCGAAGAGTGCTTTGACGACCTCGACGCGCCGGTCGGTCGAGTAGGCGGATTGAATGTCCCGATGCCTTACGCCCGCGTTCTGGAACTCCAGTGCATTCCCAACGATCAAGACGTCATCGCGGCCGTCCGCAAGCTAGGCTAGCCCACGTTTTTCAGCACTCATGCGGCCTCCGTTCCCCGATGGGTGGCGGGGGCCGAACCCTTTCCCGCTCTGGTGCCGTCCCTCCATTGGAACCTCTCCAAGAGTGCCCCACCTTTTCGCGCATGGACGAAATCACCGCTGAATACGCCGTCGCCGGCCTCGCTGACGCTGCCCCGCTTCGGATCCGGCTTCGCACCACCTGGGCCACCAAGACCGACCTGGGTCGGGTGCGCGAGAACAACGAGGACAAAGTCGAAGTACTTATCCCCGACGCAGATGGGGACTTAGCCACCCGTGGGCAAGTTTTTCTCATTTGCGATGGAATGGGCGGACACGAAGCCGGGCAAATCGCTAGCGAGCTTGCCGCAAATACCTTCGTGGATGTCTACCGCCACTTCCCTAACCCCGAACCCCAAGCGGCGGCCACGGCGGCGGTGATTGCGGCAAACCGCTATGTGGTGGACGTCGCACGCGCGGTGCCCTCGCGTCGGGGAATGGGTACAACGCTGTCGGCGCTGATGCTCGTTCAGGATCAAGCGATCGTGGCCCAAGTGGGCGACTCCCGCGTCTATCGGCTTCGAGACGGCGGTCTCACCCCACTCACCACCGATCACACCTGGGTTGAAGAAGTCGTTCGCACCGGGGTCATGGCCCGGGCTGACGCCGAAGTTCACCCGTATCGCCACATGCTGCAACGAGCCATCGGGGCCGATGCGACCGTTGAACCGGATGTGTTCACGTACGACCTCCGGGCGGGCGATCGATTTTTCATCTGCTCGGACGGCGTGACAAATCATGTTGCCGACGACGAGATCGCCCGGATTTTGGCCGACTTTGGCCCGAGTGAAGGAGCTTGGCGCACGGTTGCCCTGGCGCGACAAGGCGGCGGTAGCGATAACGCGACCGTCGCCATCATCCACGTCGAAGAACTGATCCCAGTGGCCTAAGTCGAGAGATTAGGCCTTTATGAGTTCTCGGTATCCCGGAATATCCTCAATGGGCCTAACTTGCCCGACTGAGATCGCGCCGATGGTTCGATCGCCTTCACGAACCGGGTGGGAGTAGCCCACATAACCAAACAACCGGTCGCCGGCCAGAAACGTTAGTGTCAGTTCAACGGACTCGCCCGCCGAGATGACCCGGTCAAAGTTCTGTTTGACCCGGTTCCGGTCCTCGGTAGAGACCACCTCGAGGTGATGCCGGCCCACGATCCCATCCGCTAGGCCGGGGTAGTCGCGATGGCCGCACCACTGGTATCTACCGTGCTCGTCAACCACCGTAATGAATAGCGGTACATGCATCAGCAGTGTCGACCAGTAGGCGCGCAGCCGCTGGAATTCGCCCGTTTGCTCGGTAGCCACGCGCTCAGCGGTCTCTAAGTTCTTGCGAACCTGCATGGCGATCACTTGGGCTCGATTGGACGCATTGAGCTTACGTCGGATTCGTGCCCAGTGGGACTTTACACTCGTAAACCGGATTCCCAGTTCCAGAGCGATTTCTTTATCGGTGAGGCCTTGAGTGGCCTGATCTACAATCTCTGATTCGCGGTGTGACAAAGTCGTGCGCCCACGGGGACGCACCGCGAGATCGACAGGGGGATTTGTCATATCTCGAAGCTCCTAACAACATCGGCGACCCGTTGAGTACGCGCCGCCATCTAGACACCAAAACTTCTGCGGAAGACCGCTCGTGAGAGAATACTACGTAGTGACCTCCGGAAAAGTCACACGAAAGGTTGACCCAACCCCTTCCACGCTATCAATGGTCACCTTTGCCGCGTGAGTGGCGGCGAGCTCAAGGATAATCTTAGTTCCCCAACCACTTCCGGAAGATTGCATCCAATTGGATCGAACCGTACCGTTAAGGATTCTCTCAGCAATTTCTCGGGTCATGCCCGGACCTTCATCAATGACTTCCAACACGTGGGCGTGATCTTGAAACCGATAGCGCACGATGACGGTGCCGTTGCGATGATCTGCACGTTCGGAAACCGCTTTAACCCCGTTACTCACTAAGTTCTGAACGATGCGGAGCAAATACATCTCATCATGCATCGTGGGCGGCGCATCCATCTCCACATCGTAAAGGAGTTCCACGGAGCGACTGCGCGCTTCGCTAGCCAAGAACGCGGCGGCGCGCTCGATGGTCACCCCCATGGGCATCAGGCGCATTTGCGGTTCCAGAGTCTTGCCCGCCGAGAGGTCACTCATCAATGTGGCGTAGCGCTTAATACGCTCAATGGATTCCCGCAGGTCGTGGAACATGAGCCCGAGATCTTCGACCAGATTCAGGGCGATTTCGATTTCGGCTTGCTCTCGGAGTTCGTCGCGTAAGGTCCCGAGGGTCTCATCGCTAAAACTGACGTTCGCCTCCAGCGCGAAAGCCATGTTCTTGATGTCGTGCCCGACCTTGCCCATCCCCAGCAACTGGCTGGCGCGCGTGGATTCGTCCAGCAATTTAGAGTTCAGGTAGGCCATCGTCGAAACGGCCGAAACCGTATCGAGAACCGCCGCGTCGTTCGCGTTGAAGGGACCACCGATCTTATTGTGCAGTTGCACCACCCCAATCGGCTCTTCGTCCTCCATGTTCAAAGGCACGGTGATCATTGACGTGATCACCGTGCCAAAGGAGTCGTTGATCGGCTTGCGCTGGGGATCATCCGTCTCGAACTGGCTGATTACACTACGGCGGGTTTGAAAGACCTGACCCGCTACCCCGAAATCGTCGGCAATTGCACGTATGGGTAGCCGCGAGGCCACTTCTTCGGGCAACACATGGCGCAGGACCAGCTCTCGCCGGGACGGATCGTGCAAATACACCGTGCCGCCCCAGGCCCCTACGGCATCAACGCAGGTGACCAACACATCCCGCAGAATATGGTCAAAGTGGCCGGTGCTGGCCAACCGGCGCGCGGCCGACCGCACAGCGCCTAACAGGGGTGACGGATCCGCCATCGGCAAGCAGTTTACCGCCCGAGTGAACCCGTAGACACGTGTACCGCATTAATTCGGTGCGGTCTGATCGCTTACCAGCCGAACGCGGGGTATTTCGTCCTCCTCAATTCCGGGATACCGCCCAATTTGGGAGTCCACAAAGATGTTATCGTTCGCGTCGTCGTTAGCGGTGCTGACTTCACCGATCACGCAATGCTCGCTGACCGGAACAAACGCATGGTACACACCGGGAACCAACGTCACTCGTTCGCCCGCGCCGAGGCGAAGGGTCTGTCCCGACGGCAAACTGACGGGCTTACCGTTTACTTTGAGGCTGACCAGTCCGCCGGGATCGCTCGTCACGGGGCCACTCCACAGCGTAATCGCCAACTCCCCCGAACGACAGATAATGTCTTCCTTCTTTTTGTGGTGAGTGTGGGCCGGGGTCTCCATCCCCTGCCGGGCGTACATCAGCTTTTCGCAGTATTCGGGCTCCTCGGCCAGGTTGATGAGGACCAGACCGTATCGACGCGCATCACCCAGCCCAAAATCGGTCACATCCCAGCGAGGCTCCGGAGGTAACGCCCAACCCGAGGCCCGGAAGGCAGCTTCGGCTTCGCCGACCAGCTCATTGATCTCACTTCGCTTCATATTCGTTCCCTAACGCTAGTTTCCTTGGTCGAGGCGGTGGCAGAAATTTCCTGGCGAAACTTCGGCCCAGTCCGCCCCGCCGGGACCAGCCAGCCGTGGCCAACCTGCCGTCATGCGGTCGTTCAGGACGGGCCAGGGCTGAATTCCACTCGTGGCATCCGGCGCTTCGCAGCACGTGGCGCCGCTGGCGCAGGCTCCGCACAAACTTTCGGCGGCCCCGCTACTGGTCCACAACCCGCGCAAAAGGCCCGCAATGGTGGTGTCGCCACTGCCGGTGGTGCCCCGCACGTTGACGGCATAGCATGAGGACCAGAGCATTCGGTGACTCCAGCCGCGCGAGACGGCTTCGGTCCAGCCAAACGCTGCGCCTATCCGTGAGGTATCTCCCGTCACCAAGAGGAGACCGTCCGCCCCGCACTTCAGGGCTACCGCACCGGCCCCTAGGTCTATCGAACGGAGCGCAAGGACGAGGGCTTCATCCGGAATGCCTTGCGGATCTCCCGGTTGCCCCAGCATCATCCGCAACTCGTCAAGGCTTGGGGTAAAGACGTCGACCTCGGGCAACGCCGTCGCCAAAATCGTCGGCCAGGGAGCTTTACCCTGGTCGGTACTGGGGTCGGGCAAACTTAGGTCAAGGGACGTCGTCAGTCCCGCCGATCGGGCGAGGGCCAGCGTTTGCCGCAAGGTTTGCCCGTCGTCCGAATACATCCGCCGCATCAACGGAGGGTAGCCAAAGTGCAGGTGGGCGCACTCCTCCAGGTGGCCCTGGTCGAGGTGCTCGGGCCCAAAGGCGTCATTCCCCCCGGGGCAATGCAGAAATGTCCGATCTTGCCCGGGTGGGCTTAACACCACGGTGTAAGACGTACTGAGGCTTGGGTCCACGCGCAAGCCCTCCGCTAAGCCGTCGCCCGCCTCGTTTAGCAAAGCGCGAATACCCGCGCCAAATAGGTCGTCTCCGGTCAGGGCGCACAGCCGAACCGGGACCCCTAGGCGGTGAAGCGCGATTCCCGTATTGGCCACCGCGCCGCCGGTGGACACCAGCGCAGCGCCAACTTCAACCAATTGTCCTGGCTTCCACGCGGTCGTGCTCCCAACGTGAGGGATCACGTCAAGGCACACGTGGCCAGCCACCAGAATCGGGCGTTTCCGCATCAATCTCCGGTGGCCCCCACCTCGACTTTCATGCCGACAAGACTACACCAAACCAGCGCATGCTGGCTGGCGTTTGCTGCTAACCGTTTCGACCGCATCGGCAGAAGCGGTACAACCGCACGGAATGAAACTCAGGATGGATCGACGGCGTGCCCTCTCTCAACACGACTTCGCTGTGATTGGTCTCGGCCGTTTTGGTTCCAGTTTGGGAAGAACGTTGATGGAGGGCGGCAGTACAGTGCTGGGCATCGACGCTGACGCCGATCTTGTTCAGCGCTATGCCGACGATTTGACCCAAACAATTACTCTCGACTCCACCGACGTCAATGCCCTCCGCGAAATCAATATTGCTAGTTTCAATACCGTCGTGGTTGCGATTGGAGCCCACTTTGAGTCGTCGCTCCTCACCGTGGTTAATCTTAAGGAGCTCACGGTCCCTTATGTCATTGCCAAAGCGTCTACGCGCGTACACCGCGATATCCTGTCGAAGGTCGGCGCGGACCGCGTTGTTTTGCCCGAAGAAGAGGGCGGCTACCTCCTGGCGCGTGAACTCACCTCTTCTGAGGTAATCAACGAGATGGCTCTGGGTAACGGGCACCACCTGATTCAAGTGCGGGTTCCGCCGGAACGGGTCGGTCGTCAGCTGATTGACATTGAAGACGACCCACGGCGACGTCGTGAGTGCCTGGTGATCGTTGGCGCCAGGGGCTTAATCTTGCGACCGCCCCTAGAGACCGTGCTTAAGGAGGGCGATTGCTTGGTGATGGTGGACGACCGCATTGTCCCCGCGGCCGACCGCGCCAATCAGGCCACTGAGCCATGAAAGCCCCGATGTCGTACATCGTAGGCCGACCCGTCCCGCTACCCATCAAGCTGGCGGTGTCGTTGCTGATCCTGATCGCGTTGGGAGCTTTATCCCTGTTGACGCCGGGGGTTGCCTCACGTCCTCTCACCTTTCAGGAAGCCCTGTTCACTAGCGTGTCGGCGCTTACGGTCACGGGGCTTTCCACGTTGTCAATTGGTGGCCTGTTTTCGCCTATGGGGCAGTTGGTGTTGGCCTTGCTCACGCAAATCGGCGGCATTGGCTATACGGTGCTGGCCATTAGTGCTCTCAGTGCGTTAGGCCGCCGGATCGCGCTTGCCGATCGGCTTGCCGTGCAGTCGTCGTTGGGATTCGCTTCTCAAGAAGGCGTGTTCCAGCTCATTCGCCGCGTACTGGTGCTCGTCTTGGGGCTAGAAGCGGTTGGGGCTCTGCTGCTTGCGGTGGCTTGGCGCGACCTCGTCCCGATGCAAGACTTGGCCCGATTCGCGGTATTCCATTCGGTTGGCGCGTTCTGCAACGCGGGCTTTGACTTGTTCAATGGAAACCCGCAGTACCCCAATGGCTTCCCCACTGACGGCGCGACGTTGTGGACAAAAGGCGTCCTGGCTGCGCTGGGGGCCATCGGGATGCCCGTGCTGTTTGACTTGGTTAATTACCACCGTCGGCGGAAGCTGACGCTCCACTCACGGCTGACCCTAAGGGTAGCGGGCTTCCTCTACGCGTTTGGCACCGTCACGTTATTCATTAGCGAGCGCTATACGGGAGGCGTCTTGGCTTCTGAGTCGTGGTTCCGAAGCGCCGGCCTTGCTCTGTCGCAATCGGTTTTTGCCCGTACCGCCGGGTTTGCGGGACTCCCCGACTTCGCAAATCTGAGCGATGCCAGCCAAATTTCGCTGATCGGGCTCATGTTCATCGGCGGCTCACCGGCCAGCATGGGCGGTGGCATCACCACGGGAACGTTCGCCGTCCTTACGATCGCCGTGTACAGCACGGTGCGCAACCGGGCCGAGGCAGAGTTCCTGGGCCGACGGATTAGCGAGGCCACCATTCGCAAGGCGGGATCGATTCTACTGGTATCGGTGATCGTGGTGGTGACCAACACCTGGTTGTTACTTTTGGGGGGTGACCTCCACCTGAACGAAGCCTTCTTCGAGATCGTCTCGGCGTTTGCCACATGCGGACTGTCCCTGAACGTGACTCAACGTTTGAATGGATTTGAGCAGGCAATCGTTATGTTTACGATGATTTGGGGCCGGTTAGGCGCGCTGACCGCACTAGTTGCCCTTACGGCTAACCGCCGAACCCAACGCGTTCGTTTTCCGGAAGAGAAAGTACTCATCGGTTAGCCGTGGGAGATACACTCCAGACGCCTGTCAGGACCACGCGCTCCGGGCAACAACGAAGTTGACCATGACTACCGACTCCTTTCCAATCCGTCGCATCGATCACATCCGGTTCTATGTGGGCAACGCCCGCCAATCGGCCTTCTTTTACCGCAGCCTATTCGGCTTTTCCGTGAAGCAATTTCATGGCTTGGAGACTGGCCAGAAGCACGAAGTGGACTACTTGGTCGAGCAAAATAGCATCCGGTTTCTTTTTAGCGCGCCGGTCCGCCCGGGACACCCCATCGCCCAGCAACTCGCGATCCACGGCGATCACGTGCAAGACATCGCGTTCGAGGTGGATGACGTGGACTGGGCCTATCACACCGCGATCGAACGCGGCGCAGAGTCGGCCCGAGAACCGTACACTCTCCGCGACGCACAGGGCGAAGTTCGGATTGCCAGCATCCACACCTATGGCGACACCCTCCACACGTTGATCAACCGGGATCACTACCAGGGTCACTTCTTGCCCGGTTTCGTCGACCGTGATGAACCTGGCGAAACGGTAGGCCTGCAGGAGGTCGATCACATTGTCGGCAACGTCGAGTTGGGCCGGATGAACGAGTGGGTGAAATGGTACGAGCAGGTGCTCGGGTTCACCCAATTGGTCAGTTTCGATGACAAGGACATCAGCACCGACTACACGGCCCTGATGAGCAAGGTGATGTCGGGCGGGGACGGGCGGGTGAAGTTTCCCATCAACGAACCCGCCGAAGGCAAGAAGAAGAGCCAGATCGAGGAGTACCTGGAGTTTTTCGGAGGAGCCGGAGCTCAACATATCGCGCTGAGGACGGACGACATGGTCCAGACGGTGACCGAATTGCGTGACCGGGGCGTGCAGTTCCTGCGCGTGCCGTCCACGTACTACGACACCTTGCTGGAGCGCGTGGGCAAGATTGATGAGGACCTCGCGGATTTGCGCGAACTCGGGGTGCTGGTGGATCGGGATGACGAGGGTTACTTACTGCAGATCTTCACGAAACCCATCACGGATCGCCCGACCCTGTTCTACGAAATCATCGAGCGCAAGGGCGCGAAGAGCTTTGGTAAGGGCAACTTCCGCGCCCTATTCGAGGCCATCGAGCGCGAGCAGGAGCTTCGGGGCACGCTTTAGGCGTACCGGCAGTGTTCGTCGACAAAGTGGGCGAGGTCGCGGAGCCGGTCCGGTGAAGTTCCGGCCGCGACCGAGCCCGCCGTCGTCACCACCAAGGCTCCCTCTGGCCCAGCCTCTTCAAAATCGCGCCGTACTTGCACTTCGATCTCTTCCCAAGGGGCGTTGCGCAAAAGAAACGGCGGGATTTGGCCGTGGACCATTGCTCCGGGCAACTCCTGCCGAATGGTTGCCGCCGAGATTCGCGGCCCGAGATTCACGCCGTGGAGCCCGTATTCGGCGAGGCAAGGTAACAAATGCTCCATGTTGGAATCCGAATGCTGAAACCGGTAGGCCGCAGGGTCGGCAGCGAGTTCTTCGAAGGCATGGAGCATGGCGGGCATCGCAAACTGGCGATACAGGGCCACGTTCAGCAGGGCGCAGTGATCATCCAACCAGGCTAATCCGCGCACCCCGCCCCCGCGTCGGATCGCCAGTCGCCGATGGACCCGAACGATGAGGTCTGCGCAAACCCGGAAGAACTGGGTCATCACCTCAGGCTCGTCGAGGCACCACCACACGGCGGTCTCGGCCCCGACCACTGAGGTCAGCATGGTCATCGGACCTCGGCTCCAAGCCACCTGATCGCCCGTTCCCTGGGCTACGTCGCGGCCCCCCTCAAACAGGCACCTATCCAAGTCGGCGTCGGACCAGTCGGCGACTTCGCTGAGGTGCCGAGCTAACGCCGCCGGTTCGGTAAATCCGGCCTCCAGCCAAGGCGTCCCGCCTTCGATCAACTCCCACCGCGCGCCCAAGAGTTCTTCCACGCGGCGAGGGCCTAGGAATTCGACCCGGGTTTCCGAGAACGGCCGCAACCCCACGGCGGCCTCCAACCGATCGTTCGCCTCACGGTGAACTTCCTGTAGGTAGTTCTCATCCTGATAGTAGCGGACCGTGGAGGGCACCGCCATTTCCTCTAGCAACCAGTGGTCGTCCACCGGTAACTGGAGTGCACAGCGGGGTTTCGCCCGTGTCATGCCCGCGTCAAGACAACGCTGATTCTCCTCCCAAAAGGCGGTCCAATCCATTGGCTTGATCCTAGGCTAAGCTTATCACCCGACCGCTCTTGGCGCTCTCTACGGCCGCTTCCGCGATCCGCACCGCCGCTAGCCCGTCTTGCGCCGTAACCAGAAGCGGCTTGCCGTACGCTACGGCGTCCACGAAAGACCGGATTTCTTGATAGTAGGGATCGTCTCCCGCGGCAAGGCCATTCTCCGTGACCGTATCCTCGATCGTCGTTCGCCGAAGGGCGTTGTCGTTCCGCGAGTCATGCTGAATCATCCCCTCGCTGCCGCAGATTTCAAAACTTGTGCGGAATCCGGACGGATCCATCCAGGTGGACTCCACGTGAGCGATCGCACCGTCAATAAACTCCAGCGTGGTGAGGGCGTAGTCGCCGGGTCCTTCAAAGTCGGAATTGCTGAGCGCTACAGAGCGCGAGTAGACCGACTTCACCTCGCCGAGGGTCCAGCGCAGCCAGTCGAAGTCATGGATCGCCAAGTCGAGAAGGACTCCCCCCGAGCGAGCCGGATCCAGGAACCAACCGCCAATACCGACGGGCGCATGACCGCCCCGTCGGACCCGCGCCGCCGCCGGTCGACCGATTTGGCCCGATCGCACGGCATCGTGCCCGGTGCGAAACTCGGGAAAAAACCGGACCACTTGGCCCGGCATAAACAGTACGCCGGCTTCCTCGGCGAATCCCGCCAGCCGCTCGGCCTCCTTGGTGTACCGCGCCATCGGCTTCTCCATCAGCACCGCGCACCCGGCGTCAATCGCGGCCACACCGGTATCCAGGTGGAGGTCGGTGGGGAGGCAAATATCCACCGCGTCAGCAATCGCAAGGATTTCATCGATCGAGGCGGCGGATCGACTCCTCGTTTGTTGCGCGAATAGTTTGGTGCGCTCGGGGTCGATATCAAAAACCGTCAGGGCAACGTCCGGCATCTTGGCGTACTGCCGGGCGTGAACGCTTCCCATGCCTCCCAGGCCAATTAACCCAATCTGCGTCATAGTCTAGTTTTAGCCGATTCCGCGTTCAGAGTGCCGTCATCCTCCGAAACCGTCGTTTCCGGACGGCCCCGCGCGTAGGCAACGCCCGCGACCACCACGGCAACCCCTGCCGCCTGGAACAAGGAAAATGGCGTGCCCAGGGCCAACCAGGCGAAGAATGCCGCGCACGGGGTGATGAAGTACTGGTACATCACGGCCCGAGCGACGCCAATCTGCTCGATGCCCATGTAGTAAGTCGTCGTAGCCAGTGCCCCCGCGAGGAGCGCCGTATGGCCCAGCGAAAGCCATGCCACATTCGGCACGGCGGCCCAGTTGGTTTGCAGGAACGGCATCAGGCCGTAGGGCAACAGCACGAGTAGTCCGGCCGGCATGGAGATCGCCAGCACCCGCAGCGGGGAGATCTCTTTAACGAGGGGGCGTACCATCACGACTCCCACCGACCAGACCACCGACGAGGCAAAGATCATCGCATTGCCCAGCAAGGTGCCGTGGCTCCCGTTTCCGCCGCCTAAGACGACCATCGTTACGCCTGCAAACGCGATCAGGCCACCCATCAACACGGTCCACCGAAACCGCTCTTGGCCCACTAAGCTGCCCAGGAGCGAAGTAAGGATCGGAGCGGTCCCTAAGATGATCGCGCCTTCGGCGGGAGACGTGCGCTGCATGCCCTCTAAGAAGAGGATCATGTAGATCCCCATGGCGACCACGCCTTGGCCCCAAATGCGCCACCGCAAAGGGGCGGGAACTCGCAGTGATTCGCCCCGGAACCAGATAAAAGCCACTAATATCAGCCAACTGGCCAGGGTTCGGGCAACCGCCACCGCCGGCGGCGAGACGCTGGGATACGTTAATTTCAGCGCGACAAAATTAAAGCCCCACGCAAGGACCGTGATCAACAACGGCAAGTTTGGCGGGGAAAGACGACGTTCTGACACGCAATCCCTAGTATGACGCCAGGATTCATCGTTCCCCGCGAACTGAGCGGAGTCCGGCATGCGTCGTGTAAGGTGATTGCACCGCTGCCATGAGCTTTATTGATTCTTCTGAAACGAACTGGGGCGCCAATCGGCAATTCCGGCTAATTCTTCGCGAGCAGGGCCAAGTCCGCGAGATGGGCGGTGATTCCGAGATGTCGCTGGCGGTGGGCATTGTCGATAGCATTTTCAAGAATGCCCTCGACATGCAGGCTAGCGACATCCACCTTCAACCCGAGCGTGACCAGCTCCGGATTCGCTATCGGCAGGACGGCATCCTCGTGGACGCCGGGCAACTCCCCCCCGAACAGGCCGACAACGTCCTTGCTCGGCTCAAACTGTCCTCGGGGATGCGGATTGACGAAAATCGAGAGCCCCAGGACGGTCGCATCGACATGGAGTACAAGGGCCGTCGGCTCTCCGCCCGTGCCAGCTGCGTTCCTTGCCTAAACGGCGAGAAGTTCGTCATGCGCTTGCTCGATCCCACCGCGATGAAGGTTGACCTGGCGCAACTCGGCATGCCGGACGACGTCCTGCAACGCTGGCGCAAGGCCATCGCGGTGCCCTATGGCCTCATCTTGGTGACGGGACCGACCGGAAGCGGCAAGTCTTCAACCCTGTACGCGAGCCTCAATACGCTGGATAGTAAGTCCCGCAATATCGTTACCGTCGAAGACCCTATCGAATACGAATTCGAGAAGAACATCGCCCAGGTGCAAGTGACGGAGCGCATGACCTTTGCCCGCGTGATGCGGAGCTTTCTGCGCCAGGACCCGGACGTGATGATGGTGGGTGAAATGCGGGACTCCGAATCGTTGGGAATTGGAATCCAAGCCGGTTTGACGGGTCACTTGGTTCTCAGCACCATCCACACGAATAACTCCGTGGAGACGATTGGTCGAATGGTGGATATGGACGCCGAGCCCTACTTAATCGCGGGCGTCACGGTCGCCATCTTGGCCCAGCGCCTAGTTCGCCTGAACTGTCCCAAGTGCCGCCTCAATTATCAGCCAACCCAGTACGAGCTGGACGAGTTGCGGATTACGCAAGAAGAAGCGAGTCGCGCGACCTTTGCCCGGGGTAAGGGTTGTTCGGAGTGCCGGGGTACGGGTATCGAGGTCGAATCGGGGTGTTCGAGTTGATCTTGGGGACTCAAGAGTTCCGCGCCGCAGTCGCGCGGGGCGGTGACTACGCCGCCCTGGACCAAGCGGCTCGCAATCAAGGCTACCGCTCGATGCTTGAGGACGGTCGGGCGAAGGCGATGCAGGGCTGGACGACCCCGGACGAAGTGATCAAGGCTGTCTTCACCCAAACCCTAGACTAACCCATCGCTCACAGCATTCTGCAGTTCGCCAGATCCTTGTGATTCCCGCAATTGCCGGGGCGGTGATGTTCCGTTTGCGGTGGAAATGCTAAGTGGACTTGGCGAAAGTAGTCGCGCAAAGTCGATTGGATTTGCCGGCGGTTCGGGTGCGATAGCGGTTAACGGGAGTGATGAGAGGACGGCGACACCGCCGTCCTCTCATCGTTACTTCCTGTAAGAGACTTCCCTTCCACCAAATCGATGCGGGACCGATCAGGATGCTGGAAACAATGACCACCAAACGGCCTACTTCGCGGGTACGGCCGCCGGGGCGGGGACGACGGGGCGAAGCCGTTCCGGCATACGTGGCCGACCCTCGATGATCTGGTTCATCCGGCCCGAACGCTTCCGCAGTTCGAATTGATCGTACAGCGTGCCCGTTGTGGTGCGGGCAGTGTAGATCAGGCGATTACCATCAATGCGAATAACTTGGAAAAGTTGGGTGTCCTCGGCGGCGCGTTGCATCCAGTCCTCGCGTTCGAGGTTGTACATTTTGGGCCCGGACACCGAGACAACGTACATCGTGCCATCGACCGCGCCACTTGCGCCTGTTTTGCCATTGCTTCGCGCATACGTATGGTCGTGTCCTTGCAGGACTAGGTCTACACGGTAGCGGTCCAGAATCGGCTTCCAGGCGGATCGGATTGCCGCATTATCTCGCCCCTTAGCCGCACTGAACACCGGGTGATGGAACGTCACGACGACCCATGGCTGAGTCGTTCGCTTCAACAGGCTGTCAAGCCACACCGCCTGGGGCTCAATCTGCTCGTTACTGTTGAGGCTGATAATCCGGACGCTCTGGTAGTCGAGGTAATAGTTGGATTCCGGAAGGTTCGGGATTCCGTTACGAGGGAGGGTGAACTGGGGCTGCCAGTGCCCGCTGATGACGCCTTCCCCCGCCGGATTCTTTTCGTACTCGTGGTTGCCGGGAGTGACGACGACGGGCACCATACCATTCATCCAACCCGGCGCGCGGTGCCATTCGCCCCACTCGGCGTCGCGATTGGCGCGGTTTATCAGGTCGCCCGCATGCACGAAGAATCGAGCTTGTGGTGCCGTCAAGTAGGCTTCTCGAACGAGTCGGGACCATTGGCTGCGGATGTCGTTCTGGGCGTCGCCGAGGTAGACGAAGTCGAACGGTTCTGCTCGATCTGAGGCGGTGCGAAATTGGATCCATTCGCTCCAGTGCGTGCCATCGCCCACGCGGTATTGGTACCGTGAGGCGGGCTTGAGGCCAGTCATCCGGGCCGAATGGTAACGGGCGGGGCCGAGGTCCGAGGCGAAAGACTCTGAAGTCGCCGTGAGGGATTGCATGCGGGCTTCGAACCCGGGGCCATCTTCAGCCACTCCAAATTGCACGAGGCCCTGGTTGACTTCGGGACTGGTGCGCCAGGTCACAGCCTGGGTTGTCGCGGGGTCCGCATCCCAAGTCAGCACAATCCGGTCCGGAAACACGGTGGGGCGATGGATTTCGGTCTCAGTCGGGGTGACGGCTTGCGCCATGGGACGCACCTTGACGGTAGCATGCGAGGCAATAGCGGATGGATTTAACATCGCAATCGCCAGCGCGGATAGGATGGGAGTGATCATTGTTAGGCCGTAGGATAACCCAAACGGTTTAAGTCGTAGGTTAAGAAACAGCCCGTATGCGTGATAAGGTTCTTAGGCTTTCTTGGATCGCGATGGGGAGGCGGGTTGGAGATGGGTTTCTGGACTCGATCTACCCGGCCCGGTGCGAACTGTGCGGAACGTTGGGAGAACCCGGCATGTGCGACAAGTGCCGAGGCGAAATGGTTCCGATGGGCGTGATTCAAGCCCCGCCCGGACTCGATCAAGTGGCGGCGGTGGCCGTGTATGAAGGCACCGCCGCCCGAGCCGTACGGCACCTGAAGTTTGATCGCCGAACGGCCCTCGCGGCCCCCATGGCCCGCCAGATTGCGACCCTTGCGCACGGCCTTGGATTAGATGAAGTGGACTGGGTGGTGCCGGTGCCGCTCCACTGGCGTCGGTGGTGCACCCGGGGATTCAACCAAGCCGAGCTCTTGGCGGAAGGATTCGGTCCGACCCGGCAGCTCCATGCCGGACTGTTGCGCCACCGCTACACATCGCCTCAAGTGCGCGTAACGGTTGATGTGCGCCGCGTTCAGCTCGAAGGGGCCTTTCACTCGGACCCGCTCGTGCGCGGCACGTCGGTATTACTCGTCGATGATGTAGTGACAACCGGTAGCACCATCTCGGCGTGCGCCGATGCGCTACGCCAGGCGGGAGCGACTTGGGTGGGATGCGTGGCCTACGCGGCGGCCATGGTGAAGTAACTAACCGACGTTAAGCCGTCAAGTCAGGGGGGGTGGAGGCGCCGAGCGGATTCGAACCGCTGGATAAGGGTTTTGCAGACCCTCCCCTTAACCACTTGGGTACGGCGCCAATACTCCGTGGTTTATACCCTTTTCGAGGTTGATTTGGGACCGGGAAGCGCGCACGTGCGCGCTCCGAACCATCGAATTCGGTTTCGCGCGACCCAATCGTAACCTACCTTCATCGCCCACCGTCCTCCGGGCAAGAGGCTAAACCACTGTAGCCCGCGCCAAGCCCCCGGGGCGATGCGCAAGAGCTCGATCCATGCTTCGGCGGCATAGAACGTGTGGCTTTCAGTTTCTAAAACCATCGCATCGCCGTAGCCCTTGGCCACGGCTTCGGCGGTTTGCAGCGGGACCGCGCGGAGAGGTTGACCCGCCCGCGTCGCCCACCGTTCGGCGCGCGTGCGGCCCGTCTCGCACAGGTTGCATCCTCCGTCAAAATAGAGTGTCCACATCGGCTGACGTTGCATTCTACGCGGACCGTGATGTGAACTCGCGGTATAAGCCACAACTTCTTTTCCCTGCCCTTCCCGTCCGACCCTCGCCTTCGGCTAAACTACGGGCATGGCTCAGGTTCATGAGTATCCGGTGACCGTTGACTGGTACGGCGGTAGAGACGGTAGCGGCGAGGTCATTGCCCAACGATCGGGCGTCCAAGTGCCGCTCTCAGTGCCCCCCGAATTCCAAGGGCCAGGCGAAGGTTCCAACCCCGAAGAGCTGTTCACGTCCGCGATCGTGAGCTGCTACACCATTACGCTGGGCATCGTCACCGCCAACCGAAAAATCCCGGTTCGGCACATTCAAGTGTCGGCGTCTGGTGAAGCCACTCAGAACGGAGCCCAAATTGTTTACACTCGAGTCGTGATCCGTCCTACGATCTTTTTGGAGCCGTCCGCTACGGACGACCACGTCAGACTCGCGCTGGAAATGGCCCACAAGGCTGACTCATACTGCATCGTGACCAACGCGGTACGCGATAAAGTTTCGGTAGAGATCAAGCCATCCGTGCAGCGCATGTAGGTGCACTTTGTTACGTCGAGGTCTTGTGAAATGCGTCGAAAATTAGTTGCCGGTAACTGGAAAATGAACCTGACGATGGCCCAAGCAATCGCCGTCGCGGAAGGATTCCTTCGTTTTGTCAAAGCCCGAGAATCGGTGGATGTCCTCATCTGCCCCTCGTTCCTGTGCATCAACAAAGTGCGGGAGGTTCTCAAGTCTTCTCACGCCGAAGTAGGCGCGCAAGACGTGTTTTGGCTGGACAACGGGGCCTTCACGGGATCGGTGAGCCCGACGATGCTGAAGGACGTCGGCGCGAGGATGTGCATCGTGGGGCACAGCGAGACCCGCGGGCGGTTTGGCAAGTTGGACGTGCCACCCAGCACGGTGGGGTATTTCGCCGAAACCGACGAGACCGTGAACCTTAAAATTAAGGCTCTGTTGTACCACTCGATCCCCCCGATTCTTTGCGTGGGCGAAACCCTTACCGAGCGCGAAGCCAACGCTACCGACACGATCATCCGAGCGCAACTGGACGGCGCACTTCAGGACCTGGACGCGTCCGAATTGCCGTCGTTGGTCGTAGCCTACGAACCGGTGTGGGCAATTGGTACCGGGCAAGTCTGCGAGACCCCCGAAGCCGAGCGTATTTGCGGGATGATCCGTCAGCACCTCACGCAAAAATTTGGCGAAGAAGTTGGGGATCATGGGCGCGTACTCTACGGTGGATCCGTGAAGGCCAGCAACGCCCAAGAACTCTTTAGCCAGCCCAATATCGACGGGGGACTGGTGGGTGGGGCCAGCCTGAACGCCGAGGAGTTCAGCCGCATTGTGATGAGCGCCTGACGACGCTGATGGCCGCAAAAACCGTAACCGAAACGCGCGTGACCGTCGCGCAGTTGACGACCCCCAACGACGCCAATCACCTGGGGAAGGTCTTCGGCGGTTCCATCCTTTCGATGATTGACCTGGCGGCCTACACCTGCGCAACCCGGTTTGCTGAATACGTGTGCGTCACGGCAAGCTTTGATCGTGTGGACTTCCTCCACGCGATCGACGTGGGCGAATTGGTGACGATGCACGCCTTCGTGAGTTACGTCGGCCGAACCTCCATTGAAGTCACAATAGAAGTGATCGCGGAAGATCCGCTGCAGCGATCGCCGCGCACCACCAACACGGCCCGTGTGACGATGGTCGCACTCCACGATGGACGACCGGTTGAAGTACCCCGTTTGATCTGCGAGACGCGGGACGACCGCATTCGCTTTTTGATCGGCCGGCTTCGGCGAGACCGCCGTAACGTGCACCGGAAGGAGTTTGAAGACATCGTCCGCGGGTTTCGTGCCATGGACGACCTCGAGCTGGAGCGCCGCGTCGCCGAAGCCGGTTAAACCGATCGGGTTAGTCCCGAAAAATTAGTGCCTGTTTTTGGGCCAAAGTCGTGTTACTATAGGATCTCGTAGGGGTTCCCGGTTGACCTCGTTAGGAGGGAAAGAATGATCCGTCATATTGCACCCGCCCTCGGGCTCGTTATTCTTGTTTCATCTCGCGCTTCGGCTTCTAGCGTGCTGGTCACCGCCAGCGGTGACGCGACCTTCGACAGTTCGGTCGTCAACATGCTGACATCCTACGGTCACTCCGTCACGTTAGGACCGGAGTGGCACACCTGGGACGGTAGCTTTGATCTGGTGCCGTTCGAAACCGTTTACCTGCAAACAAATTACAACTGGGGTCACTACATGCCTTTGGCCGGACAGTCGGCATTCGTCGATTATGTCAGTGGCGGCGGGGGCTTGGTCACCACCGAATGGCTGACATTCCAAATGGGGACGCAAGTACCTTATACGATGCCCATCCTAGAGGCGATTTTGCCCGGGAAATACAGCGGAACATATCGAACTGCCGGTCCCGCGACATACACGAGATCCACCCCTCATACCGTCCTCAATGCGGGTCTGCCGGACTCCTTTTCGTTTGAGGTGACGTTTGTCGCAGGAACCGAGACTCTGATCAATGCGAAAGCTGGCGCGACCGTTTTTTACATCGGTGACTTCAGCCCCGCCGGATTGGTCGGCTGGTCTTACGGTTCGGGAAGGGTCCTGAGCTTCTCGACCGTGAATGCTGACGCACAGATCGCAGACCCGAACTTCTCGCGGCTAATCTCGAACTCGGTCACTTTCTTGGCCGTTCCCGAGCCCACCACGTTGATTGCTCTTGCCGGCGGTATCGGCCTTTTGGTCCGACGACGGCGCAAGTAATCGGCAGATTGAAGCAACCCACAAAGACCGCGCTCCTTCCGAGGAACGCGGTCGTTTGTATTTGGAGCCCACCGATTTTGGCCAGGTCCGGCGGGAATTGTTAGCACTCTCGGCGGTATACTGCTAACATAGCCGGGAGGTCCGGGGGCGGAGAGCCCCTACCCTTTTGGTGCATCCATTTCAAAGAACGTTACGATAGGAAACTAAGATGAAGCTTCAACCTCTGCACGATCGAGTTATCGTCGAAGCCGCCGCGAAAGAAGAGATCTCTGCGGGCGGGATCATTTTGCCGGACAGCGCCCAGGAAAAGCCGCAGCGCGGCACCGTGCTGGCCGTCGGCCCCGGCAAGACCCTGGACAACGGCAACAAGGCCCCGATTGACGTTCAGGTTGGCGATGTCGTCCTGTACGGCAAGTACGGCGGCCAGGAAGTCACCGTGGAGGGCTCCGACTACGTCATCCTCCGTGCCGACGACATCCTCGGCGTTGTGTTGGGCGAGAAAGCCAAGCAGAAGGCGGGCGCGAAGTAATGGCCGCCAAGGAACTGCTGTTTAACGATGCGGCCCGTCGCGCACTGGAAGCCGGCATCGACAAGCTGGCGAACGCGGTAAAAGTCACCCTTGGCCCGCGCGGACGCAACGTCGTCCTCGAGCGGAAGTTTGGTAGCCCCACCGTGATCAACGACGGCGTGACCATTGCCAAGGAGATCGAGGTCGAGAACCGCTTCGAGAACATGGGCGCGCAGCTCATTCGCGAAGTCAGTAGCAAGACCAACGACCTCGCCGGTGATGGCACCACCACCGCCACCGTTCTGGCCCAAGCCATCTACAAAGAGGGCGCACGCAACGTGGCCGCCGGCAGCAACCCCACGCTCATCAAGCGCGGGATTGAGAAAGCGGTCAATGCCATCGTCACCGAAATCACCCGCGTCAGCAAGCCCGTTGAGGGTAAGGCTGGGATCACGGAAGTCGCCACGATCTCGGCGAACGATCCGGAGATCGGCGAGTTGGTGGCCAACGTCATCGACACCGTCGGAAAGGACGGCGTGGTTACGGTTGAAGAGAGCCGGGGCACCGAGACCACGTATGACGTGGTGGACGGTCTTCAGTTCGACAAGGGCTATATGTCGCCCTACTTCGTCACCGACACCACCCGCATGGAAACCGAGTACGAGGACCCCTACATCCTGCTGTACGAGAAAAAAATCGGCAACGTGCAGGACCTGATTCCGCTCTTGGAGAAGGTCGTCCGCCTCGGTCGCCCGTTCATCATCGTCGCCGAGGATGTAGAAAACGAGTGCCTGGCCACGCTGGTGCTGAACCGCATTCGCGCCAACCTCCCCATCGCGGCCGTCAAGGCCCCGGGTTTTGGCGACCGTCGCAAGGCGATGCTGGAAGACTTGGCCATCCTGACGGGCGGCACGTTCATTAGCGACGAACTTGGCATCAAGCTGGAGAACGTCACGGTGGAGCAGTTGGGACGCGCCCACAAAATCGTCATCACCAAGGACAACACGACTCTGGTGGGCGGCAAGGGTGACAAGGCCCAGATCGAGGGTCGCTTGAACCAGATCAAGGCGCAGATCGAGCGCACCGACAGCTCTTATGACAAGGAGAAGCTGCAGGAGCGGCAGGCCAAACTGAGCGGTGGCGTTGCCGTCGTCAAGGTCGGCGCGGCCACTGAGACCGCCCTGAAGGAAAAGAAGGCGCGCATCGAAGACGCACTGGCCAGCACCCGTGCGGCGCTGGAGGAAGGCGTCGTGGCCGGTGGCGGCACCGCCCTACTCCAGGCGGCGGCCAGCGTGCTGGACAGCCTGAAGCTGCAGGGTGACGAGGCGATCGGTGCCAACATCATTCGCCGCTCGGTGGAAGCCCCCATGCGCACGATCGCCGAGAATGCGGGCGTGGAAGGCAGCGTGGTGGTGGACCATGTCAAGAACGGCAAGGCCGGGATTGGCTTTAACGCCGCGACGCTGGTCTACGAAGACCTGCTGAAGGCCGGCGTGGTTGACCCCGCCAAGGTCGTCCGCACCACCCTGGAGAACGCGGCCTCGATCAGTGGCCTGCTGCTGATCACCGAAGCCATCGTCGCCGACGCTCCCGAGAAGGAAGACGAAGGCCACTAGTCACTCCGCGACCCCGCTCTAAACCAAAGCGACCCGGCCCCGACCAAGGGCGCCGGGTCGTCTTTGTTCGCCCGGGTCTAGGCCCCTCCCGCAAAGGACTCGTGCCCCCCGGGCTCGGTTAGGTGACGGTTAAGAGTAAACATTTATTAGGCTGCCCGCTTAACGTACCCGCGGCAAAGAGGACTTTTAAACAATTTTGTTGTCGCGCCCGCAGGAAAAAAGGGACGCGATGCCGAAACTGCATTAGTGACCGGCGTTGGGCAGGAGAAACGTTCCATGCGGACCTTTATCGCTCTCGTTCTGACATCGCTGATTGGGGTTGCTCAAGCCTCGATCAACCTCAAAGTCGATCTTGGCGATTTTTCGCCGGACTCAACCCAACCCATCACACTTGAGCTGAAGACGCCCGGCACGAGCGTCAGTGTCTACTCGACGACGATAGCCGTTAATGCCGCGGGTGAGGTTTCGGTGCCCTACGCGGCGGCAGAGAGCACTTTCGACATCCGGATCAAAGCCAGCCACTGGCTATCTTTGACCTTCCGCGCCGTTCGAGTTTTCAGCGGAACGGGAGGAGAGGTACTCGAAGCTACGCTGGTCAACGGCGATGTCGATGGCGACGACGCCGTCACCGTTTTCGATTACGACGCCCTTGCCCAAGCCTTTGATACGACACCTGTCGATACCAATTGGAACCCGAATGCTGATCTAGACGGAGATAGTGCGGTCACCGCGTTCGACTACGACATCCTAAGCGCGAATTTCGATGCGCAAAGCGAACTGGAACGCCCTCTCGCCACCGAAGGCAACAGCTTTATCTTAGCGTTTCCATTTACCACCCCTTCCACGCTTTCCCCGAACCAAGTGCATCTCCTCGTGTCGTCAACGGATGAGGCCGCTGGCTCCGTCACCGCTCCAGCCGGGCTTCTCGAAAATCCACCTCAAGTAACTTCCTTTGATTTCGCAACCGCTCCGTCGTCAGCAGTCATCTTCTCCGCTACTTCCTCAGGCATTCCACCTACCGGCGAACCACCCAGTGTCACCCTCCAATACTGGGACCAGCCCGTCAACGCCGCCTTTCAAGTGACCACCAGCCGTGGTTCCGCCTCCGTTCAAGTCGTCCAGTACTCGACCCAAGCGACGGAAGCCTGGTCCGCGCTACCCTTGCGATCACTCGGCTTTGATCATGTCGTAACGTCTTATCCCACTGGAGCACTTGGGTGTAGTTTCGTCACCATTGCGGCGCCGTTTGGTACCGTTGGTTCTCCCACCAGCGTAACCATCACCCCTCGGGCTACCTGCGGCGAGACTAACGGGCGGCTAGCTGGTTTGCCCTTTACCATTGCGCTTTACGCAGGCCAGGTCTACCAGTTTCGCGCCCTGGCCAAAGGCGCAGACCTGACCGGCACTACGGTCACATCTGACAAGCCAATCGCCGTCCTTTCTGGCAATCAGTCAGCATATGTTCCTGTCAATGCATCCGTCGCTAACGCGTTGCTTGAACAAATGCCGTCCACGGATCTTTGGGGAACTGAATTCGTCACAACCCCGTTCGTAGGTCGTCCCGGAGAAGACGTCGTGCGCATCCTCGCCTCCCGGAACAATACGGTTGTAACGGTGAACGGGGTGGTACGCTCGACCGCATTGCAGCGCGGCGACTATATTGACGTCGACACAAGCGAAGTGATAGCGCCCGGCATCGTCGCTGTCTTGGCTAGTAAACCTGTACTCGTCGCTCAGATTCTTAAAGGAAAATCCTTAATGAATCCAGCGATTATCGGTCTGACCGGCCCTACGATGGTGCTAGTACCGAGCGTCTCCCATTTCCGTGCGTCGTCACGCTTCGTTGCCCCTGGCTCGTTGCCTGGTCCCGACACGTGGACCCACCACGTCAACTTCGTCCTCCAATCCGCCGTAGTAGGGCCAGAAATCTCCGGACTAAGGGACGGGCAACTCGTCATCGAAAATGTCAACGGCGTTGACGTCGATCTGTTGAAGCTCCCAGCAACCACTTTTACTCCCATCCCGTATGCGAGTGGTCTTTGGCACGCCTCCCTAGAACTCCCAGGACCAGGCACCTACTCTTTTACCGCTGCCGTAGGTGCAAAGATAGGCGTAGTCGCATATGGTGGCAACCAATACGACACTTATTCGTTCCAGGGTTGCGCCACCGCCGACTACAACGGCGGCATGGCACCTTTGCCGGTTGCGCCGACCAACGTGGTTGCCACCGTGCTGCAGCCCAACCCCGCAATCAACGACTTCACCGTGGATGTAACTTGGAATGACGCCTCGAACGACGAAGAAGGATTCTTTGTCCAACGCAGATTGAACGGTATTACCGCTTGGCAAACGCTCGAGGTCCTAGCTCCTAACACGACGCAGTACACCGACGCCACCGCCCTTGCCGACAAGGACTACCTCTACCGCGTCTGCGCCATCCGCGACCTCGACGCCCCCAGCGACGTCGCCCCTGTTGGCACGCCACCCAATTTCCCGACCAATCTCACCACCGAAGTTCTCGCTTACGACAAAATCAAAATCACCTGGCACGACGCTTCGGCGGTCGAAACGCAGTACCGAGTAGACCGCTACTACGGCAGGGATTGGAACCCCGTGGGCACCGTCCCGGCGGGAAGCACCCAGTTCATTGATGAGGGCCTCAGCCCGGAGACCGCCTACCAATACCGAGTCACCGCCCTGCGCGGAATGCTCCACGGCCGCTCCGCCCCTACTCTCTCCGTCACCACCCCCAAGCAGCCCCCCGCCGCCCCCACCGGTCTGAGCGCGACTGCCGCGTCCTACGCCCAGGTCAACCTCACCTGGACCGACGCCTCCGCCAACGAAGACTCGTTCCAGATTGAGCGGCGGCAAGGCGCAGGGGCCTGGACACTCGTCGGCACCCGCCCCGCCGACTTCACCTCCTATCCCGACTCCACGGTGGTCGGTGCCACCACCTACACCTACCGCGTCCGCGCCGTCAACTCCGACGGAGAAAGCTCCTACAGCAACGAAGCCGCCACCACCCCCCCCTACCCGCCCATTCCTCCCATCCCTTCCTTGACTGCCACCGCGATCTCCAGCTCCCAGATCCGTCTCGACTGGACCGACACGTCGTCCGTCGAAACCGGCTTCACCATCCAACGCGCCCCCGGCGGCACAACGAACTGGACCACCGTCAAAGATGCTCCCGCCAACACGACCACCTGGACCAACGACGGCCTCACCCCCGAAACTAGCTACACCTACCGCGTCTGCGCGTACAACGTCTCGGGCAACTCCAACTGGAGCGACACTGCGAAAGCCATCACTACTGACCCCGCTTCTGCTCCTACTTACGTAGCGGTGAACGCCACAAGTGAAAGTTCTATAAGAGTAACCTGGAGCACCGTTTCCGGAGCCACGTCGTACCGCGTTTACAGGTCGATATCGCCGAACGTAGCTCCGTCAACCGCCAACCTCGTAGCGACGACCCCAGCATCACAGTCAGTTGCACAGAATTATGACGACTATGGATTGGTAGCAAATCAAACCTATTACTACATGGTTACTTGTCTCTCAGGCACCTCGGAGTCTGTTGCCTCCCTTGAAGATTCTCATTACCCGAACTTGGAGGCTGTCCCATGGAACGCGCCAGCGTCTGTGATTCTCACAGCAGTTAAGTCTGGAGCTAACAGCTATGCCGAGAATCCCGCCACAATTCCAAATGGAAATACCGTTGTTGTATGTCCTGACAATTCGACGCTCGACGACCAGAGTGTCAGTCAGATTCAGAATCTCTTTAGTATGTCGCTAGCCTCTCAGACAATGACCCTCGACGGCCTAGTACTTCCAACGATCTTCGACACAGGGATTGTCGATAAGCAGGTTCAGGGTGCATATCGAAAGGTGACTGCCCAGCCGACAACAGCTAGCTATACAAAGATGGGCGCATCGGCCGTTTTCGATATCCAGCCTTATGGCAGTACGTCTTATACACTCGGCCCAACTGATGCTCCCCATGCATACCTAGGACTTGAAGCCGACGGCATTGGAGGGGTTGAGGCAGGAGTTCAGTTTAGCAAGGCTGGCATGGTAAATGGAGTCTCTTGGCAAGATAGGTGGGGCGGTTATCTCCGTATCTCTGATGGGCGACCAAATCAATACGGGACACCTCTTAGCCAGCGCGGCTATGGCGCAAATGCTAATTCAACGCGCCCGCGCCTTAATGCCCAGAACGGTGTGCGTGTTTACGTGATCTTGCGAATTAACCTGAACAAGCGCCTTGCTACGTTCAACGTTTATGGGCACGATTCCTTCTTTGGTCTTATCTACATTCAGAGCTACAGTTGCACAGCAAGGGCAAAAAGCACCCGAATAAACGGGCAAGGGCGGCTAACCAACGCTCGTATGCGATACGTAGTTTCACTTGCCCAAGCCCCTACCTCAACCGTTGGCGCGTTGTCTTTCTGGAACACGCCTCCAGCAGGATGGCCGAAAAAGTATATGCCAAACGGCTCGTTCTTCAAGGGCACGGGCGTCAGCCAGCCACTGCTCCATGCAGATGGCACCGGATACGATTGGGACAATGACCACCCCGGCTGGTCGATTGTTAGATTTTCTGCACAGCCATGCGTAACCACTAGCCGCACTACTTCGGGCGACGGATTCCCGATGGATGTAATAGGGATTCAGCACTGATGTTCGCACTCCTCGCTTCCATCATCCTCGGAGCTCCGACGTGGGCTCCACGAGAGATCGCCATGGTCGAACGCTATCAAACGAGAACGGTGGTTCGCTGGGGGGTCCTTTCGAGCTCCACCGCCAGCACCCTGACCTTCAAGGAAGGGAAGGTATTCGTTCTCACGGGCCTCTCGGCGGGCAATGTGTTTGGTGACTTCACCCGCGTGTCGCCGAATGGCAGAGTTTTGGGTGTTACAGGCGTCAAAGACGGCAAACCTACGTTGGCGCTGGCCAAGGCTGACGGGAGTATTTCCATCCGGGAGATTGCGTCGCCGGTGCAATTCGAATGGTCTCCGGCGTCTGACAAACTCGCCATCTTGAGTTACAATGGCGGCGGTCGGCGAACGAGCGTGGACCTGCTCGAACTGCGGTCAAACAGAAAGCGCGTGGTTAGCCAAGGTTCGTACCGTATTGCCTGGAGCAGAGATGGGAAACGGCTGCTGAGCGCCAGTCGCGTTCGCCGGGCTCAGGAGGTCCCGTTCGACGAACTACTACGCCGCGGACTCGGGGTACCAGACCCTTCGGGCGAGGCGACGGTTGTTTCATCGTTTGACCCAACGTCGCGACGCGAGCAAGTCGTTGACATCGGTCAGGCCACGCAGTGGGTTCTTGGCGACCCGATGGCCCAGGATGCGTTGCGGTCCGCATCTCGGCTGCTGTGGTCTCCTCTGACGAGCGGGATGCTTTGGCTTTCGCCTCGGGGCGCGTTAGTTGTCTCGGCCTTACCCGTGCAGAGGTCGGTTTCGTTCGACGTGCTGTTGACCGAGAAGGGTCGGCACTTGATTCCGCAACGCTATCCTAATCCGCTTGGAGCTATCTATGTTAGCGTTCTCGATTCAAGGAGCGTAGGCTACGCGTCAGGAGGGACGTTGTTTGAGGGACAGACGATTCCTTCGATCGATGGGCTTCGGTTGACCTTATATGACGTTGTCCTGCGTCGCCCTAGGACGTGGGTCGTCAACAATCGGCGTGCAGATGAGTGTGCGGTTTATTGGACCAAGCCCAGGTAAATCGTGGCACAAGATCAAGCACTGAACCCGGCGGAGAAGCTTCCATGCTGACGATTATCGCTTTCCTAGCGTGCTTCCAACCTGCAGCAGATGCGATTGTCACCGTAGACATGACGAAGCGTAGGCTTTCGCCGAATTGGCGGCACGACATCCGTTTCGTGGACACCGGCACCAGGATTTACGAAACCGTGGTTCCGATCTACATGACATTGCAGCAGTACATTCTCCTCGGGTGGGAAGGCGCCGAACTCGTGGTGAACTACCCGTCTTACGGAGAACGGCGCGTGTCGACGTGCTTCGCGGAAGGCGACCGCTACTTCGGCTTCTTCGTCGATCCCAAGCCGGAGATTGACGTCTACAAAACTGCGCAGCATTTCTGGTACCGGGTTCCGGGTTACCTCAACCACCGCATCACCCACCAGCTCCACCTTTACGACATCGCCCGCCGGCGCATGCACGCCGTCACCCTCAAGAATGCCGAGGCAGAAGGCTTCGAGCTCGAACCATCATCCGTCACCACCGCTATCCAGTTCGTCCCCCACCTCCAAATGGCTCGTCCATCGAGCGGCTCGAAGTGAAACCGTGACCCTCGCTCGTCCCCGCTCCGGCAACGCCTCCGACGACGAAGAAGGGTTCTTCGTCGAGCGGCGCCGCGCCGATGAAACGGCCTGGCGACGGCTCGCAATTCTGGCCCCTAACACCACCGCCTACGTCGACGACACCGCCCTGCCCGACCAGGATCTCCGCTACCGCGTCTGCACCATCCGAGACCTCGCGACCCTTAGCGCTGCCGTCACTGTGGGCACCCCGCCCAGTCCCGCGAACGCCGCCTCAAAGTCGCTTATCACCAGCGCTTGCGCACCGATGGAAAGGCCCGCCAACACAGCAAACGTCGTCATTTTCACAGAATTCATTGAATATCCTCCCTGGGGCTATGCAGAGTCCAGTCAGCCACGATTGCATCCTCAACCGAACGATATAGAAAGCGGGACCAGGATAAGAAACGCCTCGTGCAGGCGGTTCTCATGAAAACCTGGCAATGTAATGCGTGTCGATGAGCGTGACCGTTAACGAACAGGAGGTTCGACTCTGCAGGACGGACGACGCCACAACCGAGCCAGGTGTCCGCATCGAATAGAGGCAAGGGACCGGTTGCATTCGGCTTCCCAGTCAACGGGGTGACTGGCTCAGCCTCTTTCCACGATCCCACTGCATCATCTTCTTCCCGCTCCACCTCACGTCATCGCGGACAACCCGGGCGCCACTCATCCGGGAGTGGCGAGGCGATCGCAACGACGCCGTTGTTCCGCTGCATTGGCTTCAGCAAGCCGCGAGTGTTTCGTGTAAAGATGATGTTGATGGCACAAAAACATTCCCCCCC
>Ga0105047_10000986_pt1 | contig 50027 bp, 39 predicted proteins | sample MAT04_FD_78384 | JGI IMG/M metagenome (GOLD analysis project Ga0105047, IMG submission 78384) | Freshwater microbial communities from Lake Fryxell liftoff mats and glacier meltwater in Antarctica - MAT-04 (megahit assembly) | ecosystem: Environmental > Aquatic > Freshwater > Ice > Liftoff...
TTCCAATTTGCAAAAGCTACTATCGCGTCGAGCAAGGCAACTTGGAGCGCGGCAGACGAAAGTATTCACACTCACTTGGAGTGGCGATCTTTTCTTGTTCGGCGGCAAAGAATGTTGACCATCACCTAACGACGAATACTGCGGCCACATCGTGTGTGGTGGACTTCCACTCGCGGCAGCGCCTGGTGTGATCCATGGCGTGCCTAAATCTGTTCGACTTTGCTTTCTGGGGACTTTGACACGCGTGTCTTGGACGGCGGTTTCATGGTGTGGCTCCCCCAGGGGTGGGGAAAGCGAGTTTGGTCTCGGTTACCCCGCCTGTAAGGGGCGATGGCGGAGTGTAGAATGAGGTCTGGTCCGCAACGTCTTTTTCCGAGGCCGGTTTCTCGATGCAACTTTGCAAAACCTGTCATTCGCTGATGATCGGCCGAGAGGCGCCCAAATCCTTCTTACGGATCCGAAGGATGCTCCGCAGCCATGGCGCCGTGCGCGAAACCGTGGCCGCAGTCGCCGAATCGATTGGGCCGATGTGCGAGAATTGCCTGCAAGCGATGGACGACTCGCTCAATAATCCCGTCGAGCGGCCGTTCCGCCGTTAGCATTTCGCGTGAATCATTCTCGTGGCGCGCGTTCCTGCCGCTGCTCATCTTTGGTAGCGCTATCGACTGAGTTGCTACCAAATGCTTCTCCGCCGCGGCCCTGGTGGTAGTTCTAGGCCCACACCGGTCCCTTCGCGTCGGAATATATAGCCTCTGCCTTTGCCAAACGACGTACAATAAGGCTGGCACGCAGCGTGGCATTCGAATTGCTGCGATGTTGAATGCGCACGGCCACGAACTGCGGTTGTGGCGCACGACACGATCCATACGTTTCAGGAGGTCCTTCCGATGACCGATCGAAAACAGAATCCCGCGACCGAAACCAAAAAGCCAGCTCACAACCCACTGGCGGAACTTGCCGCCAAGGCGGAAGAGCTCGCGAAGGCCAGGCAATCGCCTGTCAAAGACACCGTGCAAGAAGCCTCGGAAGAATCGTTTCCGGCCAGCGATCCTCCGGCATGGTCCATCCCGAAAAAAGGATGACGGCCGCTTCAGAGGATGACACTTCATCGACTTATCCAAAACTGATCGACGAACGGATCCGTTGCACCAGGATCGACAGTAGCGTCCGACGATCGGTGACAATCTCAACGCGCCCCGCCATGCCGAGCTTGACCATGCCGCACATTTCGCCGCGGCCAACTCGATCACCATCCATCGAGAGCCGCACTTTGTAGGTCGTGCCGTTGCGGGCGCTTCCGGCGCTAGTAGTCGCAGGTCCGCTGCTGGTGTCCGGGGAGATGAACGATACTTTGCCGGTGAGTGATCCGTACAGCTGATAGTCGTAGGCGTCGAACTTGACGCGGGCCGCCATCGCGTCGCGCACCAGGCCCATATCTTCGCTGGCGATAATCGCCTCGAAGCAATAGCCGTCCAGCGGCGCGATCTCAAACACAGGGCTCCCAAGGGCCAGCACGTCGCCAACGTGGAACTGCCCCTTGGTCACCACGCCGTCGATCGGACTGTGCAAAACGGCCTGCGCCGCTTGTCGCTCAAGATCGGCCAATTCCTTCGCCGCGGCGTCCACGTCCCCCTGTTTGGCGATCAAGCGGCTTTCGAGTTCCGCATGCCGCACCGCGTGATCCCGATCGACCAGTTCGACTGCCTGACGCAGCACGCCCACGCGTTGGCTGTCGACCGGGAGCTGGGCAGTGGCCAGGTTTTCTTCCGCGGTGTGCATCGCGGCCGCAACTTCCAGCATCTGCTGTTCTGTCACGGCGCGGCTGGCGACCAACTTTTGCGAACGCGCCCGTTGGTCCTTGGCGGTATCCAACTCGATCTGGGCGCGATGGATGTCCGCCGCTTGTGCTTTTTCTGCGCGCGACAGATCCGCCGTCGCCTGGCTCAATTCGGCGTTCGCCTTGGTCCGAGAAATCTCGTGTTGTGCGTTTTGCAGTTGAGCGACTTGGGTCAGTTTTCCGAGTTCTGCGCGGCCCGACTCCACTTCGCGCTGCTTCTTGGAAATCTCGTTGTCGACGCGCTCCGTGTTAAATCGCAACAGCACCTCACCCTTTTGAACCGGGCTCCCCTCTTGCACGCGGACTTCGATAACGCGTCCTTCCACGTGTGGACTTACAGCGCTATAGACCTGAGTGGGAAGATCGAGCGGGCGGACGCGGCCCGCGGCCCGCACTACCAGGTCGACCGGCGTCAGCGCCGCCCAGCCAATCGCAATCAACACGGTCAGTGCGCACAACATGGCGCCGGCGTGTGCTGCCCAGGGTGGTTGCGCCTCGACGGTCTGCCGAAACGTGGTGCAATCTCGGAGCGTGATCGATTCGGTTGCGGCCATGGGGATAGATCCTGTTTGCAGGGCGTGCAACTTAGAGTGCGTTCGAGATTCGATTGGTCAGAATGCGGCCAGATTCCGTCGTCGCCACCAGGTTTTCGATTTCATTGTTTGCGCTCTGCGAGCGCCACAGCGACGCATACCGTCCACCAGCGGCGAGCAACTGTCGATGGCTCCCCTGCTCTACGACGCTCCCTTCGTGCAGGACGTAGATCAGGTCCACATCCTTGATCGTGCTGAGCCGGTGCGCCACCAGCAAAGCCGTGCGTCCGGCGAGCGTTGCCCGCAAGTTTTCTTGAATGAGTCGCTCAGTCGTGGTGTCGAGCTGGCTGGTGGCCTCGTCGAAGATCAGCACGTCCGGATTGCTCACCAGTGCCCGGGCGATCGCCAGACGTTGACGTTGTCCACCCGAGAGATTCGCGCCACGCTCACCGACGATCGTTTCGTATCGATCGGGCAGTCCAGCGATGAATTCGTCCATGCCAGCGGCGCGAGCGGCGGAAATCACATCGGCAAGCGCTGCCCCCGGCGCCCCCAGCGAGATGTTCTCTCGAATTGTGCCGTTGAAGACAAAGGCGTCCTGCGTGACTACGCCCAAGCGGCTGCGGAGGGAACTGAGTTCGAAGTCGCGGATGTCCGTGCCATCGACCAGGATCTGGCCTTCGTTCGGCAAGTGAAATCGCAATAGCAGTTTGATCAACGTCGACTTGCCAGATCCGCTTTCGCCCACAATCGCCACGCTCTTGCCGGCCGGTAGCCGCAGGCAGACGTCGTTGAGTACATTGCCGCGGGTTCCGTAGTTGAAAGTGACGTTGCGGAATTCGATATCTCGCTGTGGGCCAATAAACGGGGCCTTGTTATCGCCGCGCGGTTCGACGGGCAGGTCCAAGATCTGGAACAACCGATCGATCGCCGTGAGCGCGTCGTGGATCTTTAGATTGACCATCGCCAGCCGATTCAGCGGCTCTAACAGCGTGGTCAGCAGCGTGTAGAAAAACAGCAACTGTCCAATCGTCAGGGCGCCACTCAACACGCGATGCCCGCCGAGCCAAAGAATGCCCACTCCCGTTAGGCCGGTCAGCAGCATGCTCAACGAAGACATCCGCACATCCAGCTTCTGCAAGCAGAACATCGATTGAATAAAGTCGACCAGCCGCGCTTCGGTCCGGTCGGAGCGATGATCCTGGGCCTCGAAGACCTTGATCGTTTCGGCGCCAGCGATGTCTTCCACCAGGTGGGCCGCAAAGACGGAGCCGCGTTCCATCGACGCGTGCGAGTGGCGGGCGATCGAAGAGTGGTTGAGCGCCACCGCCAGCAGGAACAGTGGCGCCACCAGCGTTGTGGCGGCGGCCAGTGGCAGATCGTAAAACCAGAGCATCGTCAGCACGAGCGAGACGACAATGCCATCGACAATCGCCGTTGTCGTGGCGCCGCTGATGGCGTCGCGGAGTTTATCGGCGTCGCGGACGCGAGCGAAGATTTCTCCCACCCGGCGGGTTTCGAAAAAGTTCGCCGGCAACTGCAACACGTGTCGGGCGTACGTCCCCATCAGCATCAGGTCGATCCGCCGACTGAGAAATGCCAGCAAATACTGCCGCACGGCGCCAAATACGGTCCGCAGCACGACAATCAGCACCATGCCGATGGCCAGCGCGTTGAGTAGCGTCCGTTCGTAGTGCACCAGGACCGAATCGACCAGATGCTGCACAAAGTATGACGTGGAGATCGCCAGCGCCGTCATTAGTAGCGCGCACAGCACGACCTCGCCCAGGATGCCGGTGTGGGGGCGGAGCAGTTGCAAGAATCTGTGCCACGGTGGGAGCGAGCGAGACTCAATGACCGCGCGCGACGTCAAGTCGGGCATGGCCAGCAGCAACGCGCCGGACCACTTCTGTTCGAATTCCGCCATCGGCAAAGTCACCACGCCGCGCGCTGGGTCGCCAATGACGATCTTGGCCCCGCGCAGTTCGAAGATGACGACGAAGTGACCAATGCCTCCTTCTTCGGTCACGTGGGCGACCGCCGGCAGCGGCAATTGAGCGAGCGTCTCGACGCTGCATCGGACGGCCTTGGCCGAGAAGCCCAATCGTTCTGCCGCGTGCCGTAGGCCTTGCAGGTTGGCGCCATTGCGGCCGGTGTGCGAAAGATCGCGGAGTTGCTCCAGGCCAACGGTCAGGCCGTGATGTCGCGCCAACGTCGCCAGAGCGGCCGGCCCGCAGTCTGCCTGATCGTTTTGCCGCACGAGCTTATATCGACGTCCCATGGCAGGGTTCCTTTGCAGACGGTGAACCGAAAGGCAGGAGGCAGCCCTTCCACTCTGCAAAGCGTCGATTGCCGACCGATGTTACACCCGGGGGGCTGCGGCCTTTTTAGAACCAGGGTTCCACGGCCACGCAGGCGGGCCGCAGGACCGCGGCGTTGGCGCGGCGGAGGAGTTCATGCCCTCGACCGGCCAGGCCACCCCGCAGGCCCGGTGTTTCGATCCCGCGCGGCAGCGGGCGCGTAGCGGCCGAGTGCGTAGCGGTCTGGTGGGGCGAATTCGCTCCGCTGGCTTCGAGAGCCAGCCTGGCCGCTTGTAAGATTCTCCTTTGGAGCTGCCGGTCTTCGATCGACGGCGCCAGCGCAGCAAGTTCGGCCAGAATCGCCCGGAGGTCACTAGTGATCTCACCCGGTCCGCTGGCAGCCAGCCGGCGCGTGACGCCTGCCATCGCTTTGCGCGCCAGATCCGTGTATCGACGCTCGCCAGTGGCAAACCCTAGCTCCAGTAGAAACAGAGCCACGCCGGGCAGGCCGTCGTCCGCGTCCAGCTCCAGGGCGCCGATGGACCAGCCGCGCTTGCGAGGATGAAAGCCGAGCCAACCTGCTTCGTCTTCGGATTGATAGGCAAGTGCTACAAGTTCATCGCCAAGTCGCGTCGCCGCGGCGATCAATTCGCCAGGTTCTGCGTTCGAAGGGAGCAAGTCGAGCGCTGCGTCTCCTTCCAGCGTTTCGTTATCCGGCAACATGGCGAGCGATGCGCGGATTAGCCAAGATTGCCGCGCTAAATCATCCGGCCCCATGCCATTCAGTCGATCGTGGGCAATCTCCATCGCTGTCCGCTCAAAGAAATCCGCGATCCGCTCGCCCGTCGATCCGACAAGATCCCGCGAGCCAGGGCAAGAGTGAAACAGCGGAATGTCATTGTTGTAGAGCGCGGCGCGCTCTGCATGGACTAAGCGCGCCAGGCCAGGGAACTGCTGTACTTGCTTCCATAATTGATCGAACCAACGATCGCGATCCAAACCGTCCCGCAGACGATCTGGGTGAAAGCTGTGCTCCAAAAAGATGAAATAAATCTGTGTCACTCGGGCAATAAACCGGGTTTGCGTCTCGGCAAACGCCTCGATTGGGCCATTGGCGGCCGTAAGCTCCTCTCGATGCCGGAGCAGCAATTGGTACGTGTCGACAAAGCCACGCAGCAGATCGGGGCCATGCGGCGCCAGCGGAACGTCGGCGCCCAGGAGTGTTGGTCGATGCGTCCCCTTGGGGATGAAGCTGTGCCCATTCTGGACGTGCATTTCGTCCGTTCCGTCGCCGGCGAAGTGACGTTCTGGAAACGGAATCTCCTGGCCCGCCGTGGCGCCGAGCGCGCTAAAGTCGACCGGGTTCACAATTCCTTCGACGTAAGAGACCCTCGGCAGCAGCCGTACGGCGATCACCGAGTTCGACATCCCCTGCCCTGCCGGGTCTTTGGACAAACCGGGCAATCGCTGGTGAAAGAGCGTTTCCAAGTCGACCAGCATCGGGTGCTCGCCGGCCGCGATCAAGTTCTCAAAATGGATGTCCGTGGCGCCCACCGCGTGCAGCAGGGCCAGATACCCTCCCTGCCGACGATAGAATCGCGTGATCTGCTCCGCGGTCTGGCAATCTTCGTGCTCGACGAACTCAATCCAGCCGCGATCCCCTGCGTCGAGAATCGAAAGCGTGCGGAACTCCGGATCGGCGCCCTGTTGGTTTAACCATGTGAGCAATTCCTGAAATCGTTGATCGACGCCGAGCGATCTGGGCTTGTAAACCAATTTGCGCCCGGAATGCAGCGTCAATAATTGCACGGCGCGGCCGTCGCAGTGCCGGTCTCCGGCGTCGCCGGTCAAGCTGGCTAGGCCTGCGTCCGCGTCCGTCAGCGCAAACGTCTTGCAAAGCGCCGGCCAGTCTTCGCACAGATGTCGCACGAATTCCACGCTGAAACGCCGCCATTGATCGATAAACAACAGCCCTTGCCGGGCGAGGACCGGATATTCGGTCAGGATTGCGCGCGCCACGGCCGGTTGGCTCAGCCGATCAATAAAGCTGCGATAGCGCTGTTGGGGCGTCTCGCCCGTGAGTTGGCCTTGCAGTCTGGCGACGTTCAATTCCAGCGTCAGCGTACGGCTTGTCTTGAGCAGCAACCCGGGCAGAAGTTGCAGGAACAACATCGCTTCGATCGCGGCCGGATCACCGCGAAAATTTGCCGGCAACGCGGAGTTGTTCGCTGTGATGTCGCGAATGCCGGACCGCACTTGCAAGCGGGCATTACGAATCGGGATAGCAAAGACTTGCAGCAGGCCCAGCTCGTTGGCCAGAGTCTGGTCCTCATTGGATTCGCTTTCGGCGTGCATTGATTGATCCAGGTCCAACAGGGCCTGAAACCAATCCGACTCTGCCAGTCCGTCCGCGGCGGCGGCCGGATCAGCGGCCACTGCTCGCAGCCATTCTTCTGGCGAGAGTTCGTCCATCACCAGGCGGTCTGCGAAGATTTCGTCCGAAGACAGATCTGCGTCGTGTCGCCACTGGGCGGCTGTTTCGCTGGCCAGATGTTCGTCGTACGTCGTTTCTGTCGGGTTGCGGCCCAATGCGGCGGCTCGCTCGACGACCGTGGCCGCTCGGGCCCATTCGCTTTTTTGCAGGCTGGCGGTATTCATCGGGTCATCCTCTCGCGACAGGCGTTTAGGGACAGAAGTCAAATAGGGCAAATGTAAAAAAAGACGGTAAGCCACCCTGAAGATTTGGGTGGCTTACCGTCATTCATCTTGCAGCTCGGAAGAGTCAATGTTCTGCGACACTTGACTCGCACAAGCTTGCGGCGCCGCCGACTGTGGGCCGTCCGGCGACGGTCGGTCCGATGAACCGCTTAGCGAAGCGTCGGGCAACCTCGCGAGCCATGGCAGCCGCTGCAACCGGCCAATGCGAGCTTGCCGTCGATCGTCGATGCTTCGACGTCGGTCAGTTCGACAACGCCGGCAGGATTGGCTGGCAGACCGGCCTTCTGAGCGGCCGACAGGCTGTTGCGGTACGAAGCGTCTTTCCAAGCACGAATGATATCAACGCGAGACATAGCAGATTCTCCCTGTTTTGAGACCGATCAAGCCGCTTGTTATGGCGAGGCCATGAGTAAGACGAGCAACTGTCACGAATCTCAGTGGTTGCTTCCTCTAGGTTTTGGTGAATCGGAGCGAGCTTGAAGAAGCAGTAGCAGCTTCGCTCCGATGTTTCGTCCGCGGGCCTCTTCGGCTCGCCGCTCTTGTTGTTTTGGTTGTTTGCGTGTTCTTGGTTCACACGCGGGCGATCAGGCCCCCATCGATCAGTTCCTGGCACAAGGCCTCGGCTTGTTCCGCGTTCAGTTCCGGGTGTTGCATTCGCCAGGCGTTCCACTGCATCGGCTGGCCCTTCGTCAAGCTTCGCGTGGCCTTGGATTGAACGTCGGTGAGCCACAGTGAGCGGATCTGATCCGCGACCGCGACAAAAACCACATCTCCCGGTTGGCTCTCTCCCTCGTTGACCATTGCGACTTCGAGTCTTGACCAGACGTGGACCGGATTGACCAGGAGCGTGTTTCGTTCGCTCTTCGTTTCCGTCCCTTGTTCTCTCTCTCTCAGTAAGCGTTGGAAGTTTAAATGTGCTACACGATTTTTTTGGGCCATCGCGTAGCAGGCATATTCGGCCTGCTGGCACGTGACGAAGTCTTGCTGCTGAGCGTTCAATGGGCGGTGACGAAGCCACTCCAAGAAACGCTCTTGATCGCGATCCGAGACCCCGTACGTCCGGCGTGGCGTAACGCCCAGGTATTCGTCTACTAGCGACTCGAAATCATCGAACGCTAGCGCCACAAAGCTCAATTCTTCCAGCAATAGGCGGCGGCGCTCCCCCATCGCGTTTTCCAAATAGCGGGCGATGTCGTTCTGGCTGCTACTGGGGGCAATGTCCGCCAGTAGAGCCTCGCTACTGCCAGCGGCGAGCGATTGGGCCCAGCGATCGAGTTGTTGTGCGTACGTGGTCATGGCCGTGTTTTGTTTAGAGCCCGTGGGTTACGTCGCAACCATCTCGGCCAGGCTGCGAGCACGGTGAACTTCGTTCCGCCAGCCGGCTTCGCTGGGGAAATTCCAATCGCGCTCAATAAACACCGCGTCGAGCTTGTGATGGCTGAGCGACAGGGCTTCCTCATACAGACGCCAGACTTCGGCTGGAATAGGCTCTGAATGACTGTCGATGTATCGGCCACAGCGCTCGCTCCAATATCCGCCGGCCAGGTGCATTTGCACGCGATTGGCGGCGGGAAGCACGGCGCGAATGAAATCGCCGGCACTCGCGCCAAAGTTTCGTTCGTTGGCGTAGGCGTTGGTCACGTCGAGCAGCAGCCCACACCCGGTCCGCCGGAGCATGCGGACCATGAACTCGGCTTCGTCCATGCCTTCGCGCCACTCAAAAAAGTGGGCCAGGTTCTCGACGTAAAAGCCAAACCGACCGAATCGCCGCTGAATCTGGTCAATGTTCCGGCACGTCGTATCGAGGGCCTCGGGCGTAAAGGGGGGCGCCATGACATGCCCTGCCCCGGCGCCGCCGGCCGCCGCGTGCGTGAATCCCAAATGGTCCGTGATTGACTGGGCGCCGTTTTCCTCAGCTACCTCGACCAGTTCATCCAAATACTTTGGGGCAGGACCGACCGGGCCACTGACTGAAAGCTCCAACGTATGAACGCTGACGTATTCGAAGTTCAGCCCCTCTAAAAAGGGCTCTGTCCGCAAAGGGTGATTCGATCGTAGGAAGTCGATTTCCACGGCGGTCCAGGCAGGGTCGTCCGCGTACGGCCGATTTTCGTTCCGGAGCGCGTATCCAGTGGCCGGCGTCATGACGATTCTCCCAGGTTGGCAACGCGTGAAATCGAGACCAACGCTCCGCAATCGCTGTCATTTCGACAAGCGAGCGGCGCTGGCTCCCTACGTTGTCAGGCGTAACCGGCTGGCGACTGTTACGCGCCGATTCGCGCAAGCGCGTCGAAATCCGCGCGATGCACGGGAAAAGAAATGGCGTCAGGCGATTGCCAGCAAGAAAACCGGCGAGACGCAGCGCGCACGCAAGGCCGTGGAAGATTACTTGGCCTAATCCTGGTCTAACAGCGCCTTACACTCAGCGACTTTCGAAAGAGCGTGTTTCAACGGATCAAATTCCCCGGTTTCCATGGCTCGCTTGTTGACCGGATTCTCCCCGAACCAGTACAGGGTTCTGGGATGCATCGGCGGCGTGCAAAGTTGCACCAGCAGTTGAGCAAACCTGAGCGCTTCTGCAGTACGGCCGCGTGAATTCAAGTACTCAATTGCCGCCAAACAAGGCCCAGGCGCAGCGGGATCGAGTTCCATCGCTTCGATGAACAGGGCTGGAATGCGCGAATCTTCCGGCGAATACTGCATCAGGTACAAGCTGAAGTTATGCAGCGCGAATGCATTCGTTCGTAGTAAGCGATATCCGCAATGGCTGTGCGCCAGCACGAAAGGTATGTTCGCCGGAATCTTGGGAATGACATGCGGCAGGCACATTTGAGATTTTCCGTCGCCGGGCCCAAATCGCAGGCTTTGAACCAGGAGCTTCATGGCTTCCGGCTCAAACTCGCCGTTCGACTTCCAAGTTTTAAAAAACAGAGATCGCAGCAGGTTCGGATTGACCTTATCCCGTCTTGCCGCCATCAGAAGACTCTGATGTTCTACTTCGATCGAGTCGCTGCCGCACGCAACTGTGATCGCGTCGGCGTGGGCCTGTTCCGTATCGACGAGTTCGACCAGCTTGAGCATGTCATTCCGCTCGACACAGGCCGCGGCCCGACACAAGGAGGGCCAATCTTGTGGCTGCCCTTGGCGCCAAATCGCGGTGATCTCGGGCGTAATCCGCAAACTCAGTAGAGCGGCCAAACGCTTAGCGGCAAACGCGCCAAGCTCTGAAACGCGATCGTAAGGGAACTTCAGCCGCAGCGGCGCCACCGGAGGCTGCTCTGGCCGCAACACCCTGAGCTCCAGCACGCCCTCAGTGGTGTTATGCGGATAAATGGCGCCATGGATCAAGACATCGCACTCGCCGTGACTAAGTGAGTCGAAATCCCAGTCTGCCGTGGCGCCTTCCGGCGCCGTTCGCATCAGATCACCCAGCTCGACCACGCTGACTTGCCGCGTTAGCAATAGATTGCGACGCAACAAGTTCGCCAGGATGATACCCATGCCAGGGCCAGGCAACATCCGTATGGAGCTCTCCGCTCCGGGCGCTGCGAACGGCAGCACCGAAATGATCGGCCAATTGGAGATCGTCCCGAGCTGCTCGACGGTGTACAGCGGATCAAAAAGCCATTCCCGAGGGGGCCCCTCGTCGACCCCGCGCAGGCGCTTTATCAGCCGCTCAAACATGGGCCGCCTTTCTAGGAGCGAGACTGAGATCTTCGGCGATCCGTTTATCACACATGCTGCTATCCGAAATCAATGCCCGTGATGGATCGCCAGCCAGATGGTCGGCGTCCGTGGATCTGTCCAATCAACCCGATGCCGGCGATGCGCGGCGATGTGGCAATAATCGCCCGGCGTCAGCGACCGCGCAACCGGCTCGTCTTCGAACCGCAATCGCGCGGCCCCTCGGATGAGCAACACCCATTCTTCATTGGGTTGGTCGTACCAAAAGTTGGGTGGCGAAGCGTGACCGAGCGAAATAATCCGCTCGATCCGCACCGCGTCGCTGGCATGCAGGACCTCGACAATCTCTTCAGACGGCGCCTCTGGCGTCAGGCCTGGCAGCGCGTTCGTCTGTGAGTTATCCAGGCCGGCAAATAGATTCTTCACTTCCATGCTTCGTCCGGGCTGCCAGGATTGCGCAGAGCTTACTTAGTCCCGGCTTCGGATGCCGCTGGCTGCTTCTCCTCAGGGCTCTTCGCTTCGGGCGCGGCGGCTGTCGGCGCTGGCGTTGCGGCGGGGTCCATCGTCTTGACTTCGCCCGACAGCGGCTTGCGCGGCAACTTTTCGTCGCGCATCGCTGCGTTGTAGACAAACGCCGCCATGATCACCGACGACTGCTTGACGTCGTCCGCTACCAGCCGGTCGAAATTGTCCATGCTCGAATGGTGCGTCCGGCTGGAGTATTCCAATTGATCCTGAATGAACTGAAAGCCGGGCAGGCCGACGCCGTCGAACGACAGGTGATCCGTGCCGCCGGTGTTCCCCAGCGAAATGGTCGATGCGCCCAAGTCCGCAAATGGGGCGAGCCAATCGCGGAAGATCGGACGGATGGCTTCGTTCTTTTGCAGATAGACGCCGCGGATTTTGCCGCCACCGTTGTCCAAATTGAAATAGGCCGAAAGCCGCGCGTGCTCTGGCTTGAGCTCATAGCGTGGCCCATTATCTTTTTCTTTGTCCTTCTCCTTGGAATCCGCGGCTGATTTGCTGTCCGCATCTTGTTCGGCGGCGGGTTTGGCCTCGGCGGCTTGCTTCTCGGCGGCGGCGGCTCGTTCGCTGACGCTCAACGAGCGGCCAAAATGCTCCGTGACGTATGCCCTGGAGCCGAGCAGGCCTTGCTCTTCGCCGGTCCAGAGAGCGATACGGATCGTCCGCCGCGGCTTGACGCCAATCGCCTGCAAGATCCGCACGGCCTCCATCGCCACGCCACAGCCAATGGCGTTGTCGGTGGCGCCGGAGCCGGTGTGCCACGAATCGAAGTGAGCGCCCAACATCACAACTTCGTCCTTGAGGTCGCTGCCGGGGATCTCCGCGATGATATTGAAGCTGTTCAGGTCGTCTGTGTGATATTGCGTAACCAGGTCGACTTCCAATTCCACCGGAGCGCCGAATTCCAGCATGCGAATCAACCGGTTGTAATGCTCCACCGCCATCACGGCTTGCGGAATCATCGGCGGAGCGTCGGGAGACCACGGACGCGGACGATTCTTGCTGGGACCATCGCCGCCTGCAATCGGCAAGGCGTCTGGGCCGGCGGGGCCTTTCGAAGGCATGTTCGCCCCGGTGACAAATACGGTTCCGCCATCGCCACGGCCCGGCTCAATCACCATGGCTGCGCCCTCTTCGTGCACCAGGCGCCATTTGGCCGCCTGCAAAAAGCCCGAAGTGCGCGTCTCTGACTTGGCCGCTGGCGCCGCGGCCCCGGCGTTTGCGGCTGTTGGCGTTGGCGCTTCGGTGGCCGGCCCCTTCGGCTCGCTGCGCAAACTGCGAGATTCGCCATTTGCCAGGCCTAAGAGCGCCGTGTCTGATTGCCGCTGGGCCGGCGCGTCGAAGAGTGGTTTGACTTCGCGCGGTGGGCTAATCAGCACGATCGCCTTGTTCAACTTGCCGCGATATTTATCGAGATCCTTTTCGTCCTTGGCGTCCAAATAGATAGGGGCGCCGCGGACTTTTTTCTGCGTGCTGGGAGACCAGGCCTTGGGAAACGCAATCAGCGCCGCATAGTCTGGCGTGACCATGTTAAAGTTCATCCGCTCCACGCTCCAACCGCGGCCAAACGGTCCCCACGTCTCCAGGTGCGCGTTCTCCAACTTCCAGTCCGTTAGCCGGCCCTTGGCCCAGTCGGCCGCCTTGCGCGCCGCTGGCGACGCCGTGAGGCGCGGGCCGCAGACGTCTGTCAGATAGCTGATCGTGGCCATGGCCTGGGAGCGGTTCAGCCCTTCGTCCTTGATCTGCTTGATGACATCCTCGTCCACGCGCTCCTCAGCGCTGGCGCTCGCCGCCAGGGAGACCGCGAGCGAAAAGACCAACAGGCTGAAAGCACCAACAATGCGCATCGAATTCTCCAAATCCCGTTTCACTCGCAACGCGTCCCGAAATAGGGCACGGTAAATTCACGATTGCCAACCGGACCCTATGGATTCCGATCCCCGCAAAGTCCCATTCGGCACAGTCCCATTCTTAGTCACTTCGCCGGGTGGCCGCAACCATTTGGGCCGTGATCCCGCACGACTTGCCATGACCGGGGGCCGGTCATCATACTGCGGGCGCCAGGGACGGGCGTGAAAAGATGCTTGCCCTCGGTCGCTTGTCCCCGACGGACCGCAAAGCCTACCTTTTTTTCGCTGAAAGCAGCCGCGTTTGAATCCACCGGGCACGACAACTGATTCCCACGCTACGCCGCGTCACTCGGCGAGCGCCTCGCACACGCATTTGCGCAGTCTCTCGGCCAGCAAGATCGTGGAGACGGTTCACTTGCTGATGTTGCGGATCGAAGAGCGGTTCCCCGGCTCCGGCCTGCGATCCGTGGCCGAGGAATTGCATCACATCTCCGAAGATGCCATGGTCCGCGCCGAGCAGATCCGCCGCCCAGACTGGCGGCTGCGCACCGGCATTGCCCTGTTGCTCGTGGTGATTTTTTCCGTCTTGATCGAAGTCGTCTCCAGTCTGGAGTTCCATCGCAATATCTTCCAGGTCGATCAGTTCATGCAACTGGTGGACTCGTCGCTGGCGAGCATGGTTTTGATTGGCGCGGCGATCGCGTTTTTGATCACGCTCGAAGTCCGGCTCAAGCGAGGCCGAGCGCTGAAGGCAATTCGCGAACTGCGGTCGCTGGCGCATATTGTCGACATGCACCAACTGACCAAGGATCCGGAACGGGTCAGCGGCCGCTGCCCACCGACAATCTCGTCACCCAAGCGCGTGATGCCCCTCTACGAGCTGGGGCGTTATCTTGACTATTGCAGCGAGTTGCTTTCGCTAATCGGCAAGATTGGCGCGCTCTACGTGCAAGACTTTCCGGACACCGTGGCGCTGGAAGCAGTGAACCAACTTTCCACGCTCACCAATGCTCTGTCGCGCAACATCTGGCAGAAGATCATCATCCTGGAAAGCATGCTCGACCCAGCCAGCGCATCGGCAGCCCGGATGGCGCCCAACGGCGCCCTGGGTTTCTCCGCGCCGGCGCAGTCTGTTCATTCGCCCGACGAGCAGAGCCCGTCACACTAGGAACGTCCGCAATCGCAAGTGAACCTCCGCTGCGCTGCGACTGTCTGCCCAGGTTGGGTAAATTCTTTCTGCCGATCTGACGGCAAAAAGATCCCTCGCTCACGCGTCGGGCTAGGATGATGATCGATCATGCACTCCTTCAATTCCAATGAACAGCCGACAGCTCAATAAACTGGGGGTTCCGCCGGAGTGCCATCAGGCGGCGCTCGACGCGATCCAGCGCGCCGCGGCCGCCGGCCAGCGCAAGCTGGTCAAGCCGCGGATCCTGGCGGTGCTGCAAGATCCGGCCGGTCACCGCTTGGATCCACTGCTTGGTGATCTGGCTAAGGCATTGCTCACTGTCGACGAGTATGTTCCGGCCGAACCGATCGGCTATCGAACATGGGGAGACGCCGGGATCGATGGTCCGGTCCATGGACAGATGCGGCAAGCTTGCAGTCTGCCGGTAGCAGTTGCCGCGGCGCTGATGCCGGACGCCCACATTGGTTACGGACTGCCGATTGGCGGCGTGTTGGCGCTGCGGAACGCGGTCTGCCCGTTTGCCGTGGGAGTCGACATCGCCTGCCGGATGAAGCTTTCAGTCCTGGACATGCCAGCGACGCGGCTCACGGAACACCCCAAGTACGAGCGATTTGAGCAGGCGCTCGAGCGCGGGACGCGGTTTGGTATCGGCTGCGCGCACGAGCGCCGCCAGCAGCACGCAGTGCTCGATCAGGATTGGACCGTATCGCAAATCACGCGGCAGCATAAAGACAAGGCCTGGTCACAACTCGGCACGTCGGGCTCTGGGAATCACTTTGTCGAGTTCGGACTGCTGACGCTCGCAGAGCCGAGCGCGGATCTTGGCCTGCCTGCGGGGCAATACGTGGGGCTACTCAGTCATAGTGGCAGTCGTGGCGTCGGCGCGGCGGTCTGCTCTGTCTACAGCAACATCGCGCGAGCGCAACTGCCGGCTAAGTACGCGGACGTCGGAAGGCTGGCGTGGCTCGACATGAGTAGCAACGCCGGCCAGGAATATTGGGCCGCCATGAACCTGATGGGAGACTACGCCGCGGCCAATCACGACGTCATCCACCGCCTGGTCACCAAACTATTGGGGGCGGACGTCATCGCCGGCGTGGAGAATCACCACAACTTCGCCTGGTTAGAAGAACACGGCGGCGAGCAGCTCGTAGTCCATCGCAAAGGCGCCACGCCGGCCGGCTTGGGACAATTGGGGGTCATCCCCGGATCGATGGCCAATCCGGCGTTTATCGTCCGAGGGCTGGGCCATCCTGAAAGTCTGAATTCGGCCGCGCACGGCGCAGGGCGTCGCATGTCGCGCACGCAAGCGCGGCAGAAATACACCTGGCGCGCGGTTCAAAAGCAACTCGAACAGCGCGGCGTGCGCGTTATCTCCGCCGGCGCGGATGAAGTCCCAGGCGTTTACAAGGACATCGAAGCGGTGATGGCCGAACAGCAAGACCTGGTGGAAAGCATCGCGCGGTTCGATCCGCGTATCGTCAAGATGTGCGGCGACGGGAGCGCGGCGGAAGATTGATCCGCTCGCCGGCATTCGCTGGCGAGACATCGCCTCGGCTGGTAAAACCGCGTCCACGCTTCTCACGCGCGTGGAGGGTTTTCCGACCAATGAATATTCAGATCATCGGCGCCGGCATCGGCGGGCTGGCTCTGGCCGCCACGCTAGCGCGATTGGGAATCGAATTCTCGATTTTCGAGCAAAGCACTGGCCTGCGCGCCACTGGCTACGGGTTGACCGTGCAAAAGAACGCCCTGCAGGCGCTCGATTGCATTGGCCTGGGCAAGGAACTGCGGCAGGCTGGCCAGATGATTCGCCACGGGCAGATTGTGACTTCCGGCGGAAGCGTGCTGACGGAATTGGACGCCGAACTATGCGCCATTCATCGCGGCGCGCTGCAAGCCGTGCTGGCCAGCGTTGTGCCTGAGAGTTGCTTTCACTTCGGCGAGCGCGTGGAATCGCCAGCCGCGGACGCCTGGACCGTGGCTGCGGATGGCGTCCATTCGGCATTGCGAAAACATGTGGCGCCGACGGATACCGCGGTTCGAGACAGCGGCTGCACGGCGTGGCGAGGACTGGTTCCGCCCGGCGTCGTTTCGCTCACTGAGGAAGAAAAATCGCTCGCCATCGAGGCCTGGGGACGCGGCAAGCGGTTTGGCCTGGTCCCGCTCGAAGGAGGCCAGATCTACTGGTTCGCCGTCACGCGCGTCGATCCCTTTTCTCCGGGGGACGCTGCGCGGATGAAAACCTATCTGCAGGATCAATTCGGCGAATGGCTGGCGCCGATTGGCAAGTTGCTGCAAGCGACGCCGAGCGAGGCGATTCTGCAAACGCGGATAACCGATCGCCTGCCGCTGGCGAGTTGGCACAAGGATCAGTTGATTCTATTAGGGGACGCCGCGCATCCGATGACGCCCAACCTCGGCCAAGGAGGCTGCCAGGCGATTGAAGACGGTGTCGTTCTCGGGCATCTATTTGCCGAAGTCGATGCCGGGCGCCTATCTGAAGCAGAATTGGGTAATCGGTTTCAAACCTTGCGCAAGGCCAGGGTCGATCACGTCGGCGCGCAGTCTTACCTAATGGGCCGGCTGGCGAACGTCCGCAATCCGTTGCTGGCGTTCCTCAGGAATCAAACGATTCGCTGGACGCCGCCGCGCATCCAAGAGCGCAGCATGGACGAAATACTAAATTTCCCTGGCCCGCTAGCGAACTGGCGATAATCCGTCAGCAAATGCGAACCTCGCGCCGGCTTACCGTCGGTCCGGGTGCGAGAAGATCAGGCTGCAGTTCGTGCCGCCGAAGCCGAACGAGTTGCTTAGCGCCCAGCCGATCTCGGCGTTCTGCGTCTGGCGCACCACGGGCATGTCGGCCACCACCGGCTCTGGATCGTCCAGGTTGATGTTCGGCGCCAGGAAATTGTTCTGCATCATCAGGATGCAAAAGATCGCCTCCAGCGAACCGGCCGCGCCCAGCGCGTGCCCTGTCATCGACTTGGTCGAAGAGAATGGCGGCGTCTTGGCGCCAAAGACGGAACGGATCGCCTCGATTTCCTTGAGGTCGCCGACCGGCGTCGACGTGCCGTGCAGGTTGATGTATTCAATTCGGTCGAGCCCAATGCCGGCGTCTTCGGCGGCCAATCGCATCGCGGCGGCGGCGCCTTTGCCGTTGGGGGCGACCATGTCTTCGCCATCGCAAGTGGCCGAGGCGCCCTCAAGGATCGCCCAGATTTTGGCCCCACGGGCGACAGCCAGTTCCATTCGCTCCAGCACCAGCACGCCTGCACCGGCGGCGAACACAAAACCGTCTCGCGCTTTGTCGAGCGGCCGCGACGCGCGTTTTGGATCGTCGTTAAAAGCGCTGGAGAGCGCCGTCATGCCATCGAACGCGCAGGCGGACACCGTATTCACGTCTTCTGAGCCCCCAGCAAAGACGCGATCTTGCCGGCCGCTGCGGATCAGGTCCATGCCCTGCATCAGCGCGTGGGCCGAAGTGGAACAGGCCGAGGTCAGACTGTAGGAGTGTCCGTGGATCTTGAATAGCACGCCCATGTTGGCCGTGAGTGAGGATCCCATGATCAGCGGAACCCAGTACGCGCCGACCTTCGATCCGCCGCGGCTCTTGAGCTTTTCGCCCAAGTCCACGGCGTCTTGCATGCTCGCGCCGGCGCCGGTCCCCATGACCACGCCCGTGCGCGGGTCTTCGACTTCTTCCTTGGTCAGTCCGGCGTGCGCGACTGCGTCGCGCATGGCGGTGGCGGCCAATAGTGCCGAGTCGCAGAGAAAACGGTTTTCCTTGCGATCGAATAGTTCGCGCAGCGGCGCGGCGTCAACATTGCCGGCAACTTGCGAACGCAACCGTGCGTCGGCCCAGAGGGGTCGCATCGAAACGATGCCGGACTCCCCGGCGCGCAGCGCAGCAGTCGTTACTTCAGCCCCGCGCCCCAGGGCGCTATTCACTCCGAAGCCAGTGACGGCGACAGTGGTCCGTGTCATGGATACTCATAGTCCAGGTTAGAGAACAAACCGACCATAATCCCGCTTACTTCGACCGATACCTTGCCGTCGACTTCCGCGACCGCTTCCGCGAATGCGATTGGCGTCGGCTTCTCGGCTACTTTTTTGAAATCAAGCCGATACGTGATCAGCTTATGATGAGGGCGAACCTGCTCTCGAAAAATCACCTTGCCAGTCCGCAGCGCGCGGCCGCGACCGTCAAAACCGCGGTGCATCAGGAAGAATCCGGCCAGTTGCAGGATGGCGTCCAGTTGGAACACGCCCGGCATCACCGGGTCTCCCTGAAAATGCGAAAAGAAGAACCATTCCTTGAAGAGGACATCCTTCTCGGCGTGGATAAATCCCTTGCCGAACTGGCCCCCCTCGTTGTGGATCTGCGGAACGCGATCGAACATCAAGAGTGGCGGCGCCGGCAGCCGGCGAACTTTATTTTCCGAGTCGTGGACGCAAAGGGCCAGGACTTCCTTCTCGTCGTAGGACGTTCTTAGAGTGCTCATCCTTCTCCTACTGTGCGAAATGCGCTGCGAACTGCGCTCGGCAGACCTCGCGATGCGACGCGCGAATTTGGACGCCAATCAATCCCAAGAGCATTGGACAGGACAACAGCGCAGCCGCCAGGCCATCCACTCCGTTTGCGCGATGGACTGGATTCGCTCCGTCGCTTGCGCCATCAAACCTCAAAAACACCCGCGATCCTGGCCGCAAAACGTCCACGGTGGGGCTAGCGTTATAGCGGAAATCGCCCGTCAAGGTAGAGCGCAACTTCGCCAGCCTCACTTGTCCCCCTCAAATGGCAGTCGCCATTCGGCCAATGAATACTAACGAATGCTGGCGCCACGCGCAATTTTTCCGCAGAATTGCCGATCAGGCAAACCCCCAGACTGCCGTGCCTTCCTCTTCCGCCACTCGAAGGACACGGGCACAGGCTGGGCCGATCCGCAAAATGAGTTCGAAACGACACCCGGTGATCCTATGGAGCGTTCCGCGATGAAGACATTTTTGTGCGCACTGCTCCTCAGCGGTTTAGGGCTGATCGCGCCACGGTATTGCCAGGCGGCGCCGACGCGGATCGTTTGCTTGGGAGACTCAGTGACCAAAGCCGTTCGGCCGGGCGTTACGGTGGAAGAGACTTTTTGCGCGCTCTTGCAGAAATCGCTCAGCACGGCGGAGCGCCCTATTGAAGTGGTTAATGCCGGCATCGGCGGCCATACAACGGCCAATGGCCTGGCGCGATTCGAGAAAGACGTTCTCGCCCAGAATCCAACCGCGGTGGTCATCATGTTCGGCCTGAACGACTCGTGGATCGATGACGGCAAGACCGCGTCTCGTCTCACCGTGGCAGAATACCGGCAGAATTTACAGACGATGGTCAAGGCGCTCAAATCCCGGGGCCCAACGGTGATCTTGATGACACCCAACCCGGCGATCGCCCCCAAGTATGGTCCGGAGCGAAACATCACGCTGCGGCCGTACGTCGACGCGGTCCGTGACTTGGCCCGCGAAGAGCGTCTGGAATTGGTGGATGTCTACGCCCGATTTGCGGAGTTGCCGCTCGAAGGGATCGAACTCAACTCGCTCTTCACGGACGCGATGCATCCGAATCCGTCCGGCCAGAAGTTGATTGCCGATCTCCTGGCGGCGCGATTCCGTGAGCTGGATTGGGCCAACCCAAAGCAAGCGGCGCCGCAAAAGTAGTCTGTAACGCGTGGCAAAATGCGCTGCGTGGCCTTGCTCGATGCGTTCGGCCCCTAGCAGCCTGTTGACAAAATCAACTGGCTGCTAGGCGGCTTCAACAAAGCCATAGAGTTCTCTCAGTGGCGCCGGTTTGACCAGCAGCTTATCAAAGCCCGATTGCAGCGCCTGTTCGGTCAGCTCAGCACCATAGGCGGTCAGAGCGCACAGCGGCAGATTGGCGGTGCGCGGATCCGCGCGAAGCCTGCGCGCCACTTCAAACCCGTCCATGCCAGGCATGCCGATGTCGCAAAGCACTACATCGACGGTCGCTGTTCGAGCGAGCTTGAGTGCTTCGACGCCATCGCTTGCCAGAAAGACTTGATGCCCTCTTATCGCCAGGATATTCCCACATGCCCTGGCTACATCCGGGTTGTCTTCGACCAACAGTATTTTGCGAGTTCGCACGAGCGTGGTCGCAAGATGAGTAGCAACCATGGCAATCCCCTCCCTTCGATCTGCCCCTCCCTTCAACCCCCAATGTTCGATCAGCCCCGACGCCTCGTTCCGTCAAGAAGTAGACGCAAATGTCGTTCCAAAATGGAGTTGCGATTTGGCCCGCATATTGCAATTCGAGTGGCTTGCAAGAACACCCTATGGAGGGAGCGAAACCACCTTGGGAGAAGAATCGAAGTTGCCGTGCCGGACTTTCCAACACATCAGAATACTACGTCTGAAGGACGAATCGCCCTAGCCGCCTGTTGATTTTCTCGACAGGCTGCGACCTCACATGGATGTGAGGTCAAAATAGCGACGTAAGTCGTTATTTTGTGAGCCGCGCGAAGCTTTGCTTTGCGCTGGGCGAAGTTGAAAAACGCCACGACGGCGTTTTGCAACAGGCAGCTAACTGAGACGATGCGATGATGAATAACAGTTCCTATATTTCCAGTGAACGCATCGAACGAGACGGGATCGTGGGAACGCTCACGATCTATCAGGATGACCACGGCTATTCGGCCGTATTCCGCTGTTCGTGCGGGCACGGCAGCGGACCAGGCCGTGGGGGTTCCATGGCGCTGGCCGCAGATCAAGCGAGACGCGCGTTCAACTCGCACTGCCAATGCGATCATTCCCTCGATAAACGAAGGGGCCCCTGATATCCGCAGGGTATCTTGGCACGACGCGCCAAGACGATCGCCGTCGGCGACAGTCCCACCTAGGCCGAAATGTCAGTGAGGGATCTGCGTAAGTCGAGCGGCATGGAAGAACGATTGCAACAGGGATTGTTTGAAATGGCAACCTTACACCGGCACGGCAACACAGGTCCAACCTTCGCATTGTGCCTGAGCACGGAAATTCGATCACCGACGCCGCGCTGCGCGCACGACTAGACCGACTCGGGATCACGATCGACGACTCTCGCGCGATGTATCGTTTTCGAGTGCCGTAGGCCGGTCACCTTTAAGTTTCGTTAGATTCATCCGGCGGAAGCGCATTCCGGCTTCGTCGCCTGTAGGATGAGAGAGTAAACGATTCAGTGCCGCCGCGCGGATGGCCACGTAGCGAGACGTCGAAACCTGCGTCTTGCGAGCAACTGTCAGGCACTTCGGGCGGGGCGCGACGATCGGGAGATCTTTGCGAATTTGGGAGCGACGCCATGCCTGCTTGTCAGCTCATTGAGTCCTCGACGCGTCCCCTACTGGCGACGTGCGCGCCAGCCGGTTATGAACGGAGATCGCGTGATTCGTGTCTTCGTTGGGCGCCGGGCTTGCTGATGGCCTTGACGCTGATCGCCTGCGCTTGTGCGGAGGGCCAGTCTGCCGCTGCGCAGTCGGCACGAAATCGAAATCATCGCTCCCGCGTGTACGGCGTCGGCGGGTATGGGAATCGCGGGCCAGGCACGGCGCAATCGGCCGCTCAGTTCGGCATGGCCCGCATGATCACCGCGACGGGCAACGCCAATTTGATGAACTCGGCCGCCGCCAAGAATCTGACCGCAGCGAAATCTGCCGACATCGCCAATCGCGTGCAATGGACGAACTCCTATTATCTGATGCGGCAGACGCACAAGGAATACGCGGCGGCGAACATCACACGACTCTCGACCGACGAGCTGAACAAGATCGCCCAGGACGAGGCAGCCAAGCGACTCGATGTCACGCAACTCGACTCGACGACGGGTGTGATTCATTGGCCGATTATTTTGCAGGATAAGCAGTTCATTGCGGATCGCGACGATCTCGACCGGCTGTTCAAAATCCGCGCGATGGCGACCGGTCCGATCGACGTCGAAAGCTACCAGGATATTCATCGAACCTGCGAGCGACTTCAGGAGCAATTGAAGGCGAACATCGACCATTACCGGGGGAGCGATTTCGAACATGCTCGACATTTCGTCGAAAGCCTGGCGCACGAAGGGACGCTTCCGAACGGATAGCACAGCGCGGAAGGTCGACGAGGGGGATGTTCACGCACACGATGATTGCGGTTTTACTTCCGCATGAGCCGCAGGACGCTAACCGCGAATGACACTAACTTACAGTAAGAAGTGTCGCCGCGAAGTTTTCTCATGCGGACCATCAGGGCTGCGAGGATAACTCCTCGCTCGCGCAGTCCTAGTTCGCCTTCGTCTCGGGCTTGGAGTCCTGCTGCTTATTCTCATCCTCAGGCTTGACGCGTTCGAAGGCCTCATTGCGGCCGAAAAGTGAAATGCCCACATATCCGCGCCCTTTGAGGACGCTGGTGTCGTCTTCTTCGAACCAGAGCGTGCACTTATAGGTCTTGCCACTCTCGCCGTCGTAGATCTTGCCGCCGATCCACTGCTTCTTCTTGGGGTCGAACTTGAAGTTGCTGAGCATTTCAATGCCGATGAACTTGCGCTTGGCTAACTCAGCATCGGGATTGTGTATGTCCAGGGCGTCTGCATCGTCATAGGCCACGACGCGGCCGGTATAGATTCCGTCCTCTTTGGTGACTTCGAACTTGCCGTTCTTCTTGGGGAACCAGTACTTGCCGAGCGCCTCGTCCCCCGCTTCTTTATCCGCGGCCATCGCCTGAGCAGCGGAGACCAGCAACAAAGCCAAGACCATCCAGACGAGATTTCGAGTATTCATGGCGATGGACCCTTTGCGTTGCGATGGTAAGAAGTCAGCCAACACAGTGCGACGAAGCTGGCACAACCGACATGCACAAATTCTAGTCCGCGATTCACCCCTCGCCTAGCAAGCCGCCAGGGAACGGATCTCGCGAAAAAACGCCCCTCGATTTCCGCGCGACTACTCTTGCCGCATGGCCTGCACCGGGTGCAGGTTGGCAGCGCGGCGACCAGGAATGAACGCCGCGATCAGCACAATTGCCAGGGCAAGCAACAGCAACAAACCGATATCCGAATAGCGGGCCGAAAAGCCAATGTAACGGCCGCACAAAGATCCAAGACAAAGATTGATCATTCGCGCCAGGATCATGCCCCATAAGGCGCCGACCAATATGCCCACCACGCCCAGATAGATGGCCTGCGACATCACTGTCTTGATGACCTGGCGACGCAACATTCCGGTAGCGCGCATCACGCTCAACTCGCGGGTTTGTTCCAACACGTTCATCGTCAGCGTATTTACTACGCCCAGGGCGCCCACGATCAACCCCAGCACCAGCAGCGCCCACAGGCCGGTGGTTACGCCGGCTGTCATCGCGTCAATTAGTCCTGAGAGTTCGCTGAACGAATGAACGAGCAGCCCATGCTCGCGAGCATAATCTTGAAGTTTAGTTTCCAGCTCCGCGCCTGGCTTGGTCGAAACGAGAAACGAATCCGCCCCCTCGACGTGAAAAATATCTCGCGCCACGGTCTGGTCCAGATAGACCACCATGCCACCGAACAAGTATTCGGTCGTGACGGCGGCAATGCGGAACTCATGCACGAGCTCGCCGCAGGTTACTTTCAACATCTCGCCAGCGCCAATCTTCAGCCGTTCCGCCAGCACGGAGCCAATCACGGCCTCGCCCGCGCGGAGTTCCGTCAGGACGGCGGCGGAGTCCGCGGAGCCAATCAGGTCGAGCGGAGTATCGTTGTGAGAGCTCAGATCGCGCGCCACCAACATGGCCTCGCGGCCGCTCGCGTCAATCCGCAACATGCGAATCGTCTCGATATGATCGACCCCTTCCATCTGCTGCAACTCTTCGCCCATGGAGTCCGGCAGGCTGGTCGTATCTTGGCCGGTCATGTCCAACATGGACGCACGCAACAGAAAGTCCGCGGTGATCGTTCGTTCGCTCCATGTGCGCACGTCCTCGGTAACGCTCATCACGGAGTTGCTCGTCGATATTCCGGCAGTGACCGCGACGACCAGAATGCCGATCGTCAGCGCGCTCCGTCCGCCGCGGCGCAAAACAATCCGCTCGGCCATTTCGCCTTCAAAGCCCAGCCAGCCATGCAGCAACCGCGATAACCAGCGAACGCAGGGAGCGAGCACTAGCGGCAATAACAGCACTACCGAAACCAGGCACATCACAGCGCCTAAGATCGAAAGCCAGATCGGCAAAATGCCACGGATACTGCCATACGTGATCAAAGTCGTCACAATCGCACTGATCACGCCGGCGATCGTCGTTTTGCGATTGCTCGTACTGCTCGGCATCGAGACGACAGGCCGTAATCCTTCCAGCGGCGAAACCTGGCTGGCGCGGATCGCCGGATACCAGGCGGCCACCAGGCAGATGATTGGTCCCAGCACGCCGCCAATCAGCAGCGCCGACGTCAGGTCGGGCGCCGGCGGCAAATCTGCCTGCAGCAGCACGCTCATGGAGTTCAACAATATCCGCGCGGCGTACCAGCCCACCGGCAGTCCGGCCAGCGTCCCCAGTAGACCAATCAAGAGCGCCTCGCCACATACGAATTGCACAATCTGGCGGCGCGTCGCTCCAATCGCTCGCATGATCGATAGTTGCCGGCGGCGTTCCTGCACGCTCATCAAGAAGACACTCAAGGCGATAAAAACCGCCGTGGTGAACGAGAAAGCGCTGGCCAGATTTAGACTGATTTCCGTCAAGAAGAGCATCTCTTCCGCCACGCCACTGCGCGCCGCGGGGGCCCGCACCACCAGTGCCTCGGGCAGGACTGCGCTTGCCGCTGTGATGACTGCTTCGCTCTTCTCCGGATCTTTCAAATACAAACGGAGCGAATCGACCTTGCCGGAGCCGCGAAACATCCGCTGCAGCGCCGAGACGGACGCCAGCACCATGCCGCCCTGATGCAAACTCACTGCGCTATTCAGTCCAACTATGCCCACAACCTTGTGCAGGCGTAGTCCGCGCGAGGAGAGGAGACGGACCTCGTCTCCGACCTTGACTTGCATTCCGGCGGCCATGCTCGATTCGAGCGCAATATCTGTCAGACCTATCGGGAAATCGCCATCGATCAGTGTAAATCCAAACCGGCTTTCCGGCTCAGCGGCATCGACGCCAACGACCAGCGAGCGGGCCTTGTTTCCCTTGGCGTAGAGCGTTGTCGCGCATTGAAACGTGGGGACGATCGCTTCGATATTGGGGATGTCGCGGAGCTTCTCTTCCAGCTCCTCCGGAAATCGTCCACCGCCGCGGGAGACAACTTCCAGATCCGCGCGCCCCGCCAGGGCGTCGAACACCTTTTGGTAAGAATCGCGACTGCTGATCGTGGCGCTGGTGACAGCGACGATGGCCGCCACGGCAATCATCACGCTCATCAACGTCAGCAGCGATCTCCCCGGTCGGCGGAGCAGTTCGCGGATCGCAAAGCTCCAGACGATCATCGTGCGCCCTCCGACGTCTGGCCTGCCGTATCGCGATGGTCGACGTCGGACGAAATCAGCCCATCGCGAACGTGCAAAATCCGGTCCGCGCGCTGGGCGACCGTCGGATCGTGCGTGACCATCACCACGGTTTGACCTTGCTCGGAAACCAAACGCCGCAGAATAGCAATTACGCGATCGCCGGCGACCGTGTCGAGGCTACCGGTCGGCTCGTCCGCCAGCACGATGGCCGGGTCGGAGACCAAGGCCCGGGCAATTGCGACGCGCTGCTGCTCGCCGCCCGATAGTTGGCTCGGCAGGTGGTCCGCGCGACTAACCATGTCGACCAGTTCCAACTGCTTGGTAGCGCGGCGATTGGCTTCGCTGGCGCCTACCCCTTCCAGCCGGAGTGGCAACGCCACGTTCTCGACCGCGGTGCAGAGTGGCAAAAGATTGAATTGTTGAAATACAAAGCCGATCCGCCGCCGCCTGAGCAACGTCCGGGCGTCGTCCGACAAGGCGCCGACGTCGATGCCTTCAAGGATTACGCGACCTTCGGTCGGCGTCTCTAGGGCGCCCAGGATACTGAGCATTGTGCTCTTGCCTGAGCCAGATGGTCCCATTATGGCCAGAAACGTGGCGCGCTCGACGTTAAACGTCACGCCTCGCAGGGCCGGCACATCGACCCCCGCCGCGTAGACCTTTTTCAGGTTGTGGGCTTCGATAACTGAGTCTTGCATGCGATTGTCGCGCAGATGAGCTAATGAGTGGAAAAGAACACCAACCGGCGACAAAGAACAGCCTCCGCGGACACCAGGTGGGCCCCTCGCGCCTGACTGCCTAGCGAAAACCGCGGGTCGGATGTTACAGCAACCCTTGGGCCATCGCGATTCTATGCCTGCCATCGCAGACTGTCGATACTCTGCGACTGGCGTAAACCCGTTCAATTCAGCGGATTATGCCGCGATGTGGCTGCAAATCGCGCGGATCAACGCGCCTATCTTGCGCGTTCTACCAATGCCCTACGGGCAGAGACGAAAACGCTTTTCATCGTTCGCCCGTTTCACTCTCAGAGCCCGTCTCGCCAGCCAGCCGACGCGGGGCACGGCGCCATTTTGCCTTGGCCCACGCGGCAGGTTACAAAACCAACTAATCCGGCGCGCGACAGCTCGCGCTCCACGCTCCATGTAACGCACTTGATGAGCCCGTTGAATGACCCTGCCGATGTGTCTGCCGCAAAATGTTTCTCGCGGAACGATGACCTGCTGTGTGCTGGCGATCGCAGTCGTCAGCTCCCCCCCGTGCGAGGCCGCCGAGCGGAATTGGCCCGGCGAAAGTTGGCAGAAGTTGGAAGATCCCGAGCGGCTGGGTTGGTCGCGCGAGAAACTCAAGCCTGCCCGCGATTACGCCGCCACGATTGATACGGCAGCGGTGATGATCGTCGTCGATGGACAGGTGCTCGACGAGTGGGGGCGGACCAAGCAGCGTTACAACGTCCATTCCATTCGAAAGAGCTTGCTGAGCGCGCTCTACGGTATTCACGTGAACGAAGGGCAGATCGATCTGAAAAAATCGATGGTCCAACTGGGGATCGACGATAACGAGCCCTCGCTAACGGCGATTGAAAAACAGGCCACCTTGCACGACCTGCTGAAGGCGCGTTCCGGCGTCTACCACCCGGCCCTGTACGAAACGGAGCGGATGAAGGCTGCCCGTCCCCAACGCGGCAGCCACGCCCCTGGTGAATTCTGGTACTACAACAACTGGGACTTCAACGTGCTGGGCGAAGTCTTTGAGCGCGAGACCAAGACCAACCTGTTCAGCGAGTTCAAAGCGCGGATTGCAGATCCGCTCCAGATGGAAGACTTTCGCACGGCCGATTGCGCGTACGTCACCGGCGCGGATTCGGTCTATCCGGCCTACCCATTTCGGATGACTGCGCGTGACATGGCCCGGTTCGGGCTGCTCTTCCTGCGCGGCGGCGAGTGGAATGGCAAGCAAGTGATCCCGGCCAACTGGGTGAAGCAAAGCGTCACGTCCTACTCAAACGCTGGTGATCGGGGTGGGTACGGCTATCTGTGGTGGGTGGCCGTCGGCGGTACGCATCTTCCCGGCGTTGATCTACCGGACGGCGCCTACTCCGCTCGCGGTGCGCATGGACATTACATCCTGGTTGTGCCGACGCTGGACCTGGTGATCGTCCATCGCGTAGGGAGCGACATCGCCGGGCGCGATGTCACGGCCGATCAATTTGGCAAACTGGTCAAGTTAATGCTCGACGCAGGGCATTCTCCCGTCGCTCAGACGAAAGCGCGCTAAGCACTTTCGACCGGCAGTTTGCCGGCCACACCGCCCTGTCTGTCGTCCCAATCCGCATCTTCGGAACCGGGGACGCCGATCGTTCTTGTGACGAAGGCTCTACCGCGCGTGGTCCTCGGGTGAATCTTGCGCCCGCCAGCACCGCTAGCTAGCCGTGCGGTATAGTCCTATACGTCTGTTTTTTGTAGTCTCTCGCGAACTCGAAAAGCGCCGTTGGCGTATGAACGCGAGATCTCAAGAGGCGTAGCGCACATGACTAGCTTCCGTGATTCGTCTCACCGGAGAAGGAGCCGTCCGTTGTCCATGCTCAGACCAATCGCTTGCCTTGTTGTCGCCTCGATGCCGCTGGTCTCCGGAGCTTTGGTATTCGCGCAAGCGCCTGCCGCTCCTGCCGCCGCGCCCATTGATCCGGCCAAGGCCATTTGCCCGGCGCCAGGCGACCTGAATCCCAAACCGGGCGAGCATCCTTTGATGCCGATCATCCGCTGGGGCAAGGCCGGCGCCGCCGCGTTGGAAAAGGTCGACGGCTATTCCTGCCGGCTGGTCAAGCGCGAGCGCGTTGATGGTCGCCTCAACAATCACGAGTGGGTTTCGCTGAAAGTCCGACAAGCGCCGTTCAGCGTTTACTGCGCGTTTGTCAACAAGCAAGAGCGCCCCTGGCAGGAGGTCGTCTACATGGCCGACCGCCATGCCGGCAAGATGTTCGCGCATTCGGACACGCACCGCCTGTTGGGCACCGTCTCGCTCTTCCCGGATTCGCAACGCGCGATGCGCGAAGGCCGCTATCCGTTGACCGAGATTGGCGTCTTGAATCTGATCCGCCGCCTGGTTGAGCAGGCCGAGAAAGAACTCCAATTCGAAGATTGCGAAGTCAAGGTTTACGACAATGCCCGGATCGAAAACCGGCTTTGCCACTATATTCGCGTCACGCACAAAGAACGCCGCCCGGAACTCACGTTTAACATCGCCCGAATCTTTATCGACAACGAGTTGAATGTTCCGGTCCGCTACGCGGCCTTCACCTGGCCGGAAGAAGCTGGCGGCAAGCCGGTGCTGCAAGAAGAATACACGTACTTGGATTTTCAATTCGGCCGCAAATACAGCGACCGCGACTTTGACATCAACAATCCGGACTACTACTTCCCGCCCGACTACGAAGAACCGAAAGTCGAACTGGCCGGCACGACCGCCGTCGCTCAGTTGCCAGAAGATCACCCAATCAGCAGCGTCAAGCCAGCCGCTGACGCCGATCCCCTGGCGACGGCACTCTCGATTGGTCGCGAAGCACAAGACCGCCTGGACCACATCCGCGACTACGCATGCCTATTCAGCCAACGCGAATTGAAATCGGGCCAGTGGCCGGAACGAAGCGAACACATGCTGCTGAAAATTCGGAATCAGCCGCAGAGCGTCTACGCGTTCTTCCTGGGACCGCAAACGCCCAAGGGTGAAGAGGCGATCTTTGTCGCCGGCGGCAACGGGGGCAAAGCCCTGATGCACCCGGCGCCGACGCCGGGTCACAAAGCGCCCGCCCGTGCGCTCGATCCAAACAGTCCTGAATTAACACGTTCGACCGGCGGCCCGCTCAACGAGATGGGCATCAAGCCGGCCCTGGCCCGTTGGATCAACGAGCACGAGGGGGAGATGGCTCACGGCGAGTGCCACGTCCGCTATCTGCCGCGTGTGCAGGTCGACCTGCGACATTGCACCTGCATTGAGATCACTCACCCGACGGCCCGCCCCCACTTCAAGCATCACATTACGCGTCTCTACATCGACGACGAATGGAAGCTGCCGGTCCGCTTCGAAGCCTACGGCTGGCCCACCGCCAGCCAACCTGCGCCACTGGTCGAAGAGTTGACGTTCCGTAACCTGGAACTCAACCGCGGCTTCGCCCAACAAGACTTCGACCCAACGAACCCGAACTACACGTTCGAAAACGCGCGCCGGTAGTTGCGGGTGGCGGCAGTAGTTGCTTGATCGTGAACGCAGTTGGGCAACGCGATGTCACGAGCCATTTGGCTCGCGTGACTTCGTTCGCAACGCCTTATCCTTCACCGGCCGCCCACCACGGTGTAAACCGCCGCGGACTCGCTCGGTTTTTCGATTGTCACGCGTAAGTCGCGGTTCTTGCGTTCGCGAGTATCAACGCGAAATGTGATCGCGCGGCGACCCGTCTCGAACGGGGCTCGCAACGACTCGCCGGCCAAGGGCTTGTCGTCTGCCCACACGGTTACACCTTCGGGCGAGTCGAGTTTGACTTCCAACTCGCCCGGCTCGGTGACGTCGACTTCGCCGCGCAGGAACAAGACCTTGCGATCCCCCACGGCCAGCTCATCGAGCGGCAATCCACCCGCCACTTTGCCGTAGGCCGGCGCCCATTGGTCTTCCGCGGCGCGCAGAATCTGTTGTTCGAACTCAGCCGGATTGGGCGCGTGATCCGTCAGCCCCTCGGGCGTGGCCTTAAGGTAGCGCCAGCGCTGGATCGTCGGCTGCGTTCGCACGGCGTATTCGCCCGGCTTGCCAAGCTCGCCGACGAACCGCACCAGATCCAAAAATTCCGCGTGTGCCAGGAACCCGGCCAGCCCCTTGGGCATCAGCGAGCGTCCCTCTTCTTCCTGCTCGATATCCGCGGCCGCGATCGTCGTTCGCAAGCCCGCGCCATCTTTGACGATGATCCGCTTGTCGTCCCGATCGACGACAATGCCCTGGTGGATCAAACCGTCCGACGTGGCAAATAGCCGAGTAAGAAAGCTCTCTTTGATGCTCAGGTCCGGATTCAGGATCGACGTGACGATGTAGTCCGTCGGCGAGGTCGATCCGATCGGGCTGAGGTCCGGCCCTACGTCACCGCCGGCGCCGCTGACCGCGTGACACTTCATGCAGCCCAGGTCGCCGCGGCGAAAGATTTGCTCGCCGCGCGGCAAAGAACCTTTGGCCATCACCTCGGCCGATAGTTTTTTCAGATCGTCCGGCGTCAGCGGCGGCGGGTCCGCACTAATACCGGCGGCCGCGCTCAGCGCGTTGACGAGCGCCGGATCGCTCCGCCCGATCAAGTACATCTGCCGCAACACCTGCTTGGCCGTGTCGGGCGGAATTTTGGCATCGCCCAGGGCCGCGGCCAGGTGATCGCTCCCCTCTTTGCGTCCCAGAAAGGCGCTCAGTAGCAGATCGACGTTTTCGCTCGTGGTTGTGGGCGCTGATAGAATCTCAGCGGCTTGCGCAGCCGCCTTCATTTGATCGAAGCCGGCCAGCCCATTCACCCCAAAGCTGCGCAAATGCGGATTGTCCGACGCTAATAGTTTTTCCGCAGTCTCGCGGGCCGGGTCTCCTCCGATGACCGTCAGGGCGTCGAGCGCCGCCTGCCGCGCCGTGTCGCTCGTCTCCGGCGCAACGGCCAATGCCGAGACGCTGCCGGCCAATGGCGTGGCTTTCCACGCGCCGGCCAGCTTCAACGCGGCGCGCTGCGTAGCCGCGTCACCGGTTTTGATCAGCTCGCCAAGCGTTTCGAGTGGAACTTCCGGAATCACTTTGCGCGTTTGCGCCGCCCCGGCCAATCCATCGAGCGCTTGCCGCCGCACATCGGTCGTCCACGTATCCGGTTTGACCGCTTGCGAGTAGACGTACGCCAGATCCTCAGCGCCGCCGCGCTGGAATACCAAGTTCAACACCGTGCCGACGCGCTCGGGCGGCAGACGGCCACTCTTCAATAGGCGCGTGGTGGCGTCTTCCTGCGCGTACGCCCACTGCGCAGCGCAACAGCAAATCACAAACAAAAATGGCGCCGCCAGGCGCGCAAACTGCGCGCTCAGCGGACGAAAGATCTGGCAGCTCATTATTTACCTTGCGCTCCGGACTCGGCCGCCGCCTTCTCGCGCCGTTCGAGCGTTGCCAGCGTCTCTTTCAGCGTGTACTCCAGGTACTGATCTTGCGGATGCGTCAGCGTTTCCAGGGCCACTTCCGTCGCCTTGGGATCGTGGAAGAAGCTGGCGGCGCGAACCGCCTCGAGCCGCACGCGCGGATGCTCGTCGTTCGCTTGCACGCGCAACAACTCCAGCGGATTCTCCACGCGATCTCGCCAGTAACACAGCACGCGCGTTGCCGCGGCGCGGGCGTGATAGTCAGGCGAGCGCAACATCTTGGCCAGCAGCGCCGTATCGACGTCGTCGTGCTGCTGATGCAGCCAGAGCGCTTCCATCAGGTTGTGCTCATAGCCTGGGTCTTTTGGATCGAGCCCCGCTATCCACTTGGTCACTTCGGCCATCACCTGATCGCGATCGCGGGCGCGCAGTTCGCGGCGGACGCGATAACGCGTGCGATCCTCGTAAGTCTTCAGCAGGTCCAGCAATGCCGGGATCGTGGCGCCGGCGATCTGCGGCGGCTTCGCCAACGGGTTCTTGGTGTAGGTAATCCGCCAAATGCGACCGTGCTGCTTATCGCGCTTCGGGTCGCGGATCGAATGCTGCATGTGCCCGATCAAAGGATTGAACCAGTCAATCAGGTACAACGCGCCATCTGGGCCGAACTTCAGATCGACCGGTCGGAAGTTCTGGTCCTTGGATTGCAAAATCGGCGGCGCCGGATCGGCGGCAAAGCCCGACGCGTCTTCGCGCATCTTGTAGTTCAAAACGCCATGAAAGCCGATGCAGTTATTCAGCAAGTAATTCCCCTGCGCTTCGGCCGGAAAATTCTTGCTGCTGACAAATTCGCAGCCCGAGGTTGGGCGCCACTGCGTCTTGAAGAACTGCGGCATTCCACCATGCTTACGCGGATGGTCTACCTGGCCGGAGAACGCGGTCCCAAAGTAGTTCGCTCCGCCCGAGGCATCGGCCACAAAGTTCTGGCCCCACCCGTCGTAGATGTGTCCCCAAGGATTGGCAAAGCCGTAGGAGACAAACGTCTCGAACTTGCCCGTCAACGGCTCATAGCGAAAGACGCCGGCGTTCGCCAACCGCTGCGGACCGTACGGCGTTTCGACTCCTGTCTGATGGAAGGTTCCTTCCTGGAAGTAAAGCGCGCCATCCTGGCCCCACGTGAACGCGCTGATCGAATGGTGCGAGTCGGCCGAGTCAAACCCATGCAACACGGTCTCGCGCGTGTCGGCGTGATCGTCGCCGTTGGTGTCCTTGAGAAACAACAGATTCGGCTGCTGGGCCAAGTAGACGCCACCGTCTCCTAGTTCCATCCCGGTAGGCACGTGCAACTTATCGGCAAACACCGTGCTGGTGTCCGCGCGGCCGTCGCCGTTTTTGTCCTCGAAGATCAAAATCTTGTCATCCACCGGGGTCCCCGGCAGATACATAGGGTAAGAAGGCATGGTGCAAACCCACAGCCGGCCGCGCGCGTCGAACTCAAACTGCACCGGCTTCTGCAAGTCCGGGAAATCGACTTCGGACGCGTACAGGTTTGCCTCGTACCCTTCAGGCAGCGTAAAAGCGGCTTTCTCATCTTCCGGCGTGCTGATCACGATCGGCGCGTTGTAGTTCGTTTCGACTTTGACGAAATCGCCTGTGTTGCTGTCGTCGATCACCTCCGGCACATCCTGGCCTTGCGCGACGGCCCAAATCCGCTGATCGCGGTTGTCGATCATTTTGCGGAGCTTGGCAAACTCGGCCGGAAAGTTGACCACGCCAAACGGATTCTTACGGCCTCCGTAGATGTAGAAGCCATTCACTGCGCGGTAGTCGTACCAGAATTGCAGATTCTTCTCATTGACCTCGCGCTGTAGCTTGGCGAGGTCTGCCTTGACCTCAGCCGGACGCGCGCCAAAGAGGGCCGCGTCAATCAGCGCCGCGACTTCCGCGTCGCCGTGGGCGTTGAGATGGACGCCATTGATCGTCCACGGCTCTTTCGACTTGCTCATCGCTGCGAGCGACGGCGTGAACAAATCGACAAACGCCACCTTGTTTTCGGCGGCTACCTTGGCCATCGCCTCGGTGTAGAGCTTGATGTTCTGATTGTTCTTGGCGCCGTCTGGCAGGTAGCGGCTGTGAAGATTCTCATGCGCGATGGGCGAAACCAGGACCAGTCGCGGCGGCGCTACGCCGTCGTACTTGGTCGTCGTGCTTTCCTTGACGAACTTTTCCAGATCGGCGACGAACTTTGGCAAACCGGCCGGCCCACCAAAGCTCTCATTGAAGCCATAGCACGCCACCAGAACGCTCGGCTTGTGATCGGTCAGGTTGTGACCATGGTCCTTGAAATCTTGCGAGCGCATCTGAATGGTCAACTCATCGGCCGACCAGCCCAGATCGCGGACCACCAGGTTTAACTTCGGGAAACGGCTATAGAGCAGCGTTTCGAGATTGCCGAACTGCTGCATCCGCTCCGCCAACGTATTGCCGACGATCACAATCCGGTCTCCCTCGCGCAGCGCCAGCGCCGGTTCAGCGGCCTGGGCCATTGGCGCCAGACCTAACTGGGGCAGCGTCGCCAGACTCAGCAGGAGGATTGCGCGAAGTCCATGACCAATCCAAACGGCTCGCGGGAGTTGCGGACCTGGTGCGTTTCGGAGCATGCTGACCTTTCAGAAAACGAGGCAGAGCAGCGCTGTGTGGCGTGATCCAGGGTCCGTCGATGGACCGGCCGAATCCGCGCACTGGCGCCCATGGGAGGCGGGTGTGCTCGCCCTGCCTCCTGCAAAAGAATGCGGGAGGCGGGGCTGTTGCGGTATGTTCCTATAATATGACCACGCGGGCAGGCGCGATTCAAGGCGCCTTGAGCGGTCTCCGCGAGTTTTCAGTTGTGTATCCCACCGCTTGCCGCGGCCGCGTCGGCGCCGCAGAATTGCCTGGGCTGGGGCTTGGTATTGGCCACAGTCACGCCGGTCACCCGCCAACTACCCCGCTACGCCCCCCGAAAAATACACAGAGGAAATTCCTGCCATGCGCTCCATTCGCCCCTGGCTCGTCGCTCCTGGTACGCTGTTCGCGCTGTCGCTGTTCTTTTTGAGCCCCACCAATGGGCCCCAACGCGCCGCGGCGGACGATAAGGCCGAAACGTCGAAAGCGGCGGCGGACAAAAAGCTGTCGATGGTCCAGCGGAACCGCGAGGAGACGGCGCCCGGCAGTGGCAAGTACCGCGTGGTCGAGCGGCAGGTGGATTGGGATCCGGCCCACACGGCGATCATCGTCTGCGACATGTGGAACCAGCACTGGTGCCAGGGCGCCACGGCCCGCGTCGCGGAGATGGCCCCCAGGATGAACGATGTTCTAAACGCGGCGCGCCAGGCGGGCGTGCTGATTATTCATTGCCCCAGCGACACCATGAAGTTCTACCAGGACGCCCCGCAGCGAAAAATTGCGCAGCAGGCCCCCAAGGTCGAGCTGAAGAAAATGCCCGCCAATTGGTGCCCCCAGTCGGATGGCAAAGAGCCGCCGCTGCCGTTTGATAACTCCAAGGATCGCTGCGACTGCTCGCCGCAGTGCGCGCACGGCAATCCTTGGCGCCGCCAGATCGACACACTCGAAATCGCCGACAGCGACGCCATCACGGACAATGACGAAGCGTTCTACCTGATGCGCGATCGTAATATCCAGAACGTGATCGTGTTGGGCGTGCATACCAACATGTGCGTGCTGGGCCGGCCGTTTTCGATCCGACGGATGTGCGCCCAGGGACAGAACGTGGTACTGGTCCGCGACCTGACGGACTGCATGCACGATTCGCTTTCGCCACCGCTGGGCTTGGACCACTTCCGCGCCACGGACCTGGTGATTGAACATATCGAAAAGTATTGGTGCCCCACGATCACGAGTCCGGACCTGCTAGCCGGCGCTCCATTTTCATTCAAGGAAGACAAGCGTCCGAGCGTGGTGATGGTGATCGGCGAGGACGAATACGAAACCGCCGCGACGCTCCCACCATTTGCGGACGAGGAGTTAACGTCGCGCGGACTGCGCGTCACCACGATCCACGCCAGCAAGGACGACCTGCAAGACTTCCGCGGGCTCGAGGCATTAAAGAACGCGGACCTGATGCTGGTCAGCGTCCGCCGCCGCACGCCAAAGACTGCGCAACTGGCGGCGATTCGAGATTTTGTCGCCTCCGGCAAGCCGGTTGTTGGCATCCGCACGGCTAGTCACGCGTTCTCTCTTCGCGATGACAAGGAGCCGCCTGCGGATCACGCTGCGTGGCCGGAGTTCGACGCGCAGGTCCTGGGCGGTCACTATACCGGCCATCACGGCAAGAATGGCGATGGCGGCGCAAGCACCTACGTGCAATCGCTTGCGGCGGCCAAGGATCATCCCATCCTGGCGAACGTGGACGACAAGGAATTTGGCGCGCAGTCCTGGCTCTACAAGACCAACCCCCTGGCGAAGAGCGCCACGCCGTTGATGATCGGTCGAGCCGAAGGTCGCGACACGAACGAGCCCGTCGCCTGGACGAACAAGACGGAGACCGGCAATCGGGTCTTCTACACGTCGCTCGGCAGTCCACCCGATTTCGAACTGCCGGCGTTCCGACGATTGCTGACAAACGGCATTTTTTGGGCGCTCGACAAACCATTCCCGGCGGATACCGCGGCGAGTAAGTAGCTCGCGATCGTATCGCCATGATTGCGCGCTGCTTCCGGGCGCGGAGGCGACATTTTCATCAAGCGTGGCGAAGAAACCGCCACCCTAAGCGGCGCACGGCATCTGATCGGTCGAAATCGGACGGCTGTGCGGTTTGCGCGGCCGCACTTTCTGCACGCATGCCCTTTATTCCGCGTAGAAAATCGTACAATGCGGTAGAGGCTTTACTTTGTATTCCATTGGAATGCGATTCGCTTGCGCCTCCGTCCTGTGCTTTCGTCCCGTAATTTCTAAAGGGTCAATTATATGTCCATCGCACGCTACCGGGCGGGACGGTTCTGTTTTGTTGCTACTCTGATCGTTGGCGTTATCGCCGGTTACTCGAACGCGGACGACAAGGCCCGCGTTAAGACGTCCAGCGATTCCGTTAAGAAGGCGATCGCCTATCTGACCAAGGCGCAGGCGGCGGACGGTTCGTTCTCTGAGAAGGCGGGGCCGGCGGTCACGGCAATTGTCGGCGCCTCGGCGCTACGCAACGGCGCCACGACCAAGGATCCCATGGTTGCCAAGGCCATCCAATATGTCGAAGGCTTTGTGCACGACGACGGCGGCATCTACAAAGAAGGCTCGCGTCATCGCAACTATGAAACCTGCGTGGCGGTCCTGCTGTTCAGCGAAGCCAACGCCGATGGCAAGTACGCCGATCTGCTGAAGAAGGCCGACGCATTTCTCAAGAAGGGTATCTGGGACGAGTCCGAAGGCGTGAAGCCAGATGGCATCACCTACGGCGGCGCCGGATACGGTCAGGCCGAGCGGCCGGACTTGTCGAACACGGCTTTTTTGGTCGAGGCACTACAAGTTAGCGGCACAACGGCCGACGACGAATCGATGAAGCGGGCGCTGGTGTTCATTTCGCGCTGCCAGAACCTGCCTGGCCCGGACAACAAGACTCCGCTGGCCGACAAAAACCCGGACGGTGGCTTCTTCTACACGCCCGCGCTGGGAGGCCAGAGCCCTGCCGGCAAGACCGACAACGGCGGACTGCGCAGCTACGGATCGATGACGTACGCCGGGCTGAAGAGCATGATTTACTGCGGCGTCAATGAGAGCGACCCGCGCGTCAAGGCCGCCGCCGCGTGGGCGAAGCAGAACTACACGCTGGCCGAAAACCCCGGCATGGCCGACGCAGGTCTCTATTACTACTACCAGGTTTTCGCCAAGGCACTGTCGACGATGAAGCTGACGGAAGTCACCGACGCCGATGGCAAGGCGCACGACTGGCGCGCGGAACTGATCAGCGCCTTGGCCGAACGTCAGCAACCAGACGGCTCATGGGTCAACAAAAACCCACGCTGGATGGAAAACGACGCCAACCTGGTAACGGCGTACGCGCTGCTGGCGCTGTCGTACGCGAAGTAGATTCGCGGCAACGCCTTCCGGTACTGTCCTGCGACAATACGAAAATGACAGCCTGGACCGCGACCGTTGGCGAAATCCTCAATGTGTCGGCCCAGGGGCTGATCTGCTCCGCGAATCCACAACTCAACTTATCGGGTGGAATTGGCGGCGCGTTTAGGATGTTGTATGGCCCCAGCATGCAACAGTTCCTGCATCAGTGGCTATCGACGAACAACCGACATTTTGTGGAACCCGGCAATGGAGTTGTGGCTCCATCTTGTGGATCGCCTTTCGATGCAATTGCGCATGCGGTCGCGATCGATGCGTTCTACGATACGTCGGAGTCGATCATACGGACGGCATACGATAATGCTTTCGCCGCATTGGCGGATCGTGGTTGCCAGACCGTTACTGCATCCTGTCTGGCTTGCGGATACGGCCGCGCAACGCCTCAGATGTTTGTGACTGCTGTATCCCCGTTTTTTACTCGATCCCTACGGCAAATCGAACGAGTTCAATTCGTGTCGACCAATGCCGAATTGATCGACCTCCTGTGCGAAACGATCGACTCGAAATAGCACGCGAGCGCCGAGACGCTTCCGAAGTTCGAATCGATGCGCCGCAACACGTCTCGCAGACTTATTCTGCATTGCAGGGGAAAACGCCCTGTTAAAACGGCGATTGCGCAATCGCGGTGATTGTAAGTATGCGCCTGCCGGCTTATCGCGTCTCCGCAATCACCGGATTGCGCAACACGCCAAGGTGTTCGATCTCAACTTCCGCCACATCGCCTGGACGCATGAAAACGGGGGGCTTGCGCGCGAAGCCTACGCCCGGCGGTGTGCCGGTAAAGATTACGTCGCCCGGCATTAGAGTGCAGACTCGTGAGACGTAGGCGATGATCTGCGGCACGGTAAATATGAACTGTGCGGTGTTTGAGTCCTGGAGCGTTTTGCCATTCAGGCGGAATTGCACGCGCAACTTACTCGAGTCGCCCACTTCGTCGGGCGTCACGAGCGCCGGACCGAAAGGGGCAAAGCCATCAAACGTCTTGCCGAGCAGCCACTGCTTGCCCGGTTTGGTCGCTTGCCAGTCGCGGGCGGAGACGTCATTGCCCACTGTATACCCGCCGACGTGGGCCAGTGCCTCGGACTCTGGGATGTGATGCCCTCGGCGGCCGATGACCACGACCAGTTCGGCTTCGTAATCGACTTCAACGCTTTCCGCAGGTAGCACAATCGCGTCCTCGTGAGCGGCGACCGCGGTCGGAAATTTATTGAAGACCACCGGTTCCGGCGGCGGTTCCATGCCACTCTCGCGCGCATGATCGGCGTAGTTTAGGCCGATGCAGATCACCTTTTGTGGATGTGGAATCGGCGCGAGCAGACGGACTGTCGAAGGATCAATCCGCTCTTCCGATTCCGATGCCAGCCGCGCGCGGTGCAGCATCTCTTCGCCGCTGGCCAGCAGTTCCATCAGCGACCAGGGGAGCGTAGGGTCCGCGGCTTGCAGATCGATATAAGAGCCATCGCGAATGGCGGCCACGCGTGGGCCAACCTTAGCGTGATAGGTAACAAATCTCATAGTCCAGGTGTCCAGTTTAACCGAGGGAGTGTTCCGGCTGTGTTCAAGCGGGCGCCGCGCCGCAAAACTCGAAGCGAAATCATTTGGCCGAGAAGACGATAGTCGAAATCAACGGGCCAACGCTGTCAAGCAGCGCAATCCGGTCGTGCGCTGCGGGTGGCGCCGCAGCAGCGCGCCGCTAATTGCCAGCCGGGGCCTCTTATTGTAGGATGCGCGCACCCGTCAGGAATGTCGGCGGAAACGTCACTTTTACTTGTCGTTCTGTCGGCACTGGCTGTCGGCACTGGCTGTTGGCATTGGGCGTTTCGCCTGGCTTTTGTCCTGGGTGTTTTTCCTGACCGAATAACGAACGCGCGCATTCATGGGGCTTCCGGTGGTCGCCCCCCAAGTCCATTTTCTAGCTCACGCTCAATAGGAGTCCTTCAATCATGGCATATACAGTCCCCGATCTGCCCTACGCTTTTGACGCGTTGGAACCACACATCGACGCGCAAACGATGCAGATCCATCACGACAAGCATCATGCCGCGTACGTCACCAACCTGAACAACGCGATCAAGGACACGGACCTGGGCAACCAAAGCATCGAGGCGCTGGTCGCCGCGATCGACAAGGTACCCGAGGCTATCCGCACTGCAGTTCGCAACAATGGCGGCGGTCACGCTAACCACTCGTTGTTCTGGACGGTCATGGCCAAGGGAGCCGGCGGCGCCCCCACCGGAGCGCTGGCGGACGCCATCACGGCGGAGCTAGGTGGCTTCGATAAGTTCAAGGAAGACTTCGCCAAGGCAGGCGCGACCCGTTTCGGCAGTGGTTGGGCCTGGCTGAGCGTCGACAAGAACAAGAAGCTGGTCGTCGAAAGCACCCCCAACCAGGACAGCCCTTTGATGCACGGCAACACGCCGATCCTGGGCATGGACGTGTGGGAGCACGCGTATTACCTGAAGTATCAGAACCGCCGACCAGATTACATCACGGCGTTCTGGAACGTGGTGAACTGGCCGGCCGTGGCAGAGCGCTACGCCGCCGCCAAGAAGTAAAGCCGGGCGATTAACGCCGCCGCCGCTGTAAAGAACGGCGGCAGATTGCCCTGCAGTTTGACCCTTTGGCGCCCCGCACTTACGATTGAAGTGCGGGGCGTTTTTTTTGCGCGCACTCGTTTAATCTTCGCGCTCGCCTATTCTTCGCCACTCAACGATTTGTGTTTGGCTCCGCTAGACGCTTCATCCAAGCCGACCGCTCACAAGAGAGTGATCCATGTCGCCTGGCCAATCGCCCGCAGACCGAGGTGTTTTCAGCGTTCGCAGCGCCAATGCACGCGTTGGCCTGCGCGCGCTAGTCCTCTTTGCGATCGTTACATCTGCGTGCGCCGGCGGATTGCTGCATGCGCAAGATAAGCAAAAGCCGCTGCTGCCACCCAAGAAGGACATCACGCTGCAAACCAGCGACGGCGTTGTCCTCAAGGCCACATACTGGGCCAGCACGCTGGGCAAAGAGGCCACGCCAGTGATCCTGGCGCATGGCTACCGGGGGAGCCGACAAGACTTTCGCGCCTTGGCCGAAGATCTGCAAAAGCGCGGCTATGCCGTGATCGCGCCCGATCTCCGAGGGCATGGCGACAGCACGAAGACCGAAGATCCCAACCGGCCACTCCAGGCCGCGAACATGTCTCCACCCCAATTTTTGGGCCTGGTGGACGACCTGGAAACGGTGAAGAAGTTCCTGATGGCGGAGAATAACGCCGGCGCGCTGAATATCGATAAGCTGGCCATCGTAGCGGCCGACATGAGCGCCGCGGCGGCGATGAACTGGGCGAGGCTCGATTGGAGCTGGGCGCCGCTCGCCATCGGCAAGCAAGGGCAAGACGTCAAGGCGCTGGTGCTGTTGTCGCCGCCGGAGCGGTTCAAGTCGCTGCGAATGTCCGATGCGATCAACGACCCGGCCGTCCGTCGCGAGCTCTCGCTTTACATCATCGTTGGCGATCGCAACGCGGTCGTCACGCGCGAAGCCCACAAGATCTTCACCGCGGTCAAACGCGGCCATCCGACGCCGGCGAAGGGTGCGGAATCAGACCTCTTCTATCGCGAAGTCCCCACCAGCCTGCAAGGATCCAAGTTGCTGGCCAAGGAGTTCGGCCTGACCGAGCGGATTGCTGAGTTCCTCGACAAACGCGCCGCAAAACTGCCGCTGATCTGGAAAGACAGATCGCTCAAGTAAAGAACGCGTCGCCGTGGCGAACGGTTTTGATCCCGCCCGGCGTTTACGGAACGATCAGCAGCGAACCGGCCTTCAGATCTTCTGGGCGCGAAAGCTGTTGGCGGTTGGCCTCCAGCAAGTCGGCCGATCGGCTCGTGTCGCCGTAGACCTGCTTGGCGATACCGCTAAGCGTGTCATTGCGTCGCACACGATAGACTCTGCCGCTACGCAGATCCGCGCTTTGATCCGACAGGCCGGAGGGCGACAATGGAACCATCGGTTGTGGATCGTGCGAGACGGGGGGAGCGACTCTCAGCCCTCGGCTGGGAATCCGCAGTTCGGCGCCGATCGGCAGCAAGTCAGGGTCGGTCATTTTATCTCGGTTCAGATCGTAGATCTCCAGGAAGCGATTGGCGGCGCCCAGATAACGTTCGGCCAGACCGGTAAGCGTGTCGCCATCAACAACGCGGTGCCGCATCGATTCTTGCGGCGCCCCGGAGGGAGCGAAATCAGCGAACGCCGGCGTTGAGGCCGGCGCAACGGGCGTAAGCGAAGCGTCCGCTGGCCCTGCACTGGGCAGCGCTGCGCCAGGCGAAGCCGCGCCCAGCGGCAGCGCGCCCGTATCCGGCGTCTGACCATAGGCTGGCGTCAGTGGCGCGTGCCCTACCGAAATGGGCGAACTGGCGCCCCGGTCCACAGGCGCGCCCACGGTGCTACCGGCGGCGGTCGCCGGCGCCACGGGCGTTAGCTGGGAGTCGCTGGGAGAGGAGTCCGCAGTTTGGATTTCGCCCAACAGGTGCGACTGCGGCGCAGGCTTGTCCGGTCCCGCTCGGGGTGGCGTTAGAGCTTGCTCTTCCAACTGCGGCGTGTTCAAAACGTCGGCCGACGAAGGGCCGCGCTTGCGAAAAAAATACGCCGAGGCAGACCCCAAGCAAATCACCAGCGCGATGACCAGGATCTTGTTGCGCCGTTGCATTATTCCACCCTCGAATTCACCAACCGCTAGCGCCGCCGAACCGCCGGCGCGCAAGCAGAGCGAGAACGCCCCATCATCCAACCATCGGCCGCACGAGGAAAATAATGCACGTGCGCGCAGTAAGAGACCGTTTAAAACGATCAGTGAAACTTTAGGGGAGCGCAAAAGAGCGCTTGCGCAAGACATGCGCTGCAGAGTACTCGCCCTGCACGGGCATCGATATGGCGATCCGACTCGTTGAGACTGCGCTTAAGCGCAACCTAGTCGCCCGCCCAGGGGAACGGTTTCCACCGCGCCGTCCCCCTCGGCCCGCATCAACCGGCGATTCTCACAGACTCCATTCCAAAGACACTTCCCACATCAGGCAGGGGAAGTTCGCTGGGGGACCTTGGAGGCCGAGGCCGAGGCCTTGCTCTTGTCTTCTGCAAACCGGTTCATCCAGAGGACGATCGGCGTGGCGATGTAGATCGTGCTGTACGATCCGGCGATCACGCCCACGACCAGGGCGAACGCAAAGCCATGGATCGCCTGGCCACCGGCGATGTAGAGAATCAGCACGACGATAAAGACCGTCAACGAGGTCAAGATCGTGCGGCTGAGGGTCTCATTGATGCAGCGGTTCGCCAGTGCCGGAGTGATCGTCGGCGACTTGCCGCGCGCTTCGCGGATGCGGTCGAAGATCACGATTGTATCGTTCAATGAATAGCCGATGATCGTCAAGAACGCGGCGATGATCGGCAAGCTAATCTTGAACGGCTCGACCAGCAGGAAGTCAAAGCCTGGCACATTCGCCAGCCAGTAACTCAGAGCAATGGCGCCGAACGTGACCAGCACGTCGTGGACTACGGCCACAACGGCCGCCACGCCGAACATCACCTGCGAAAAGCGGAACCAGACGTACGCCAGAATCAGCAGCAGGCTGGCCGCCATGGCCATTGCCGCTTGTTGCTGGGTGTTGTCGGCCACCTTGGCGCCAATCTGGTTGGACTCCGGGAAGATCGGTTCGTCCACGAGAATACTGTTCGCTCGGGTTAGCACGGCCTGCAGCTTGTCTTGCGGGAGCGATGCCCGCACGGTCCAAGTCTCAAAGTCCTTCGTGCTCTTTTCCTCATACTTGTCATTGTCGACCTCGAGCAGCGTCCCTTGGTCTGCGCTGGGCGTATCCACAAGCGCTCGCGTTAGCGTGTCGAGCAACTCGTCAGCGCCGATCGGCGTGCTGAACTTGAGTTCCGCTCTGGTTCCGCCCACCAGTCGAGATGTCGCCACGGGGGCGGCGTCCGTGAGTGGCTTTTCCGCTAGCGGGCCAGCCGGAGGAGTCGTGGCCTTCGGGGCATCGGCTTTCGGCGATTCGGTTGCTGGAACGTCCGTCTTAGGAGCGTCAGCAACGGGAGCATCTGCTTTCACTTCGTTGGTTTTGGCTGCGTCGGTCTTGGTTGGCTCCGTCGCTGGGTCTGCTTTATCCTGCGCGTCGGCAAGAGCCAGCAGGTTGGCGTCCGAATCGAGGAAACGCGGTGACGTCTTCGATGCCTGAGGCTCGTCAGACTTGGGCTCGTCGGACTTGGGAGCTTCAGGGGCCGGTGTTTCCGTCGCGGGGGCGTCGGGCTTTGCCGCCTCTTCCTTGGGCGCCTCGGGCTTCGGCGTTTCCGTCTTGGGGGTCTCGGTCTTGCGAGCGGGTATTGAAGTTGGACGGGTGTCCGACATCAGGCCCTTCTTCTTCGGAACTTCCGTAATCTGCGCGAGCGGACCGATCTGCTCGAAGCTGTTGGTCAACAGCTTACCCTCGAAGACGACCTTCAAGACCTCCTCGACCTTTTCCTTTTCCTGGTTCGACGTATTGATGACGAAACGAATGCCTGGCTTTTCGTCCTGAATCTTGACGTCCTGCACCGTGGCGTCCGGCAAATCGCCCGCCCTTGAGTCGATCGCCTTGCGAACTTGCGCGGTTTCCATAGGCTCGGAGAACAGCATTTGCACGCTGGTTCCGCCCGTAAAATCGATGTCCAGAATACCCTTGCCGCGGACGTACGCCCCGGCGATACCAATGGCGATGAGCACGGCCGAAATCCCGGTGGCGATCTTCCACTTGGAGATGAACTCGAAGTTTGGATTGCTGAGAATGTGCAGCATGCTCAAGCCCTTGACGAAGCGGGTCTTCTCCGCGACGTCGAAGATCACGCGCGACACGAAGATCGCCGTGAACAGGTTCATGACAATGCCCAGGATCAGCGTAATGGCAAAACCCTTCACCTGGTCCGTGCCGATTACATACAGCACGACGGCCGAGATCAGCGTGGTGACGTTGGCGTCGATAATCGTCGTACTCGCGCGGCCAAAGCCATTGCGGATGGCCATCCGCAACGTGGCGCCACGCGATAATTCCTCGCGCATACGTTCGTAAATCAACACGTTGGCGTCGACCGCCATACCGACGGTCAGCGCCAAACCGGCCAAGCCGGAAAGCGTGAACGCCGCGCGGAAGATGATCATAAAGGCGACGATCAACAGCACGTTGAGCAACAACGCAATGTTGGCCACCACGCCGGCAAAGCGGTAGTAGACCACCATGAACACAATCACCGCGGTGGTCGCCACCAACATGGCGTTAACGCCCTTGCGGATGGTGTCCGCGCCCAGCGTGGGACCGGTGGTCAGGCTGGTGCTCGGCTCTTTGCGGAGGGCCGTTGGCAGGCTGCCGGCGGTGAGAACGCGCGCCAGGTCTTCTGCCTGAACTTGCGTGAAATCACCGCTGATCTCGCCACTGTCTTCAATGATGCTATTGATTTGCGGGGCCGAATAAAGCTGACCATCCAGAATGATGCCCAACTGGCTGAACTGCTGCTGTCCGCCGGTGGTCTGCGGCAGGTTGTCGCTGGTCAGCTTGCGGAAGAGGCGTCCCCCTTCGGTTTTGAAGCGGAACTCAACCTGGTGCCCTTTTTGGCCGACCGAGGCCGTGGTGCTCCTGATGTACTGACCCGTTACGTCCTGCTCGTCCTTGATGACCAGAACTTCTAACTGGTCTTTGGCGTTCTTACGCGTGGTGTAGCGACCGTCCAAAAACTGCCCGGGCCGGCCCGGCACCCAGCGCGCGGCTTCTTCGCGCGTGCCGTCGCTCAATTCCACGAACAGTTGGTGGGTGTCGAGATCGAGCTTCTTGGCCAGCTCAATCTGATCCTTATGTTGCCGCTCGTTGGCCGCGATACGGAATTCCAACAAACCCGTGGAGCTAACGCGCTTCTTGATGCGCTCCAGTTCCTCGGCGTCGGTGTCCGGAATAATGATTTCGATCGAGTCGATGCCGTAGCGGCGAATCGTCACTTCCTGCACGCCATCCGGATCGATGCGCTTTTGCACCGCCAGGATCAACTTCTCCATGTTGATCGGCTCATCGCTGGTGCGCTGCGCCTGATCGACTTCGTAAACCAGTTGAGATCCGCCGCGCAGATCGATGCCCAGTCGCGGCGGCCAGCCGAAATACGTGACCGCGGCCGCGGCGAAAAAGGCAAATAACACAGTCGCGATCCGCCAGCCGTGGTCGGGCATGCGGAAGGCGCGAGCAAGATACTGACCGAGTGCCAGTGGCAGCGCAAACACCGCTACCAGCACCAGGAACAACTGGACGTTCTCCATGATCGTTCAATCCCTTAAATGGATTTACGCTGTTTAAACGCTCGCGGACGCAGTCTCGGTGGACTGGTCCGAAATGACCTTGGCAATGGCCGCTCTGGTCACGCGCAGCTTGGTATTCGAACTCTCGTCGACGCGAACCGTGATCTCGTCCGAATCCTCACGGACGTTGGTCACGACGCCAAAAATGCCGCTCGACAATAACACGTGATCGTTCTTCTTCAGCGCCGCCAACATCGACTGACGCAGGGCCTGTTCGCGCTTCTGCGGTCGCTGAATCAACATGATGTACATGAAGAAAATCAGCACCACCGGCATGGCAAGCTGCACGATCGGACCCAGCGGATTTGCATCCCCTTGGGCCAACAACAATAGCGATGAAAAACTAGACGGCGTCACGCCGGAATCTCCCCCCGGGCTGTACCGGGCAAATGGCTGCGGCGCCAACAATCTTCAACCGCCGCCGTAAAACGCGACCGCGGGATCCGTCTGCCAAGGGCGCCGGCCCTGCGGCGGCCGACGCCACCAGGGCGTCCAAAACTCGCCAGTGCAATCCAGAACGTCTCGCGCGCAAGGCCTTGCCCATGGGCCTAAAACAGAGACGGATTACGATTGCGCGCCTCATCTTAAGATGAAGCGCCATAACGGGCAAGGGGAGCTAGAAGCCCTGCCGAGTCGAGCGCTACCCAGCGCCATTTCTCAGGCCGCGACGCCGCGCCAACCGGCCAGTTTGCGCGCGCGAAACGCTTGAAACGTGCCCGCCGCGATTGCCTCGCGGGCATCCGCCAATAGCCGCTGATAGTACGTCAGGTTGTGAATCGAGAGCAGAATTGGACCCAACATCTCGCGCGCCATGAACAAATGCCGCAAATAGGCCCGGCCATGCGCGCACGCCGGGCATGGGCAGCCTTCTTGCACGGGGCGGGGATCGCGCGAGTGGATCTCGTTCCGCAGCTTCAGCCCGCCGGTGTCCGTAAACGCCATGGCGTTGCGGCCGTTGCGGGTCGGCATGACGCAGTCAAAGAGGTCGACTCCGCGGGCGACCGCTTCCAGCAAATCCGTCGGCGTTCCGACCCCCATCAGGTAGCGAGGCCGATCAGCGGGCAGCCGAGGCGTAACTCCATCCAGCACGTCGTACATCTCCTGCGGAGTCTCGCCGACGCTCAGGCCACCGATCGCATAGCCGACAAAATCGAGCTCGCAAAGCCCTGCGGCGCACTCGGCTCGCAGTTCCGGGTCCAGCCCCCCCTGCACGATGCCAAACGTGGCCTGATCCTGTCGCCGGGCGGCGTCCTTCGCACGGCGGGCCCAACGGAGCGTGCGGCGCATGGCATCTGCCACCACGCCAGGTTCAGCCGGGAGAGCGACCACGTGGTCGAGCACCATGGCGACGTCGCTACCCAACTTCTCTTGAATGTCTACTGCTCGTTCCGGCGAGAGTTCCAGCAGCCGGCCATCGATATGGGAACGAAAGATCGCCCCCTGCTCGTTGATCTTGGTCATCTTCGCCAGACTAAAGAGCTGGAAGCCGCCACTATCCGTGAGAATGGGCCCTGTCCAGCCGGTCATGCCGTGCAGGCCACCGAGCTGCTCGACGATTAATTCGCCCGGTCGCAGGGCCAGATGATAGGTGTTGGCCAGCACCATCTGCGCGCCGGTCTGCCGTAGCTGATCGAGCGCAACGCCTTTGACCGTCCCTTGTGTGCCGACGGGCATGAAGGCGGGCGTATCGACAGGCCCATGCGGGGTGTGAAACACACCGCGCCGCGCCAGCCCCCCCTGCTCCACGTGCAACAGATCGAAGCGAAAGGGACTAGGCATAAATTGAGAACGGGCGCCCGAGCGGGCGTCACGCCTGGATCGCAATCCGCGAGTTCAGCCCGCGGCCAATATCAGTCGCCGCGGAGCTTGAGCGCGTGCGAAGTCAGCTTCTCGCGGACTTCGTTCAGGCTGGTAACGCCGAAGTTCTTGCACTCCAGCAGTTCGTCCCCCGTGCGGCGGACCAACTCGCTGATCGTGGCGATACCCAAGCGGATCATGCACTTGCGGGCACGAACCGAGAGGTTCAACTCGGCGATCGGCTTGCTTAGCAAGGCTTGCTCGTCGGGGCTCATTACCTCGGGCTCGTAAGCGCCGCGGTAGGATTGCTTCTCGGTCGCCAGTTGGCCAAGCTCCAAGCCCTTGGAGGCGAGCATTTCCTTGATTTCGACGAGCGACGTCTCACCAAAGTTCTTGCTGGCCAGCAGCTCTTGCTCCGACGTGCGGGCCAGATCGCCCAGCGTCATCAGACCCATCTTTTGCAGGCAATTGCGGCTGCGAACCGACAGCTCGAAGTCCGTGACCGGCACGCCCAGCACCTGGCTGAGTCGGTCGGTACGGCGCTGCGCGTCTTCGTCGTAGAACATGTCGCCCGAAGCCTGGGCGTCTTTGAAGAACAACCGGGCGCGCGGGTTATTGGGATGGCTCTCCAAAATGCGCTGGTAGCACTGGCGAGCGCGCTCGTACTGCTGACGGTCTTCGTACAAGATCCCCAGGTTCAAGAGCGACCCAATGTGGGCCGGGAATTGCGCGGCGGAGCGCTGGTAGAGCTCCATGGCGGTGTCATCGTTACCGCGGCGGTCGTTTTCCAGGGCCAGGCCGAATAGCGCGCCTGGATGGCGGCTATCGACTTCCGCGGCGCGTTCGTACAGCGCGATGGCCTCGACTGGGTTTCCGCCGGTGGCCGCCACGGTGGCGCCGCGTTGATACAGATACTCGGCCGTTTGCTCGACCGAACCGGAAAGTTGATCCAAGAGCGCGAGCGCGGCGGGATTGTCCCCCATGGCGCGGCGCGTCTCAACCTGGGCGAGCGTGCAAGCGTCGCGGTCGTAGCCGGCCTTGGTCGCGGATTGGTACGCCGTTAGGGCTTCTTCGTAATGCTGACGGGCGTAGAAGGTCTTACCCAGATAAAACTGGGCCAGAGCGCCGCCGTCGGCCGAGCGGAGCATTTCGTCCGCCAGACGATAACGACCGAGCAGGTAGTAACAAACGCCCAGTTTGGTCGCGCCAGCCGGGCTGACGTTTTGATCTTCCTCGAGCGTCTGCACTGCCTCGCGCAACTGGCGATAGTTGGCGAAGTCCGCAGCGACGGCCGCGCGGATTTGCTGGACCTCTTTGGGCCCAAAGGCTGTGGAAGCGACGATCTCTTTCAGATTCGTGTCGACACCTGACGGCATTGCCGGAGTCTCCTGGACGAACAGTCGGAAGCGGAGTGTATGGCGCGCAGCCCAACGGTGGCCTCTGCGCAAACAAAAACGGCGCAGGTGGGCAAGCGGCATTGGGCAGGACCCCTAAA
>Ga0105047_10000987_pt1 | contig 50013 bp, 40 predicted proteins | sample MAT04_FD_78384 | JGI IMG/M metagenome (GOLD analysis project Ga0105047, IMG submission 78384) | Freshwater microbial communities from Lake Fryxell liftoff mats and glacier meltwater in Antarctica - MAT-04 (megahit assembly) | ecosystem: Environmental > Aquatic > Freshwater > Ice > Liftoff...
ACGGCACCATCACCCGACTCAGCCGCCAGCGCCGCCGCGACCAGGGCCTTGTCGGCGTCGTCGGGCACGGTGTCGACGTTCTGTTTCCATCGTCGAAAGGCGAAGAACAACCCGACCCCGGCGCACACGAGCGCGACCGCGGGCAGCACCCAAACCAACGACTCGAAGCCGGAGGCCTTGGGCAGCAACTGCGTCTTGGCACCGAACTGTTGCACGACGAAGGCAATGATCTCGTCGTCGGTGGCGTCGGTAGTGCCGACCTGCGCCTTGATCTCCGCACGGATGGATGTCGATGCAGTGTTGCGCGACTCGTACACCGTCTCGCCACCGCAAATGGGGCAGGCGAGGTGCTTGGAGATCTCCTCCACCCGCTCCTCGGGTGTGCGCGCACCTGCATCTCGTGTGCTCCCGAACGCAAGAAGGCCCGCAACCACCAGGATGAGCAGCACCCAGCCAGGCCAGCGCTTCAGCGACGTCGAGAGGCTCATGGTGCGCCGTACAGGTCGCGCTGTTGCTGCACCAGTTGCGACAGCGTGACTGCGTCGATCTGCCCGGCCCACCGCACACGAACGACACCGCTGGGATCGATGATGAACGTCTCCGGCACTTGAGCAACACCGAACGCGACGTTGAGCCGCCCGTCGTCGTCGCGAATCACCGGCCAGTCGCCGCCGCGCTCGGCGAAGAAGGCACGGATGTCGGCATCGGAGTTCGGCGGCTGCACGAAGCTGTAGAACTCGGCACCATCTGCGAAGGTGGCCTGCTGCGCAACGAAGGCCAGCAGATCAGCGTGCTCCGCCTTGCAGGGCACACACGTGGAGTTGAAGAAGTTGACGACCACCCAACTGCCCTTGCGGCGTGCCAGGTCGAACGGTGCGTCATCGATGGTGGTGCTGCGCACCGACGGCGCCGGTTTGCCGATGAGCGGGCTTTCGACCAAGCCCACCTTGTCCTCGGTGCCCGACTTGCTGGCCGCAAGAATCCAGAACAACCCAGCGATGACAGCCGCCACAGCGAGCACGATGAACGGTGCAACGCGCCGGCGCGGCGACGCCGTCGTTTCAGAGATCAGGGTTTCGACCTCAGCCGTTTCAGGCACCGACAGGCTCCGGTTCCTGAGCCACGTTGATCGGTGCGGAGACGGCGTCAGTCGGCCGACGGCGATGGCGGCCGGGGAAGGCGGCCAGCAGCGTGCCGACCCCGCACATCAGCCCGCCAACCCACAGCCAGACGACCATCGGCTTGATGAAGATCTTGATCTTGGCTTCACCCGTACTCGGCTTCGATCCGTTCTCGAGAGTGAGGTAGATGTCCTTGTCCAGCCCCGTGCGAACACTCGGCGTCGCGATGTCTTGTCCGTTGGCCGTGAACTTGCTGATTGCCGGCGCATAGGACTGGCCACCGTCGATGGAAATGTTCGCCTTGATACCGATGGCGCGTGCAGTTTTGAAATCGGTGAGATCGACGAGCGTGAAGGTGTGGCCGGCGAATTCGACGGTCTCGCCCTTGTTGATCGTGAACTCCGCCGAGCGCGTGTAGCTGTTGGACGCGGTGAGCGCGACCGCGATGAGGATGATGCCGAGGTGCACGATCATGCCGCCGTTGGTGCGACCCAGCAGGCCACGCACACCCTGACGGCGAGTCGCCAACACCAACTGCCGAAGGGCCGCGCCGGCTGCGAAACCGGCCAGCCCGAACGCGAGGAGTGACGCGAAGCCAGTGGCACCCATCACCACCGAGAACGCGAGTGCGCCGGCACCGCACCACGCCGGCCAGAACAGCCGGGTGCGGAGTAGCTCGCCCGATGCCTTGCGCCACGGCAGCGCCGGCGCGACCGCCATCAAGAACAGCAGGACCAACCCAATCGGCTGCGCCATGGTGTCGAAGAACGGTGAACCGACAGCGATCTGGCGGTCGTTGCGGGCCTCTACGATCAGCGGGAAAACTGTGCCAAGTAAGACCACGAAGGCAAACAGCGTGAAGATCACGTTGTTGGCAAGGAACGCCCCCTCCCGCGAGATCGGCGAGTCGATCGCGCCCGGCGATCGCAGCTTGTCGCCACGCCACGCAATCAGCGCCAGCGACACCGCCACCACCACACCGAACCCGCCCAGCAGGTACGGCCCGATGGTGCCGTCACTGAACGCGTGCACGCTGTTGATGACGCCGCTGCGTGTCAGGAAGGTGCCAAGGATGGTGAGCGAGAACGTCGCCAGTAGCAGACTCAGATTCCAGACCCGCAGCATGCCGCGCCGCTCCTGGACCATCACCGAGTGGATGTAGGCGGTGCCTGTCAGCCACGGCAGGAAGCTGGCGTTCTCCACCGGGTCCCACGCCCACACGCCACCCCAGCCGAGCACCTCGTAGCTCCACCAGCCGCCAAGGATGATGCCCAGGGTGAGGAAACCCCATGCGAAGAGAGCCCAGCGGCGAGTCTCGACGAGCCAACCTTCGCCGACACGCCCGGTGATCAGCGCTGCGATCGCAAACGCGAACGGCACCGTGAACCCGACGTAGCCGAGGTACAGAATCGGCGGGTGGAACAGCACGAGCACGTGGTTCTGCAGCAGTGGGTTGGGTCCCTTGCAACAGCGGGTGAAGTCGGCCGGCGTGGCACCCGCCCGAAACGCGTCGGTGGGGCCGAGCGCGAGGAAGAAGAAGAAGGCAGTGACGATGAACATCACGACCAGTGCCCACGCGACGATCGGGTCGGCGATGCGGGCGCGATAGCGGCGGGCGACGATGGCCAGATACATCACGAGTAGCAACAGCCACAGCAGGATGCTTCCCTCGAGCGCGCTCCAGACAGCGGTGAAGTTGAACAGCGCCGGAGTGTCATAGCTGCCCACCTTCTGGACGTACGCCAACGACCAGTCACGGGTGATCAGCGCCTTGATCATCACCGCGATCGCGGCAACGCCACCGGCGAGCGCCACCCACACGTACGCGTTTACAGCGCGAGCCAGCCGCGGATTCTTGAGAACAGTCGCGGTGATCAGGCCGAAAGCACCGAACACACACGCTGCAAACCCGATGATCAGCGCCGAGTGGCCGAGGAGACCATTCACGCCTTCAGCCAGCACGACCGCATTCACAGCAGCGTCACGCCTTTGCCGCGCAGGCATCCGCTTCGGCATTGGACTTGCCGATGCGGTCCGCGTTCTCTTTGTCGTAGTTCTCGTCGTGCTTCACCAGGACCTCGTCGCCCTCGAACAGCCGCGAGCCGTCGATTGCTTCGGTGGCGCGGCCGGTGACCACGACCGGAATGCACTCCTGAAAGAGCCCCGTCGGCTTGCTGCTCAAAGCCACCGGCATGGTGGCCCCGTTGAACGACACGACGAAGTTGGTGACCGAGCCTTCGGTGTCGACCGAGCCCTTCTCCACCACGCCTTGAATACGGATGTTGCGGTCGAGGTCGCAGCCGTCCTTGACGCCGACCTCATCGACGTTGCAGTAGTAGTCGAGGGAGTTGGTGAGGAACTTCGCCACCACGACACCACCAGCTACCAACACGAGCGCGAGCACCGCATAGGCGAACCACGGCTTCTTCTTGCCGCGAGCAGCGGTGGGAACCACCTCGCGAGGGATCAGATCCGCGTCGTTGGGGCCCGCGTTGTTCACGTCCGCGTTGTTCACGTCCGCGTCGTTCAGCTCCATGGTCGGTCCTGGAGCGGCACCTGGCCTGCGGCCTTGCGCGCCTGGGCCAGTATCCGCAACGTGTACAACCCAATACCGACAAAGGTGACCACGTAACTACCGATGACATACGGCGCATAGAGCATGCCGATCACGGGGAAACCTCCTGCGCATTGACAACTTCGTTGCGGCGCTCGACGATGGCCACATCGAGGCCCTGATCGTCGACCTGATCGAGCAGCGTCAGCACCCGTTGGCGGTGTAGCACCAGCCACACGTACAGCAGGGTGAAGGCGATGATGCCGACAAAGAGGGTGAACAGCATCAGCCCGCTGAGCTTGCCGTTCTCCACCGTCTCGTTCTGATGCAGTGGGCGCCACCAAGTGACACTGAAGTGCACCAACGGCACCTCCAGCATGGCCAGGATTGCCAGCACGGCGCTGCGCTTGGCGCGCTGCTGATGTGTGCCGCCCAACCCACGCACTGCGAGATACCCGATGTAGGTGACGAAGAGGAAGGCGGTGGTGGTGAGCCGGGCGTCCCACGTCCAATACGTGCCCCACGAGATGCGACCCCACAGGCTGCCGCTGACGAGTGTGATGCCCATGAACAGCACACCGACCTCGGCGCTGGCACCGGCGATGCGGTCCCACGTCAGGCTGCGCGTGCGCTTCCAGAGGTAGGCCACACTGCTGAGCCCGGTGACGCCGAACGCCAGGTAGGCCAGCCACGCGGACGGCACGTGGATGTAGAGGATGCGAACACCTGTCTTCTGCACCCGATCGTTGGGCGAGAGGAACAGGCCGAAGACGATCAGCCAACCAATGCCGACGAGCGCGGCGATGCCGAGCGCGCGGCTGAAGGTGGTCGATGTCGGAGCACGATCGCTGGGAGCGGGGGAAGTTGTTGAGGTCATGAATCCGGTCATTCGTCGATGAGCGAGCCGAAGGCAAGCGTGCCGCCGACACCGAAAACTACGGCGAACAGTGCCAGCAAGCCAATCCAGGGCCATCCGTCACTCGGCGTCGCATTCTCGGTACCGAGTGCTGCTTCGGTCGCCCGTGTTGCACCGATGAGAACGGGTGCCACCACCGGGAGCATCAGGAGCGGAAGCAATGTTTCGCGCCCTTTGGCCCCGGCAGCGAGACCGCCGTAGAGCGTACCGACGAATGCCAGCCCGGTGGTCGCGGCCACGAAGGTGGTGACCAACAACACGATGCCGTCGGCCACGACCTCGGTTTTGTACAGCACGATGGCTGCGGCCAGCAGCATCAGCTCCAATACGGCCAACTGCGCCGCAAGCGCTATCGCCTTCCCAAGAAAGATGCCGCCGAGTCGCACCCCCGCTACCTGCAAGGCATCGAGCGCACCATCGGCGGTCTCAACCGCGAAGGCGCGCTGAACGATCACGAGCAGGCTGAACATCGTCGCCAGCCACACCAGACCGGGTGCCACGCGGGTGAGCACGGTGTCGTTGTCGAGCGCGAACGCGAACATCACCATCACCAGCGCTGCGAACGGAAGCACCTGATTGAGCACGACGCGGCTGCGCCACTCGACCCGCAGATCCTTGGCCGCTACCAGGCGGGCGATACGCCACGTATTCACTCGGCCACCTGGCGCACCTGGCCGCCAACCACTTCCACAACACGCGTGGCGAGCGCTCCCGCACGTTCCAACTCGTGGCTGGCCACGATCACCGTTGCGCCCGCAGCGGCCGCCGAGCGCAACGTCACGTCGAGGTCATCGCGACCGGTGGCATCCAGCCCGGCGTGCGGTTCATCCAGTAACCACAGCTCCGCACGCCGTGCGACCAGGCAGGCCAGCGCGGTTCGACGGCGCTGGCCGGCGCTGAGCTTGGCGACCTGCACGTCGGCAAGCCGATTAGCGAGGCCCATCCGCGTGAGCGACGCGTCGATTTCGTGCTGTGAGGCGCCCACCGTCGCGCCCCAGAAGCGAACGTTGTCGGCAACCGTCAGGTCGGCGTACAAACCGTTGGAGTGGCCGAGGAGACCGACCCTGTTGCGTACCGAGGTTCGGTCAGCCACGAGATCGCAGCCCAACACGGTGGCAGTTCCGCGCTCGACAGGAAGCAGGCCGGCGCACAGTCGCAGTAGCGACGTCTTGCCGGCGCCGTTCGGCCCGCGCAACAACAGGATTTCGCCACGGTTCACCGACAGCGAGGCGCCCGCCAGTGCAGGAAAACTGCCCAGGACCGCCACCACGTCGACCAATGCGACGACCGGCTGAACGACCGGCTGAACGACACGCTGAACGACAGAGTCCATGACGGCGCAAACGCTAACGGACCACCCTCGATCTTCGGCGCTCGACGTTCCTCCATCGGGTCGCGTCTCGGCCCGAGAGGTCTCCTGGCCTGGGACGAAACGGGTTTTACACCATCTCGTCCGACAGAACCAGGAGACCGTTCCTTGACGCGACTTGCGAGCGCGGGCAGACGGGTTAGTTGCCGTCGATCGTCGCTGTCATCTGGTTCCATTCGGTGGCGTCGATGTCCGACAACGAGCCCGCGAAGGCCAGGAGTTCATCGATGGCGACTCCCTGTCCACCGACCTGCACGAAGACCCCAGGCCGTTCGGTCCACACCACGATGTCGAAGCCGACGTAGACGACCTGACCTCCGACGGTGGTGGGTTCCAGTGGCGTGGCGATGCCTCCCCACTTGGTCCAGTCGCGATCCGTCGAACGGGCGTCTGTCTCAACCACCAGGGTGATGGCGGAGGCACCGGATCTATAGCCGAGGATCTCGGATGGAGCCTGATCTGCCCGCTGGTTCCACGCATACCGGTCCGGAAGTGCACCGGTGACCGACACCGTCCCGTCGGCCGCCACGGTGAGCGCCCCAGCGACCTTCGTCAGTGAGTTGACCAGCTCGGGATTCATGGAGTAGCCAACGACTGCAACCGGCATTCCATCGACCCGGTACCGCAGCACGACCTCCTGACCGGACGTCTCGGTGAGGCGCGTGGCCCGGTTGCGCAGCAACTCGCCGTCGCCGTCGCCGATCCTGATCTTGCCGATGGACTCGAAATCGTTGTTGCGATCCTTGCCAAACCACCATTCCTCGTCCGCCTGGATGCCAGCCGTGCCGACCACAATGCCCGCATCGACTTCCTCGAGAGTCAGGTCCATGCCGGTGAGGGCGGACGACGATAGTTGGGTCCGAGCAGCGACCTGGCGATATCCGGCAGGGGTTGTCTCGGGTGCCAGCAGCACCAATGAGTCAGCCGCTGGCAATTGAGGGGCTGCAGGGGCTGGAGCGGTGGTGAGTGAGAACCGGACAGGGCTGACCATTGCGACGTTCGGGACCGTGGGGTCGGTCGTGCCCGAGTTGATCACAGCAATACCGGCGAATGCGGCAGCGGTCGCCAATCCGATCAGAACCAGGCGGCCCGGTCGAGCCGGGCGAGGGCTGCCCTGGCTGCTGGTTGCGCCCACAAGGATCAGTGGACGATAGGAGGCCTGTTGAGGTGGCGCAACGTCGGCTGCCCTCGGGGCGTGATCAACGATCTCTTTGAGGGCGGTGCGAATGGAATGGTCGAGCTGGTCGGTCATTTGAGTGCCTTTCGGAGATGGGACTTTGCGCGATGGAGGTGTTGATTGACCGAGCTCGGCGCCATCTGGAGCATCGTTGCGACATCGCTCGGCGTGAGGTCTTCCCAGTAGATGAGGTACACGACAGCCCGCTGTCGCACCGACAGGTCGGCCACAGCTCGGCGTACATCGATCATGGAATCGGGCCCGTTCGTGGTGCCGGGCCCCAACTGGCGGAGCTCTCGCGCTGATCGACGCTGACGGCTGCGCCTCCAGTTGCTCGCTTCATTGGCCACTGATCGGAACAGGTACGCCCGCTGGTTGACAACGTCGGCGTGCTGTGACGATGACGCCGCCCGCACGAACGCATCGATGGTCACGTCATGGGCATCGGTCGGCCCGACCAGCACCGTTGCGAACCGAAGGAGTTCGTCACCAAAAAAATTCCACAGTGTGTCGAGGTCATCAGCGGGGGGAAGTTTTTCTATGGCTGTCATGCACTCTCTACGACACCGCCGCCACGTCAAGGACACGACAGACAAAAGAACAATCATCCGGGAACGGAATGAAATCCTACGAGGAGTGCCCTACCGGGTGGGGGCCGGCCACCTGGCCCACTGCGTCGCGCTCTACACTTCGGCATGCGACCACCGCGAATCGAACCGGGCCCGGGGCAGGAGAGCGTGTGGGACTACCCGCGCCCGCCGGTGGCGGTGTCGTTCAACGGGCGCGTGCGAATCGTGCACGCCGGGGCCGTCGTGGCCGACACCACCTCGGCCTGGCGTGTGTTGGAGACCAGCCAACCACCCGCGTTCTACCTGCCGCCGGCCGACATCGACCTTGCTCGGCTGCGGGCCTCTTCTTCAACGACATGGTGCGAGTGGAAGGGCCCCGCCGCGTACTGGCAACTCGACGACATTGCGGATGCCGCTTGGAGCTATGCCCACCCGACACCGACGTTCGCCGCGATCACCGGGCATCTTGCGTTCTACGCACAAAAGGTCGACGAGTGCTGGGTCGATGACGAGCGGGTGCAGCCCAACCCCGGCAACTTCTATGGCGGCTGGATCACGTCGACCGTGGTCGGCCCGTTCAAGGGAGCGCCCGGCACGATGGGCTGGTAGCGATTGCTGACGTCGCAGTCGGCACCGGGGGGGCGACAGCCGTAGGCGTGTGCTAGCGAGATAGCGTCGTCGTCCGTGACGAGCGGCGCCGACGATTCCATTCCGGCTGGTGCCGCGTCCCCGTTGCCACGGAAGCGACCCAAGCGCGTGCCCTACTTCGATCGGCCCAAGCAGCCGCGCGACTGGCGGTGGGTTGTCGGCGGAATTGGCAAGACGCTGATCACTCTTGGTCTGCTGATGTTCGCCTTTGTCGGTTACCAACTGTGGGGCACCGGCATCCAGACCGCTCGGGCACAGAACAGTTTGGAATCACAGTTCCGAGAGAAGATGCAGTCGACGACGACGGTCGCGACCACCACCACCACAACCACTACGGTGGCCACCACCGATTCGACGCTGCTGCCTCCGGAGTCGACCATCGCCACCACCAGCACGGTGCCGGTGGCTCCAGACACGCCGATGATTCCCGACGGCGACGCAGTCGCCCGGTTGCGAATTCCGAAGATCGACCTCGACTGGATCGTGGTGGAAGGGGTCGGCATCAACGACCTCAAGAAAGGTCCAGGCCATTTCCGTGAAACACCGATGCCCGGCCAGTTGGGTAACGCTGCAATTGCCGGGCACCGCACCACGCATGGTGCACCATTTGGTGATCTCGACCAGTTGCAGCCTGGCGACCTGATCACAGTCGAGATGGCAAATGGCGCTGGTCTCTTCACCTATTCGCTGACCGGCACCATCATCGTCAGTCCCAGCGAGTACGCCGCAGTCATCCCCACCGTCGACCCAACGGTCGCGACGCTCACCCTGGCCACCTGCCATCCCAAGTACACGTCAGAGAAGCGGATGATCGTGCAAGCGGTTCTGGTGCCCGAGCAGAGCGCCCAAGTGTTTGCCCCGCCACTCAACACGGTGCCGTCGGTACCCGCCGTGACGCTGCCGGCCGAGACACCCGAGACCACGGTCGCCGCGCCCGACAACACCGACAACACCGCCAACACCTCGTCGACCGTCGAGACTGCGCCGACAACCACGGTCGCCGCAACCATTGTGGCTGACAACACGATCACCGAGGATGGGCTGAGCGGCGGCTGGTTCGATGACTCCGCCGCCATTCCTCACGCGATCCTGTGGGGTTTCTTGCTACTGGCCGTCGGCATCGGTTCGTACTACGTGGGCAAGGCAAGCAAGCGGTTGTATGTCAGCTTCGTTGTCGGCTTCATCCCGTTCGTGGTCGTGCTCTACTTCTTCTTCGAAAACGTCAATCGATTGCTTCCCCCAGGCTTGTGAGCCCCATGCCCGACACTTCAGATCCCACCCCGCCCAAGCCCGTCGACCCTGTGCGCGCCCGTCGCCAGAAGATCGCCAAGTACACGTTGCTGGCCAATCGCGTCGGCTATCTGTTCTACGCGCTGGCCATTGCAACGTTCATCATCGGCTTTGCGATCAGCTTCAATGCCACTGTGTCGGCGGTCGTCATCGGCTCACTGATCATCGGCTCCATCCTGCTGGCGCCCGCCATCGTGTTGGGCTACGCCGTCAAGGCCGCCGAGCGCGAGGACCGCGAGCGCGGTCTCTGAGCAGGGTTTCGGGCACTCGAAAAGCTTGTTACCCTCTAGTAACCACTATGAGCATGCGCCTGCCCGCCTCGGCCCGTCGAGAGCAAATCCTTGACGTCTCGGTGCAGGTTTTCGCCCGCAACGGCTTCCATTCCACTTCGATGAACGACGTGGCCGATGCCGCTGGCGTCACCAAGCCCGTGCTGTATCAGCACTTCGACAGCAAGCAGGACCTGTACCTGGCGCTACTCGAGGAAGCCGGCAACCGGTTACGCACGGCCGTCAGCAAGGCCGTCGTCAGCGCTGCCAACGGCAAGGAGCAGACGGAGATGGGCTTTCGCGCCTACTTCCGCTGGGTCGCCGACGACCACGATGCGTTCCTGCTGCTGTTCGGCTCACGTGCCAACCGCGACGAGGAAAGCACCACCACCATTCGGCGCATCACGGCCGAGACAGCGAAGGCCATCGCCCCGCTCATCGCCGCCGACATCGAGCCCGAGCACCAGCGCACGCTTGCTCAGGGTCTGGTCGGTCTCGCCGAAGGCGTCAGCCGTTACCTCGTCGAGCGTGGCGACACCTTCGACCCCGAGGTCCTCGGCCAGCAAGTTGCCGACATGGCCTGGGCGGGCCTCCGCGCCGTCCACCGCAACGGCTGACGCCGACTCGCTGAGTTGAGGCGCAGTTCACGTACAGACGTCGTGTCGGTAACGGCCGGTGTCGAGGTAGTTGCGCAGCTTGGTGATCGAACGCGGCACGTAGGTGGACAGCATTGCGAGGAACTCGGCATTCGTGGTGGTGATCACATCGTTGAGCAGCACGAGGTTGCGGCTCGCCACCGTCGCCTCGAACTGCTCGGTGGTGTACGACGGCAGCGAGCGAACGTCCTGGTAACCCTCCAGCAGTGCAGCCTCCTGCGCATCGTTGTCGCGTAGGTAGTACGCCGAGATCGCCAAGTCCTGCACAGGTACGCCGATGCCGCTGTCGTCGAAGTCGAACACCGACAGTCGACCTCGATACCACTTCAGGTTCCACATGTGTAGGTCGGCGTGCAATGGGTGACGGCTGGCGTCGGCGAACAGCGTGTCGTAGTGCCCCTGGACCCGGGCGAAGGCCGCATCGATCACCTCGTGGTCCGAAGCCGACAGCAGCGGATGGTCACCGCCGAGCTGGTACGGCACGTCCATCAGCACGCTGTCGATCGCGGGGAGCTCGGCGCCGGCCGGCAGCGTCCACCGTTCCCCATGGGCGTGCAGAGCTGCCGTCGCTCTTCCGACCTCTCGCATCTGGACGGGCGTTGCATCGTCGCCGAGGTCGGGACCGGGGAGCCACTCGAAAAGCGCGGCCGGCAAGGTCCGTTCGAGGTCGGAGAAGTCGACGTGCACGAGGAGCGAACCCTCCCGCGAGCACTGTGGGGTGGGCACCCACAGGTCGGTCTCGGTCGACAGCGCCGCCAACCAGGCCATCTCGGCGCCGATGAACGCATCCGTGCGACGAGAGTTGACATTGAGTCGCAGTGAGAACCGACGACCGTCGACCGTGTCCACCCGGAACGTCGTGTTGAACCCATGATTGAGGAGCCGAAGCGACGCCACTTCGATCGGATAGTTCGCCAGCGCAGCGAACGCGGTCGGTCGCAGGCGTGCCACCTGGCCGCGGACAGAACGATCCTCGAAGCGCATGGTGCGCAACGGTACCCGGCGAAAACCCCCGGAGCTTTGGCGTTCGGGCGCCCTCCTGGGGCACGCCAGCGCGCATGCTTCTGTCCCCTCGGAGCTTTGGCGTTCGGGTGCCCTCGTGGGGCACGCCAATGCCGATGCTGACGGGCACTAGGCGCGGACGGACCAGCCTTTGTAGCCCTCTGTGAAGCCGGCGGTTTGCAGGGCAACAGCGACGGGCATGGCAGGGGTTACGGGCTCGCCGTTGACCTTGCGGACCTCCACCGTGCGGGCCCGACCGTCCTTGACCAGACTGGCCAGAGCGTCAGCCCAGCCGACATCGCCCGCAGCTGCACCGAAGGTGACGATGTGGTGCGACCGACGATCGAACCACACCAGTGGCACACCGGAACGAGACACCACCAACGCGCCGGCGGAACGCGCGGGCCTGCCTGGCGAATCGGGCCACGCCAGCGCCGCCCCGTACGGCTGGGCCGGGTCGGTCGCGGCGAGCACCACCGGCGGCGGGGCATCGGCCGGATGGAGCTCGTGGTCGGGCACGTCGCGCAGACTGCGCAAACGATCGACTGCCCCCGGAAGGCTGAATTGCGCGGCGCCGAGCCCCGTGACGAAGTAGCCGCGTCGCGTCTGACCACGCTCCTCCAGCACCTTCAGCACGCCATAGACGCTGGCGTAACCACCGCGAACACCCTCGGCCAGCACCGCCTCGCGAGTGACCACCCCGTAGCGATCGAGCAGCTGCAAAGCACTGGTGTGTGCAGCCTCGGTCGAGGAGGGCGCCGGCAGCAGCAGCGGCGCAACCAGACTCCACCGACCGGCCCCGAGTGGCGGACCGATTCGGGTCAGGCGGCCAGGCCTCGGCCGACCGCGCACAGGCACAGCGGGCCGCCCACTTTTCGTTCCCTTCACCCCGAGCAGCGAACGCAACGGCGCCAACGAATCGTTGGTGACCTCGCCGGCCCACACCAGATCCCAGAGCGCCGTCAGTAGCTCGGTGTCGGTGACATCGGCGGGGGCCGCACGCAGACCACCCCAGAAGCTGGCCCCGTGGGCGGCGAGGTGTGCCCGCAGCGCCTCGTGCAGCGGCCCCGATGGTGGCTCTATGGTCTCCCAGCTCTGCGCCAACACGGGAAGTTGGTCGGCGAAACACAGGCGAATACGGCCATCGTTGCCTCCCAACGCACCTGCCCCCACCCACACCAACTCGCCCGCCGTACACAGCTCGTCGAGATCCGCCGCCCGGTACGAGCGCAGGCGCGCCGGCAGTACTTCGCTCTCCAATGAGCTGGCGACCAGGGCCGCACCCTGCAACTGACCGAGCGCCTCGACCAACCCATCGAGCCCGCGGCGATCGCCGGGGATGCTGTGCCACCCCAACAGGAATCGCGCATACGCGTCCTGCTCGACCGGTTCGACCTCGCGGCGCAAGGCCGCCAGCGAACGCCGACGGAGCTGCCGCAAGACATCAACATCGCTGAACTCGCGACCGCTGCCGTTGGGCCGGAACTCGCCGCGTACGACACGGCCCTCGGCCTCCAACGCGGCGAGCGCACCCATCGCCCTCTCGACCGAAATGCCGAAGCGTGCTGCGAGGTCCTCCACCAGGAACGGCCCATTGGTGCGCGCGTACCGGCCGACCAAGCCTTCCAACGGATGCGGCACCGGCTCGGTGAACGCACGCGGCAAACCCAACGGCACGTTGCAACCCAGCGCATCGCGGTAACGAGCAGCGTCCTCGGCGGCGATGAATCGGTCGACCCGCGCCACCGACACTGTGATTGCCCGCCGATCGTGCAGCAACGAAGCCAGCCATGCCTCGCTGTCGTGACCTTCGCAGCGCAGGTCGATCTCGGCGGCGGACAGATCGCCGACCTTGCGCAACACATCGTGCAGTTCGTCGGCCGAGCGCGCCCGGCGTCCGTCGGCCAACAGCTGCAGTTCCAGCTCGATGTCGGCCAGAGCGCCAGGATCGAGCAGCTCGCGCAGCTCCTCGGCGCCCAGCAGATCGCGTAGCAGGTCGCGGTCCAACGACAGCGCCGCCGCCCGACGCTCGGCCAACGGACTGTCGCCCTCGTACATGAAGGCGGCGATCCAATTGAACAGCAGGCTTTGCGCGAACGGTGATGCCTTCGCCGTGTCGACGCTGACCACTCGGATCGCTCGACTGCGCAACTGACCCAACACCTCGCGCAGTGCCGGCAGATCGAACACGTCTTGCAGGCACTCGCGCGACGTCTCGAGCAGGATAGGGAACGTCGGATACTTCGAAGCCACCGCCAACAGATCGGCGGCCCGCTGACGCTGCTGCCACAGCGGAGTGCGCTGGCCCGGGCGGCGGCGCGGCAACAGCAGTGCGCGGGCGGAGCACTCGCGGAAGCGTGCCGAGAACAGCGACGTCTGCGGTAGTGAGGCCATCACCAACTCGTCGATGTCGTCGGGGTCGATGATGAGATCTTCCAACGGCAGCTCATCGGCGGCCTCCGGGAGGCGCAGCACGATTCCGTCGTCGGTGTACATCGTCTCCACCGGAATGCCGTAGCGCTCCATCAAGCGACGCTCGATGGCCATCGCCCACGGGGCATGCACTGGCACACCGAACGCGCTGAGGATGCAGACCCGCCAGTCGCCGATCTCGTCACGGAAGCGTTCGACCACGATCGTGCGATCATCGGGTACCACACCTGTCGCCTGTGCTTGCTCGTCGAGATACAGCAACACATTGTGTGCCGCCAGCGCGTCGAGCGAGTAGTCGGCCATCAACTGCGGCAACGCCGTCTCGGCAGTGGCGCTGCTGGTTGCCAACGCACGCGTCTCACGCTGGAACGCACCCAACGCCCTCCCCAGTTCCAACGGCCGACCAGGCCGGTCGCCGTGCCAGAACGGCATCTTGCCTGGTTGCCCCGGCGCAGGCGTGACAATGACGCGCTCGAACGTGATGTCCTCGATGCGCCACGTGCTGGCACCCAGCAGGAATGTCTCGCCCGGCCGGCTCTCGTAGACCATCTCCTCGTCGAGCTCACCGACGCGAGTGCCGTCTGGCAGGAAGACGCCGAACAGCCCACGGTCAGGGATGGTTCCGCCGCTCATGATTGCCAGCCGCTTGCTGCCATCGCGGGCACGTAGGGAACCCGCCACACGGTCCCACACCAAGCGCGGGCGCAGCTCGTTGAACTCTTCGCTGGGGTAGCGGCCCGACAGCAGGTCGAGCACGTTGGCCAGCAGATCGTCGCTGAGCTCGGCGAAGCATGCACACCCGCGGACCATGGTGGCCAACGACTCGACCGAGATGTCCGGGTGCATCGCCACGTGCGCGACGATCTGCTGCGCCAGCACATCGAGTGGGTTGCGCATGAAGCGACTGGATTCGATGAGCCCCTCGCGCATGCGACGGACCACCACCGCCGCCTCCAGCAGGTCGCCACGATGCTTTGGGTACAGGGTGCCCTTGCTGGGTTCGCCAACGCTGTGCCCGGCCCGGCCGATGCGCTGCAGCCCACGCGACACGGCACCGGGCGACTCGACCTGAATCACGAGATCGACCGCACCCATGTCGATGCCCAGTTCTAGGCTGCTGGTGGCGACGATGGCGCGCAGCTCGCCACGCTTGAGCTGGTCTTCGATCATCACCCGCTGCTCGCGAGCCAGCGAGCCGTGGTGCGCCTTGACCAGCTCGCCCTCGACCCCCTCCTGCTCGGCCAACTCGTTGAGGCGCGCGGCGAGGCGCTCGGTGAGACGGCGGCCATTGCAGAAGATGATGGTGCTGCGGTGCGCCAATACCTGCTGCAAGATGCGCGGGTAGATGCTGGGCCAGATGCTGCTGCGCTGGCCCTGCATGGCCCGATCGGCGGGACCGCTGGCGATGGGGTCGATCATCTGGCCGAGCGCACCCATGTCTTCCACCGGCACGACCACGTCGACTTCCAACGGCTTGCGAATGCCAGCGTCGATGATGGCCACGGGCCGACGGCTGCGATCCGCCGCATGCCCGCCCAGAAAGTGCGCAATCTCCTCCAACGGGCGCTGCGTGGCACTGAGGCCAATGCGCTGCGGCGGCCGTGTGGTGATGGCCTCCAACCGCTCGAGACTGAGCATCAGGTGGGCGCCCCGTTTCGTCGTGGCCATGGCGTGGATCTCGTCGATGATGATGGTGTGGACGTTGACCAGCGTGCTACGGACCTCGCTGGTCAGCATCAGATAGAGGCTCTCGGGAGTCGTGATGAGTAGGTCGACGGGGCGTCGCGAGAGGGCCTGACGATCCTTGGCCGACGTGTCGCCCGTGCGCATGGCAACAGTCGGCTCCACGAATGGCACGCACAGCCGTTCGGCGGCCAGGCGGATGCCCATCAGCGGCGAGCGCAGGTTCTTCTCCACGTCGAATGCCAGCGCCCGCAGCGGGGAGATGTACAACACCTGTGTGCGTGCCTTGGGGTCGAGCGGCAGCGCCGACGGCGTGACGAGCGTGTCGAGGCTGGACAGGAATGCGGTCAGCGTCTTACCGCTGCCGGTGGGTGCACACACCAGCGTGTGCTGCCCACTGCGAATGGCCGGCCACCCTTGAATCTGGGGCGGCGTGGGCGAGGGAAACGAAGCCGCGAACCACTCGCGCACCGCAGGCGAGAAGCCCTCCAGCACCGAGTGATCAGCCATGTGTGAAGGCTACGCCAGAGGTGTGACGAGGTTGCATGCCCCAGACCAACCCGTGCGAGTGCCACGCAGGCAGTCCGAGTGCCAGCGGCTATTCGAGTGGGTACTCGCATACCGGGGTGCGAGTGAACACTCGAATGGTCTCATGCCACTCGCATTGGTGCCCAGTCACTCGCACTGGTGAGGTGGCACTCGGAGCTTGCGCTTCGGTGGACGCGGGACATCGCTCAACAGCGAGTCGTAGAGTTCTGCGATGCAGCGGTGGCAGACTCTCGCTCGGCGAGCCAACTGGTATCACGTCGCACCGTTGCTGCTGGTGGTTGCGGTCGCCGCCAGCATTGCCCCGCCGATCAACAACTCCAAGCGCGTCGTCGGTACGGCTGCCAGAACCACATCGGCGAACCCGCGCATCCCGATACCCCCCGTTTCGACGCCGACGGCAACCGCAACGCCGACGGCAACCGCAACGCCGACGGCAACGGCAACGGCAACGGCAACGGCAACGGCAACGGCGACGGCAACGACCGTCGCCCTCGACACGACAATGCCGCCCACGACCGAACTCATCCCCGAGACCACGGTTCTCGCACCGGTCGCACCGCCATCCGAGCCGCCACAGGACGTCGCTCGCACGATTCCCACCGCCGCACCGGCGACGCCCCCTCCGGCCGCACCACCACCACAGTGGGCAGCGTCGGTCGTCACCACCTCCGCCGGTTACATCAGCACCTCGGTCGGATGCGCTAGCGGCACTGGCGCAGGCGCGCTCGATTCCTTCTTTGCCGCCCGCGTCGGTCCGCTGATGGGCGCCGACTACCAGCACGTCGTCGCACTCGGCGGCAACCGGTACGCCTGGTTCTTCCAGGATGCCTTCGTGGACCCGTCGGGCGCCGCAACACGGCTGGACCAGTCATTCTTCGCCCACAACCTGTTGCTGATCCAAGACGGCAAGTGCTTCACGATGTTGCACCGCGGGACCGCCGCCAAGCCCACGTCGTTCGAACCAGGAAACGGGGAGAGCCCGCTGAGCAAGTGGTTCTGGCCGATGGGCGCTGAGACCAGTGCCGGTCAGGTGAAAATGTTCTGGGCCGAGATGGCCAAGGACCCATACGAGCCTGGCCCGGGCGACGGCCTCGGCTGGCACCCTGCCCGGCTCTGGCTGGCGACGTACGACGCCAACACCATGAAGCGGGTGGCGTTCGACCCCGCACCCAACAGCAGCGTCAACCCGATGTACGGGTATGCAGTCGCCAACGACGGCGCCTACACATACCTTTTCGGCAACACCTTCGAGCAGAACCTGGTGCGCGAGGGCGGCTTCTTCGGTGGCCAGCATTCGGCGACGGCGATGTATCTCGGACGAGTGCCGCTGGGCCAACTCGCGGCCACGCCCGAGTACCGAACTGCCGGCGGCTGGTCGAACAATCCTGCCGATGCACGGCCCATCGTGCGCCGCTATTGGGCGGAAAACCCGATGCAGCCGCGCTTCATCGATGGGCAGTGGGTGGCGGCGACCAAGGTGGATGGCTACTGGGGCGAGCAACTGGCCATCGACGTGGCCAACCATCCGTGGGGGCCGTGGACCACCACCGAGTACCGCGGCCTGTCACCTCGCGGCGGCGACGGCTCGATGAACACCTACCACGCCCACCTGCTGCCGTATCGGTCCGGTGGCGGCTCGCTCATTGTGACCGTCTCGCAGAACGCGCGCCAGATGACCGCCGACGCATTTCCGCACCCGGAGCGCTACCGACTGACGGTGTTCACCAGCAACTGGGCCACACCTCCCACTGAACCACCCCCGACAACGACGACGACTTCGGCGACCACCAGCACCACGCTTCCGGTGAGCACGACTACTTCTGCATCGACGATTCCTTCAGCATCAACGACAACCGTTCCGACTACGACAACGATTCCGACTACGACAACCGTTCCGACAACGACAACGACAACGACTCCGGCAACGACCACGACAAGTTCCACAACCACGACGTCCTCACCCACCACAACGTCGACGAGCAGCACTTCCACGACGACGACGCCCCCCTGACGACGCACGTCACGACTACTCGTTGCCGAAATGGTCGTGTGTGCGCTTGTGCGCCGCCAGACTCAGTAGTCCTCATGAGCGACCGTGTCCAACTCCGTCCGTGGCAGCGCGCCGCGTTCGACAAGTTCGCCGCCAGCGAGCACTCCGACTTTCTGGCCGTCGCCACGCCAGGCGCCGGCAAGACCACCTTCGCCCTCGCCTGTGCTCGATGGGCGTTGGCGCAGGAGCGGCGGCGCATCGTTGTCGTGGCCCCTACCACCCACTTGAAGACACAGTGGGTGCAGGCGGCGCACCGTATGGGCCTGCATCTCGACCACACGTGGTCACCTGCCGACGGAATGGCGCGAGACGTGCACGGCATCGTCACCACCTACCAACAGGTCAGCACGGCTGACACGGCGAAGAAGCTACGCGGCCTCTCCAACGATGCGTTCGTGATCCTCGACGAAGTACACCACGCCGGCGATGAACGGGCCTGGGGCGACGGTGTGCGCACCGCCTTCGAGCTTGCCAATCGTCGCCTCAGCCTCAGCGGCACCCCCTTCCGCAGCGACACCGCCAGCATCCCCTTCGTGCGCTACGAGGAGACCGGGGTCGGCGGCGAGGCCCAGCCCGACTTCACCTATGGCTACGCCGATGCACTACGTGACGGCGGCGTCGTGCGGCCCGTCTACTTCCCGCGCTTCGACGGGTTGATGGAATGGAGTGCACCCGACGGCAGCATCGTCAGCGCCAACTTCCACGACGAACTGGACCGCACCGGTTCTTCGCATCGCCTGCGTGCCGCGCTCAGCCTCGAAGGTGACTGGCTTGCCGCCGTCATGGGTCAGGCCCACACGCGGCTGATGGAGATCCGCCGCACCCAACCTGACGCGGGCGCGCTGGCGATCTGCATGGACCAGGAGCACGCACGCGACATCGTGCGCTTCATTCGCACGCGCTTCCAGGTGGAAGCCGAAGTCGTGGTCAGCGACGACCCCGACGCCAGCGGCAAGATTTCCGCCTTCGCCACCAGCACACGCCCATGGTTGGTCGCCGTGCGCATGGTCAGTGAGGGCGTCGACATTCCACGTCTGCGCGTTGGTGTCTACGCCAGCACGGTGGTGACCGAGCTGTTCTTTCGCCAAGCCGTCGGCCGGTTCGTGCGCTGGACCCGCGGGCTCACCAGCCAGAAGGCGTACGTCTATCTTCCCGACGACCCACGCCTGCGACAGCACGCCTTCCAGATCGCCGAAGCGCGTCGGCACGTACTGAAGCCACCCGCCAGCAACGACGACGAGTTCACGCAGGCCGATCTGGACAGGGAGGCCAAGCAAGAACTGGACATGATGCCCGAGCAGCTCTCGCTGTTCAGTGTGCTGTCGTCCACCGCGACGGGGATGAGCGTGCACGCCTTCACCGAGGCCGGGCTCACCATGTTCGACGACGAACCCGAGATTCCCGAGCCTGACGCCGCCAGCGTGGCCGACGACGCCATCGAACTGCCGGAGATCCCGACCGACGCCGGTTTTCCGCTGACGGGCGCCAAGAGCATCGCCGAGCGCAAGGAAGAGCTCCGCATACAGAACATGGACCTGGCAAAGCGACTCGTCGACAACACTGGATTCGGCCATGCAAAGGTTCAAGTCGAGCTGAACCGCCTGGTTGGCATCATGTCGGTGGGCAGTGCCACCAACAGCGAGTTGGAACGACGCCTGCGCTACGGCGAGGCATGGCTCAAGCGGCGGTAACAGCACGAACCAACTCGGCGCACGGCAGGACAGGTCTCGCCCGTCCCGCTAGCCTGATGACATGCCTGCAATCGGAGAGCACCACCCTGCCTTCGAGGAATACTGCGAGTGCATTTTCGAGCTCGACGAAGACGACGTTGCCGTCATCCAAGCCCGTATCGCCGAGCGTTTGCAGGTCAGTCGTCCGGCTGTCAGCGAGATGATTCGCCGGTTGGAAACCGAAGGTCTCATCACCACCGACGGCGCCATTCGCCTCACGACCGCGGGCCAAGTGCTTGCGCAACGCGTGGTGCGCCGGCATCGGCTGGCTGAGCGCTTCCTCACCGACATGCTGGGCCTCTCCTGGGCCGATGCCCACCATGAAGCCGGCAAGTGGGAACACGTCATGAGCCTCGCCGTCGAAGACGCGATGGACCGTGTGCTGGGCAACCCCACTACGTGCCCTCACGGCAACCCCATCCCCGGATCGCTGTACGACGCCCCCTCAATGGTGCCGCTGTCGGACATTCCAGTTGGCGATTCATTCACTGTCGTGCGTATCCCGGAAGAGCTGGAGTTCGCCCCCGGCGTGCTCGACTTTCTGGAGGAAGCCAGCATCCTGCCGGGCCACACAGGCGTGCTCACCGGCACCGCACCCGACGGCACCGTCACCATCCTGATCGACGGCCACGCCGTTGGCGTTGGCTCTTTCGCCAGTAGCCGCATCCTCGTCGCCTTCTGAACCGCCTCACCATGCGAACGCCCTTTCTCCTCGCTGCCTGTTCCCTGCTGGTCGTCACTGCGTGCAGCCCCACCACCTACGACTCGTCCGCGGAGACGGTGCCGCCCGCCGAGGTCACCACCACCACGCTGCCATCGGGCACTGCCGCCGAGCTGTTGCCGCTGATGCTGGCCGAGGTGCAAGGCCTGCCGCTGAAGGTCATGAACGCCAAGGGCGACGGCTCGGCGGCCACACGAATCGAACAACTGTGGGCCGCCGTACAACCCGAGGTCGAAGCCAACCGCCCCGAGCTGGTGGAGGACTTCGAGTTCGTGGTGCGCCGTAGCCGAGCTGCCGCCGACCGCAACCGCCCGGCCGACGCCGACCGCGCGTTCAAGAACCTGACAACCCTCGTAGAGGCGTATCTGGGCTGACGGGTGCCGCGGACTAGAGCATTGCTGCGGGCAGCGGCTTGGAGTGCACGATCGACAGTCGCTTGGTGCTGCGGGTAAGTGCCACATAGAGCGCACGCAGGCCTTGCTGCTCGCCGGCAACGATGTCGGCAGGCTCGACCACGACCACGCCATCGAGCTCGAGGCCCTTGACGACGCTGACCGGCACAACGGTGATGCCCATCTCCAACCCGGAGCGGGTGGCCTTACCGTGCTCGATTCCGGCGGCCGCCAGCGCATTCGACACGGCCTCGAACATCGCATCAGGCACGACGACGGCGATGTTGCCTTCGCCGACGTCGGCATCGAGATCCTTCGTGGCCGCCACCACTGAGGTCAGCAGTTCGCTGGCGGCGACGTGCGAGAACTCGGGGTGCTCGTCGCCGGCACGAACGCTGGTGGGTGCACGCAGCGACGGCGTGGCCGCCATCATCACCTTGTTGGCCAGCTCCATGATCTGCGCCGGAATGCGGTAGCCGACGCTGAGGCCGATGACTCGCGAACCGCGAGTGACGGGCAGGTGCTCGAGGATGTCGTCCCAGTCGTTGGGCGCCAACGCGCCGGTGGCCTGGGCGATGTCGCCCACTACCGTCATGCTGCCGTTCAGCGAACGCCGCGAGACCATACGCAATTGCATGGGGGTGAGGTCCTGCACTTCGTCGACCACGATGTGGCCGTAGGTGCGGATCTCGTCGGCCTCATCGGGCTTGAGCGTGCCCTTCGCCGGCCGTGCGCCCAGGTAGCTGCGTGCTTCATCGAGGATCGAGACGTCGTGTTCGGTCCAGCGCACATCGGCCACGTCGGCCTTGCGTTCGCGGTAGAGGGACAGATATTCAGCCTCGGTGAGGTGCTTCGAGCCGGCCAGCTTGAGCAGCGCCTTGCTGCCGTACAGATCGTGCAGTAGCTGTGCCGGCGAGAGTACCGGCCACATCCGCTCGAGCGCCGCGCGTACCTCGGGAAGGTGGCGAACGGCTTCCTTCACCTGTGCGACGGTGGTTTCCTCGTCGTGCCAGCCAGCGGTCATCGCGGCCCACACTTCGCCTTCCACCCAGCGCCGGGCGGAGTTGTGCTTGCGGAAACGACGCTGCGCCGCCCGCACGATGCGGGCCGACTCCTCGGCGCGCAGACGCACGTAACCGGTACGGAACGGCACCTTCAGGTCGTCGCGCAACGGACGCTCACGATCGGTGACTGCCTTGTCGATGACCAGGCTGATACGCAGGTCGCCCTTCACACGTGCGGCCAAATGGTTGTCGGGAGGGTCGATGGCGTAGCGAGCCCACTGCACATCGTTTACCAGATCGGCCAAGACAACCTGCTCGACGCCCGCTTCACCCAGCGACGGCAGCACACGCTCGATGTAGCGCAGGAACACGCGGTTGGGGCCGATGACCAAAACACCCTGATCTTCCAGCGGGAACCGGTAGGTGTAGAGCAAGTAGGCGGCGCGGTGCAGTGCCACCACCGTCTTGCCGGTGCCAGGCCCGCCCTGCACGACCAGTACGCCGGTCTGTGGGCTACGAATGATTTCGTCCTGCTCACCTTGAATGGTGGCAACGATGTCGCCCAGCTGACCGGTACGGCCACGCTCGAGCGCCGCCAGCAGAGTGCTGTAGCCACGAATTCCATCGGCCCGGTCGGCGGTGTGTGTGCCGGTAATCGCTAGGTCGCCGTCCTCGGCGCCGATACCCAGGTGACCCTCGCCGAACAGTTCGTCTTCCAAGCCCAGCAACTGACGGCCGTGCACGTGGAAGTGGCGACGGCGAACCAGGCCCAACGGGTCGCGGCCCGTTGCGCGGTAGAACGGCTCGGCGACCGGTGCCCGCCAGTCGACCACGACCGGGTCACTGTTCTCGTCGGCCACGGCCAGGCGGCCGATGTGGAAGCTTTCGACACCGTTCACACCATCATCGGCGTCCAGTTCACCCGTGCGGTCAATGCGGCCGAAGACGAGGGCGGCATCGCCGAGATCGAGCTGAGTGAGCCGGTTGAAGACAGCTTCGTCGAAAACGTCGCGCTCGTAGCGCGCCTGGAAGGTTCCGCCCAAGGTGCCCTCATGGAGCCCCCGCAACTTCCACGCGTCGACTTTGCTCTGCTCGAGGCAGTGATAGGCGTGATCGATGAACGCCTGCTCAGTAGCGAGATCGGGGTGATGTTGCGACATGGGTGTGTGTGGTTCTGGCGCCCGGCCCGGCCGGAAACGTGGTCTCGAACTCTATCGCCAGCAGGTCACGCCCCAACCGCGCCCGACCGGGTGAACGTCCCGACCAACGGCAGCACCCGGTCAGGCGGTGGTGGCGATGCCCCCGTCGACCGCGATCACAGAACCGGTGACGTACGACCCGGCGCGGCTGGCGAGGAACACGGTGACGCCGGCCATGTCGTCGGGCCGGCCGATGCGACCGAGCGGCGACGACTTCGCGATCGAGTCGCCGAACGCCTGCAGCGTGGCGGCCATCATCTTGCTCTCGAACGGGCCAGGAGCGACTGCGTTGACCGTGATGTGCTGCGGCCCCAACTTCTTCGCAAGCGCACGGGTGAGGTGATGCACCCCTGCCTTGCTCGCGGCATAGCTGTACGTGTCCATCGGGTTCACATGCAGCCCGTCGATCGAGCCGATGTTGATGACCCGACCGGGGTCGTCCATGGTGGCGCCGGCGCGCAGGTTGGGCAGCAGCCGCTGGGTGAGGAAGAACACACCCTTCACGTTGGTGTCCATCACCTTGTCCCATGCGTGCTCGCTGAAATCGTCCAGCGGCATACCCCACGTAGCGCCTGCGTTGTTGACGAGAATGTTCAGCGTCGGGAAGTGGGCGGCCACCTCGCTCGCCAGGTGTTCGACACCTTCCAACGTGCTCACGTCGGCACGAATCGCGTGCACGTCACCAAACTCCGAAAGCGCCAACCGAGCCTCGTCCAACTCGTGCTGCTTGCGCGAACTGATCACCACGCTGGCCCCAGCATCGAGCAGACCGCGAGCAATCATGGCGCCGATCCCGCGGCTGCCACCGGTGACCACGGCGGTCTTGCCAGCGAGCGAGAAGAGCGATGAATGGGAGTGGTCGTCGGTTGCCATTCCGCGATCCTGCTACACGACCGACAGGCGCAACAGCACCGGACCGAGGAACTCGTCCATCACCCGCAGCGCTCCCGCCGGGGTGAGGTGCAGCCCGTCGTCGCGCATGGCCGGGTCGATATCGGCACCGGTGGCCACGAACCACTCATCGAGCCGAACAACCTGCACCACAGTCGGGTTCTCATATTCCACCGTGTCCAACGCTGTCAAGAGGCCGACCCACGCATCGGCGCTGTAGTTGGTGTCGGATTCCCAGCCCAGCCAGAACTCGGCCGGCGCAGGAGGCAACACCCACGCGATGTGGCGGACGCCGGCGGCGATGAGGGTGGCCGCCACGGCCCGGTAGTCAGCAAGCATCCGCTGCGCATAGCGAGCGTCGGTCCAGGCCAGCATGCCCTCGTCCCCAGACCACTGCCGCATCGTCACATCCGGGATGGTGATCATGATCAACGCCGTGTCGGGGAGCTGTGTCGTCAGGAGTTCTGGCAAGGTCGTACCAAGCGCGTAATTGCATCCTTTGGTGAAGAAGTCGTTGATGTCACCGGCCATGACTGTGGCCATGATCAAGCCGCAGCCCGACTTCGCGACGGAGCCAACAGTGCGGTTGGTCGCCTGTGTCGCCCACACGTCGAGGCCGTCCGCAAGGGCGACCGCCGTCGAGTCGCCGATCAGGACCAGGTTGACCGGGCCTGCCGGCAGGGTCGTGGTGGTCGTGCTCGTTGATGTGGTCGAGTCGCCCGAGCGTGCCGGTGGCGGCGCAGAAACCACGGTCGTGGTGGTCACCACCGGTACGGCGACCACCCGACGGCGGGCAGGTTCTGCCGGGACCACGAGCAGCGCCAGCGCGACGACCAGCGCCGATACCGGCACTGCCAACGACAGCGCGAGGCGTGGGCGGCGACGGCTGAGGCGAACCGGCCGCTCCACCAACCAGTACGACGCCACCGCGACAAGCAAGGTGATGGCGATTCGAACAAGGAACAGCGGCCAGCCGCGAAGGTTCAAGGACCTACCGGTTGCCAGTACGAACACCGGCCAGTGAAACACGTACACGCCGTAGCTGATTCGCCCCAACCAGACGAGCGGGCCAAGCGAGAAGACCGTGCGCAGCGGCCCCGGTGCCTGCAGCCCCATGATCAGCGCGGCCGACGCGAAGCTGAAGACTCCGAACCAGCCCCCGTACGCGGGGCCGCCCCGAGTTGGCCACTCCACCGCCGTCCACAGGACCACGCCGAGCCCCACCACGCCAATTGCACCCAACCAGCGCGACCGCTGATGCCACAGCAGACAACCCCCTGCGAGTGCCGCCCCGACCAGGATCTCGCCGAGACGAGCAGGCGTCGCCCAATACGCCGCGTCGGGGCCCCAGTGCACCGCAATGACTCGAGCCGCCACCACACCCGCGACCGCCAGCAGCGCCAGGTTGACGAACAGCCGACCTCGGCCCTTCGACACGCGAAGCAGCAACAGGAAGGCGAACGGCCACACCCAGTAGAACTGCTCCTCCACCGCCAACGACCAATAGTGGTCGACCGGGCTGGAGACGCCCGCGGAACGGCTGAGCAGATCCGCATACGAGCCCGAACCGTTGAGCGCATTCCAGTTCGCCACCTGCAGAGCAGAGGCGATCACATCGCGCCGAAGGTGCGGCACTGTTTCGAACTCGCCGGCCCATGCCAGCAACGAGATGGCAACCAGACACAGCAAGCTGGCGGGCAGCAGCCGCTTCACCCGGCGCACGACGAACGCCGGCCACGACACGGAACCCGTGCGCTGGTGCTCGAGAATCAGCAAGGACGTGATGAGAAATCCGGAGAGGGTGAAGAACACCGACACGCCGACGTAGCCGCCGGCCATCCAGGTGAACCCGCCGTGGAAGAACAGCACGAGCGTGACCGCCACCCCGCGCAGACCGTCGAGCGCAGGCTGATAGCCGAACTGGTCACCGGGCACCGAGGGTTGATGCACAGGACGCAACACGGGCCGAGACGGTAACGTGCCCAGGCGATGGCGTCTACCCCCTTCCTCGACGCGGCGTACGGCCGCCCGGCGGCGCATACCCCGGTGTGGTTCATGCGCCAGGCCGGCCGCAGCCTGCCCGAGTACCGCGCGCTACGCGGTGAGGGCAGCATTCTCGACGCGATCAAGGTGCCCGAGCTGGCCACCGAGCTCACGTTGCAGCCGGTCACCCGTTACGGCGTCGACGCCGCTGTGCTCTACAGCGACATCGTCGTGCCTGCCCATGCAGTCGGGTTCGGCATCGACGTGGCGCCAGGCACCGGCCCTGTGTGCAACGCCCCGTTCCGCAGCGCCGACGACTTGACGCGGCTGCGCGAATTCGAACCGGAAGCCGATACGCCCTACGTGCTGGAAACGGTCCGCCAGATGGTGGCCGCACTGCCCGCAGAGGTGCCGCTGCTGGCATTCGCCGGCGCTCCGTTCACCGTGGCCAGCTACCTCGTCGAAGGTCGACCGAGCCGCACCTACGAGCACACCAAGCAGCTGATGCACACCGACCCGGTGTTGTGGCATTCCCTGATGGGCCGGCTGGTGCAGCACTCGGTCGCATCGATCAGTAGCCAGTTGAGCAACGGGGCTCGCGCCTTTCAGCTCTTCGATTCGTGGGCCGGGGCTCTCAGCGCACTCGACTACGAACGGTTCGTGCTTCCGCACTCGCGCGCCGTTTTCGGTCAGCTGAAGGCGCTGCACCCCGATGCGCCCGGCATTCACTTCGGCATCGGCTGCGACCACCTTCTCGAGCAGATGCTTGCTGCCGGCGCGTCGATCATCGGCCTGGATTGGCGCACGTCCATTCTCGCGGCCCGCGTCCGTATGGGACCGCAATTGGTCGTACAGGGCAATCTCGACCCTGCCCTCGTACTCGCGGGTACCGAGGTCGCGCTGGAGGGCACCGAGGCTGTGCTGGCCGACAACCGACTGGCAGACGGCACACAGCATCCCGGCCACATCTTCAATCTCGGCCATGGTGTGCAACCCAACACCGACCCTGATGTCCTGGCCGCCGTCGCCGATAAAGTGCACGAATCGACGCAGCGATGAACGTCGCACGACGATGAGCACCATGGATACTGGCAACAAGATCGCGGTGCTGCTGATGGCCTACGGCACTCCGCGCACTCGTGAAGAAATCGAGCCGTACTACACCGACATTCGTCGCGGTCGTGCGCCTACCCCCGAACAGCTCGCCGACCTGACGGCGCGCTACGAGGCGCTCGGTGGCACCAGTCCGCTTGCCGCTCGCACCGAAGCACAGCGTGCTGGCCTGCAACTCGCCCTCGACGACGCCGCTCGCGGCCGCTACCACGTCGTTCTCGGTCTGAAGCACGCCGAGCCAAAAGTGGAAGCCGCTGTCGACCAGCTGGCAGCCGAGGGTTTCCAGCAGATCGTGGGGCTCGTCCTGGCGCCCCACTACTCAGCCTTCTCCATCGGCCAGTACCTCGACCGCGCCACCACCGCCGCGGAGCCACACGGCATCGCTGTGCGCGGCATCGAAAGCTGGGCAACGGAGCCGGCGTTCGTGAAGTTCGTAGCCGACGACATGCGCGCCAAACTGTCCACACTTCCTGCCGACAGCAAGGTCCTGTTCACCGCTCACTCGTTGCCGCAGCGCATCATCGCTGCCGGCGACCGCTACCCCGACGAACTGCTCGCCACCGCCCAGGCCGTCGCCGCCCTCGTCGGCCTGCCAGCGGATCAGTGGTCCATTGCCTGGCAGAGTGCCGGTCGCACCCCCGAGCCCTGGCTCGGCCCCGACATCTTGCAGGTGATCGACGGGCTCGCAGGCCAGGGCACCGCCGGGGTGCTCGTCAGCGCGGTCGGCTTTGTCGCCGACCATCTCGAGGTGCTGTACGACCTCGACATCGAGGCAACGCATCGGGCCGCCGAACACGGCATGGCGTTCGCTCGCACGGCGTGCGTCAACGACAACCCCGCCGTGATGGCAGCGCTGGCCCAACGAGTCATCGAGACCGGGTCGTCGTGACCTCGGGCCAGCAGCGCGTAGCGGTGATCGGCGGCGGCATCGCTGGCCTCGCCGCTGCTCACGCGCTGGTCAGGCATCAGAAAACCGGGGAGGTCCCCGAAGTGGTCGTCTTCGAACGCGACGACCGCTTCGGCGGCAAGCTGCTCACCACCCCGTTCGCCGGGCACCCAGGCATCGATGAAGGCGCAGACGCGTTTCTGGCCCGCATCCCGTGGGCAACCGATCTGGCGCGCGCAGTCGGTCTTGGTGACCAACTGGTCTCACCCAATGCTCGCTCCGCTGCGGTGTGGTGGGACGCGCTGCACACCATCCCCGAAGGTCTGCTCCTTGGCATGCCTACCGAGATCCTGGCGCTCGCTCGCTCGGGGCTGCTGTCGTGGCCGGGCAAACTGCGCGCTGCCACCGAGCCATTTCGTCGCCGCACCTCCCTGGCTCCGGATTCGCTCGGCCACTTCGTGCGTGCCCGCTTCGGAAGCGAGGTGCACTTTCGCCTGGTCGACCCGCTGGTCGGCAGCATCTACGCCGCCGACACCGACCACTTCAGTCTGGCCGCGGTGCCGCAGATCGCGGACGTGGCCGCGCGGGGCCGCAGCGTGCTGATCACGGGCCGCCGCATGCCCAAGCCATCTCCGACAGCAGGCCCGGTCTTCAGCGCGCCAGCCGATGGCATGGGCGCGCTGGCCGCCGCGACGGCTGCCGCGGTCGCCGCGGTCGGCGGAGACCTTCGCACCAACATCTCGGTCGACACCCTGGTAGGCGACGGCAGCCGGTGGCGCGTGAACGACGAGCACTTCGACGCGGTGGTTCTCGCAGCTCCGGCGGCAACGGCCTCGCGCCTACTCGGCCACGAGGCACCCAACGCGGCCGCCGTACTTGCCGCCATCCCTACTGCCGACGTCGCGATCGTGACCATCGCCGTGGATTCTCGCGAGTGGCCCGCCCGCCTTGCCGGCATGAGCGGGTACCTGGTGCCCAAGCCGATGCAGCGTTTGGTGACGGCGGCCTCGTTCGGTTCACAGAAGTGGGCTCATTGGGCAACTCCAGGGGCGGTCGTTCTCAGAATCTCCCTGGGTCGTGATGGACTCCCCGTGCTGCACCTTTCCGACGAGCAGCTACTCACTGCCGCCCTGGACGAGGTCGGCAAGCATCTGGGCTTCACGCTGCAACCGCTCACGCCGGAAGGTCAGCACACTCGAATCAGCCGTTGGCCAGCAGCTTTTCCGCAGTATCGCCCGCACCATGCTGCACATGTCGCCGCCGCGCTACAGACGCTTCCCGCCGGCCTCACGCTGGCCGGTGCCAGCTACCACGGCATCGGCGTCCCCGCCTGCATTCGTTCGGGTCAACAAGCGGCCGCTGCGATGCACACGTTCCTGCAGTCGGTGCCACAATGATCGGCATGCGTCACCGCAGTATCGCTCTTTCGTTGGTTGCCGTGCTGTTGATCGGCTGTGGCAACGACGCCGTCGAGCAGGCGGGCACCGACGCCACGCTTCTCGCCAGCACCACCTCTCGTCCGCACGTCTCGACCAGCACGACGGCGCCGGCAACCACCAGCACCACCGAAGCACCCGCCACCACGACCACGATGGCCGCCACCACAACCACATCGGTGGTACTACCGTTACCGCTGCCGGCACCGGCCCCACGTGCCAAGGAGCCCATCGTCGAATTGGGCACCCTTGAAATTCCGTCGATCGGCGTGACGAAGCCCCTTCTGGAGGGCGTCAGCCTGACGGTGCTCGACAATGGCCCCGGCCACTGGCCGGGCACAGCGCTGCCAGGACAGATCGGCAACGTCGTCATCGGTGGTCACCGCACCAGTCACGACCGGCCGTTCAGGAACATCGACAAGCTTGTCATCGGCGACGAGGTCATTCTCTCCACCGGCGAAGGGCGATTCGTCTACAAGGTGACGTCCACCGAGGTCGTCACCCCCGACGCAATCCGGGTCATCGATCAAACAGCGGCCTACACCGCAACACTGTTCGCGTGCCACCCCGTTGGTTCCACGAGAGAGCGGTACATCGTGCACCTCGAGCTCTCAACCCTGTAGCTGTACGCGCCCGTGACCGGCCCAAGGGGCCGGCCACGGGTCGTTCTCAGTGGGAACCAAGAGCTTCCATCGTCGAGCGCCCCGCACAGTCACAGCCGGCGGGACGGGTCTACGACGGGAGAGGTGTCAGGAAGCGGTGCGCCGACGGCTGACCAACAACACCACACCGAAGCTGGCAAGCCCAAGGGCAAGCGCCAGCAGCGGCATCGTGCTGCTACCACCCGTGCGGGGGAGCTGACCCAGTGGGGATGACGACGAGATGGTGCTTGTGGTCGTCGGGGCGGCCGTGGTCGTCGGGGTTGGGCCACCCTGACTGACCTCGCCGACAGGTACACCGACCGTGGACGAGAGGTCGCACACCTTGCCAGCGACTACCGGCAGGCAGCTCAGGTCGGTTTCGACAGGCTGTGCGACCAAGGTGTCGGCGTAAGTGCCCAACACCTTCGCCTGGTTGAGAACCGACGTGCCCGACGCCACGTTGTCGTCCGCCTTGACGGTGAGCGTGATCAACTTGGTGACCGCACCAGCAGGCAGTGAGTCGAGCATGGTACACACCAGCAGCTGCGGCCGAGTTGACTCGGCCAGAGCACAGGTGGCCCGGTCGCCCTCGACGCTCACCGACTGGTACGACACCTGAGCCGGCAGGCGGTCATAGATGACCACCGGATCGAGCAGCAGTGCACCTGTGTTGGTGGCCTGCAACGTGTACGAGATGGTTCCACCGGGCAGCACCGACGGGGTGAGGCTCTGCTTGGTGATCTGGATCGATGAGTAGTTGTTGGTCACGACCACGCTGATCGTCTCACCGAGGTTGCCACTGAGCTTCAACTGGTCGGGCGACAGCGAGCTGGTCGCGGCCGTGCCTGCATTGATCTCCTCGAACTTGTAGTCGATGCCTGCCGGATCGAGGGTGGAGGGCAGAGAGACCGTGACCGGCACACCAGCTTGGAGATTGAAGGTGCGCACTTCCTGATACCCCGCTTCGCCGTCGAGACGAGACACCCGAATGGTGTAGGTCTCTCCAGTGGGCGGCTGGCCGTTCAGCACCTTGGTGAAGGTGATGCCGCGGCTACAGATGACGTCGGCAGCCGGTGCCGATGCAATCTCGACGCCGAGGTACTTCAACGACAGTGGCTTGGTCGTGCTGGCGATGTCCGTCGTGCCGCCTAGTGGGATCGTGGCGCTGCCACCGTCCCAGGTCAGCGTCAACTCGGTGGCCGCCGTGTTGCTGACCGTGTACCAGTACAGACTTGCGACACCCTCGGTGTCGACGGTGTTGCACACTGCAGTGACGCCAACGACCGGATCACACTTGGTGACGCCGGCGATCGGCGCCTGAGGCGCGCCGTTGATCGACAACGTGATGCTGTAGGGCCCGTCGGCGAGGCCGCTGACCGTCACGGTGGCCTTCTCGCCAGGTGCAAGAACCCGGGTCTCGGTACCGACGAGGAACGTGACCGACACGTCGTCACCCAAGTTCTCCAACAACACAGAGATGGTGCCGTCGTAGTTCATGCAGACAGCGGCGGCAGTCACCTTCGGCGGTACGTCGCACTTGACCGTGACATCGAACGAGAGGTCCATGGCTCCGGCAATGACCGTGATCTGCTGCGGGCCATCGTCGAGGCCGCTGACAGTTGCGACGACGGTGGTGTTCGCCGGCACGGGGTATTCCTTGCCATTGACCAGGAAGATCACCGGCTTCTCACCGCCGGTTGCGGTCAGACGCACGATTACTTGCCCATCGACACTGACACAGGCCTGCTCCGTGGTGATCGACGGCGTGCCAGGATGGTCGCAGGCGGTGGTGACGGAGAAGTCGAACGACTTGCCGCCGCCTGACACCGTGAAGGCGTGCGGACCATCGGCGAGGTCGTCGATGGTGACGACCAGCGAACTCTTCGGCGGCACCGGATCGGTGAGCTTGCCATTGACCGTGAACACGATGCTGGCATCGTCGCCGTTGTTGTTCAACGTGATGACGACCTTCCCATTGGAAATACCAGCTTCGCCCTCCACGCAACTCTCGGAGTGATCGACCGTCGGGGCCATGTCGCAGGCGACGGTGACGGTCTTGTCGAAGTGCTCGCCGTTCTGGGTGATCACGATGGTGGTGCTGCCATCGTTGAGCCCTGCAACATCAACGTCGAGGGAGCTGGCGGCGGGAACATCGTACGGAACGTCATTGACGATGAACGTCAGTGGCAACTGGCCACCGATGTTCTGCAGCGTCAGGGTGACGGTGCCATCCTCGTTGGCACACACCTGAGTGACATCCACGGCCGGCTGACCAGGGCGGTCGCAGTCGATGACGAGGTCGAAGTTCTTGCCCACGCCGTTGACAGAGAGCTTGATGCTCTTCACACCGTCGGTGAAGGGCGGCAGCGGAACGACCTTGGTCTCGCCAGGGGCCAACACATACTGGGTGCCCTGCAGGATGAAGGTTGCGTTCACGTCGTCGCCGTCGTTCTTCAAGGTCACCGTGACAACGCCATCACCGTCGAGGCACTCCGACGCATAGCTGAAGGATGGTGAGAGGTCGCAGGCAACGGTGAACGTCTGCGTGAAATTGGTCTCGTCGCCAGGCACAGCAATGACCACACTGTGGCTGCCATCACTGAAGCCGGAGAAGGTACGGATGGTGGAACCACCGACACCCACGACCACTGCCTCGACGGCGTTGGTGAACGGGTTGGTGACGTTGAAGGTCGCGGCTTCGGTGCCGGCAAGGTTCGACAGTGTGATGGTGATGCTGCCGTCGTGCGACGTGTCGTCGCACGAGGCGACACTGGTGACGACCGGCGCCGGGTGATCACAGTCGACTGTGAACGTCTGGTCGTAGTTGACACCGTTGGCCGTGATGACGATGGTGTACGTACCGTCAGCCAACCCGATGAACGTGACCTTCTTCGTTCCGCCGGCGGCAACATTGTGGTTGGTCGATGCGCCACCGGTGGGCGGCGTGACTGTGAATCCAACCGACTCGCCACCGTTGTTGCTCAGCGTGACGACGACCTTGCCGTTGTCAGCTTTGCAGCTGGTCTTGTTGCTGACCGAGGGCACCGGCGAGTCGCAGTCGATGGTGAAGGTTTGCGTCTGGGTGGTCGGGGCAGTGGTCGACGTGATGAGCACCGTGTAGTCGCCGTCGACGATTGGTGTGTAGGTCTTCGTGAGCGTGGCGCCCTTGGCGACCGAGAAGGTGGTTGCGGCAGTTCCATTGAAGGCCGGAATCGTGTAGCTCACAGCCGTGGCGAACGGGCCGACGCCGTTGTTGGTGAACGTGAAGATCACCTTGCCGTCACCATTGCCCGGGGTGCCGGCCACGCAGGACACGGCCATGGCGACCGAGGGCGCGCCTGCGCAGTTCGTGGGCTTGGCGATGTTGGATGTCATTCGCGAGTCGCCGCTACTGACACCGTTGGCCCACTTGGCCCTCGCAGTCGCCTTGACGGAGATGGCGGTCGCACCAGTCGGCCAGGTGAACGTTCCGCTGAATGTGTACCCGTTGGCCTAGCTGTACGCACCGTGGACGACCGCCGGCACGGTTCCGGTGCCGGACACGATCTGCAATGAGATCTCGATGTCGGCGTTGGTACGAGACAGCTCGTTCTCGTTCTTGGCGGTCTTGGGTTTGTCGGTCTCGCCCGCCCACGCAGTCGAGGTCCAGCTCACGACACCGGTACATGCCGCCGAGGCGGTGATGTCCGGGTGGTGAGCGCTGGCGATGCCAGCGAGCATTGGAACGGTGGTCACGAGACCGGTGAGGAGCAGCACCGCTGCGGTGACTCGTCGCGTATGTGACCCGATTGCCCGCCTGATCTGACCCATGTGATTGACCTTCCGTCGCTCGACCCTCAGGCGTCCCGTACGTCTGAGTGAAGTGGGTCGGGTTCGCTCTCGCTCCCCGCCAGCGAAGCGACCAGTTACGGCCAGCGGATCAATGCTTCCCACGCGCCGCCTAGGGCGCTTCCTCACCGTACGCGCGAGAACTGCAAATCTCAAGACACTGAGTGGCAATGTTGTGGCAACTAGGTGGACGGTGCGCGGTCATTTCGTCACAAACCTGATGACACCTGGACATCTCAGGGGTTCGGTTGTCCATGGACGGCCGACGAGAGGCAGTAGCGTCGGTCAGCGATGTCTCGTCGCCTACGCCGCCCCTCACGCCATGCTCTACAAGCAATCCTGGGCGGGTTGCTGGTGGCCGCCGCTCTCCCACCGTGGGGGTGCTGGCCGCTCGCCTTTCTGGGTGTGGCCGTGTACGAAACCGCAGCTCAGGGGGCCACCACCGGCCGGCAGCGGCTGATGCGCGGATGGCTGTTCGGCGCCGCTTGGCTGTTCCCCGGAATGATCTGGATGTGGTTCCTGACGGCACCCGGGTACTTGGTGGCAGCCTCGATGTTTGCCGGTTTTCATGCGGTCGCCGCATGGGTAGCTCCGCGCGGAGCGTGGCGTGTGGTGGGTCGGCCAGCGGCCCACACCCTTGCCGAAGCCTTGAGGTTCTGTTTTCCGTTCGGCGGGGTGCCACTGGCCAGTCTGGCCATCGGCCAGGCTGCCGGTCCGTTCGCGGACGTTGTCCGCGTCGGCGGGGCGCTGCTGCTCACGTGGTTCGTGTTCCAAGTGGGGTTCGCCCTCGCCGGCCCTTCACCGGTGGTACCGGCCTTGGCCCGAAAGCGAGGCATCACAGCTCACGGCGAGTGGCATGGCGTGCTGGCCTTCCTGGCCGCGATGATCGTCTGGCTGGTGCTGCCGATGCTGGCCGACGGCACCAACTCGGTGGACGTCAAAGCGTCGCCGGCCACCCGCATCGCCGTCGTTCAGGGCGGCGGTCCACAAGGCACACACGCAATTGACACGTCAGCAGACGAGGTGCTGCAACGCCACCTCGCGGCCACGGCCACCATCGAAGCCGGATCGGTCGACCTCGTTGTCTGGCCGGAGAACGTGATCGACGTCGCCACCTTCGAGGGCAGCCGCGAGCTCGAGCTGGTTGCAGCCGAGGCGAAGCGCGTCGACGCCCCATTCGTGGTGGGCATCACCGAGGACACCGCCGACGGTGACCACTTTCTCAACGCGCAGGTCGTCGTGACGCCCGAAGGCAAGATCTACAGCCGCTACGACAAGGTGCGCCGAGTGCCATTCGGTGAATACATGCCGCTTCGCGGGCTGCTGAGCGCTATCGGCGCACCAACCGACCTGGTGCCGCGCGACGCAGTTGCGGGAACGGGACCAGCCGTGCTCGAACTGCCCAGCGGCACCCGCATGGCGACCGTGATCTCATGGGAGGTGTTCTTCGGTGGGCGTGTCAACGAAGGCGTCGAGGCTGGTGGGGGGTTCATCATCAATCCCACCAACGGCAGCAGCTACACCTGGACAGTGCTGCAGAGTCAGCAAATTGCGTCGTCGCGACTGCGTGCAATCGAGCAGAATCGCTGGGTCGTGCAGGCATCACCGACCGGGTTCAGCGCGTTCATCTCACCGCAGGGCGATGTCTTCGATCGAACGGCAGTCAGCGAACCAAAGGTGATCTGCCGCGACATCCCCGGCTACGGCTGGATTCGCACTTGGTACTCCCACACCGGCGACCTTCCGTGGGTGGCACTGATGGGCGTGTTACTGGCCGCGTCGCTGTGGCGAGCCCGCGAGCCACGAGCGGCTGGCGAGCCAGATGTCAGAGCTGCGGGACCGGAACCGGAGTAGGCGGCTCGACACCGGCCAACACGTTGACGGCGTTGTGTGCCGCCAACCGGGCCATCGCTGCGCGGGTCTCGTGAGTGGCAGAGCCGAGGTGCGGTATCACGACCGCGTTCTCACACTCGAAGAGACCAGGGTGCACCGTCGGTTCGTCCTCGAACACGTCGAGACCGGCGCCAGCTATTTGACCTGAACGCAGCGCGTGCACCAAGGCCGCTTCATCGACGATCGGGCCGCGGGCCGTGTTGACCAGGAATGCGCTGTGCTGCATCATCTCGAACTGCGCAGTGCTCATCAGGTGATGCGTCGCCGGGCTGTACGGACAGTTGAGGCTGACCACGTCGCTGGTGCTCAACAGCTCGTCCATACTCATGAATTGCGCGCCAAGTTCTGCTTCGACCTGCGGTGAGACCGGGCGTCGGTTGCTGTATGCGATATTCATGCCGAACGCCTTGGAGCGACGTGCCAGCGCCTGGCCGATGTCGCCCATCCCAATGATGCCCAACTGGTTGCCTTGGATGCCAGAGCCCAGCATGTAGAACATTCCCCACTGCCACGGCTGCTGGCTGCGGATGACCCGCTCGCCTTCGCCGAGCCGGCGAGTGGTCATCAGTATCAGTGCCATCGCAATGTCGGCGGTGGCGTCGGTGAGCACGCCCGGCGTGTTGGTGCAGATCACGCCGCGACGAGCACACGCGGCGACGTCGATGTTGTTGTACCCGACCGCAACGTTGGCGACGACCTTCAACTGTGGACCCGCGGCATCCAGGAATGCATCGTCGACCTTCGTGGTCAGAAGTGTCAGCGCTGCGTCAGCACCCTTGACCAGTGCGTGCACCTGCTCGACGGTGGGAACGTCGAGCGAGTCCCATGCCACCACTTCGCCGGCCTCCTCCAGCATTTCCAGCCCGGCGGTCGGGATGCGGCCGGTGACAGCGATGCGGTGGCTCACGCGTTCACCCACGCACGCAAGCCGGCAAGGCCTTCGTGAATGTCGTCGACGGACAACCCTGAGTAGGCGAAGCGGACGTAGTGGTCCTGCTCGCCCGGTTGCGGACGACCGAAGTGCTTCCGAGTGCAGAACGACACCCCGGTGTTGTGGAGTGCAGCTGTTGCAAATGCACCAACTTCGTCGTAGCCCATGCGGGTCATCAGGTCGGTCACTTGCGGGAAGAGGTAGAACGTCGACTCCGGCTTCGGACAGACCAGTCCGTCGATCTGTGCCAGCTCGCTCCACGCGGCATCACGTCGACGTTGCAGCTCAGCAAGGATCGCGAGCGGCCCTTCCTGCGAGCCGGTGATTCCTTCGACTCCGGCTGCTTGCACGAAGTGAGTGGTGCAGCTCTCGTCGTTGGTGTTGAGTTTCGCAATGCTCTCCGCGATAGCCAGAGGGCCGACGGCTGCCCCGAGGCGCCAGCCGGTCATCGCAAACTTCTTGGAGAACGTGTAGAGGATGACGGTGCGCTCGAACATGCCGGGCAACGACGCGATCGACGTGCTCTCCCCCGAATAACGCATCTCGAAGTAGGCCTCGTCGGCCAACACGATGAGGTCGTGCTCGATGGCGATATCGGCGATGGCTTGCATTTCTTCTGGCGTGCTCTCACAGCCGAGCGGGTTCTGCAGGTTGTTGTAGATGATCGCCGCAACTCGACCTTTGGCGGCGGCGATCTGGCCCCGCAGGTGGTCGAGGTCGATGGCGAACCCGGTGTCGGTCTGCACGTACCGATACGCGAGGCTGTTGCCGCCGTAATACTCGATCATGCTCTCGTAGATCGGATAGCCAGGGTTTGGGTACAGCACGCCGTCACCGGGGTTCATCACCGTCTGGATGAACTTTCCGATGACCGGCTTGCCACCAGGCTGCACGACAACATTGGCTGGTGAGTAGTTGAGACCACGGCGAGTGCCGACATCGTGCGCCAGCGCCTCACGGAGCGGCGCGATTCCAGCGGCGGCGCAGTAGCCCGTCTTACCATCGACAATTGCAGCATTCATCGCCACTGCAATGTTCGCGGGGGTAGCAAGGTTGATGTCGCCGAGGTGGAACGGGTACACCCGGTTCCCCTTCGACGCCCAGTCGGCTGCCGCCAGTGACACCGCAAACGCGGTCTCCGTGCCCAGGTTGCCGAGTCGTTCCGCGAGCGCCATTCGGCGACTTTAGCCCATCGAGGTGAACATCTGTTCCACCTAGCGGATCGGGTCCACATTGTGGAACAACCTATACGTCGACGATGACCGTGACTGGCCCGTCGTTGACGATCGCGACCAGCATCTCGGTTCGAAAGCGGCCAGTGGCGACCGTCGCCCCGAGCGCGCGTAAATGGTCCACCACGGCCCGCAGCAGCGGTTCGGCGTACTCGGGTCGCGCGGCCGCAATCCAGCTCGGGCGCCGCCCCGCAGTCGTGTCGCCGTACAGGGTGAACTGACTGACGATCAGGACTTCACGGGTAGTGTCGGCAACGCTCAGGTTCATCACCCCGTCGGCGTCGTCCATCACTCTCAGATGCCAGATTTTCTCGGCCAGCCTTCGGGCTTGGTCCGGGCCATCGTCGTGAGTGACTCCGACGAGAACACACAAGCCCCGACCGATTTCACCAACGAGCTCAGGGTCGCCATCAGTCACGACGACCATCACACTCGCCGACTGCACTCGCTGCACAACTCCACGCATGGGCCATCACGGTACGCGTACATGAGGAAGAATGACCAGATGATCGAACTGGTGGCGGGCGACACATGGATGACGGTCCATCCAGACGAGGGTGGTCGCATTGGCCGGTTGCAGGTGAACGGTCAAGCGCTCCTCAACGACAACCCTGCGGAGATGCCGTTCACCAGGGGCTGCTACCCGATGGTGCCGTGGGCCGGCCGGGTGCGTCGCGGTCGATTCAGCTTCGACGAGCGCAGCTACCAGCTGCCGATCAACATGCCGCCGCATGCCATTCACGGCACCGGCTTCGTCAGCCGGTGGGAAGTACTGGACGCCGGGCTGGACTATTGCGACATGGCCACCGACCTCCCGTGGGCGTTCGGCGGTCGCGCCACCCAACACCTCCAACTCGATGAGCACGGTTTGGCCGCCGTGTTGTCCGTGTATGCCACTGCCCACACCATGCCGGCGGTCATCGGCTGGCATCCATGCTTCACCAAGCCCCAGTCGGTCGACCTCGAGTTCGCCAACATGTACCCCCGCGACGACGACTACATGCCGCTGGCCCAACTGGTCACGCCACCCCCGAAGCCGTGGGACGACTGCTTTACCGAACCGCTCGGCCCACTTCGATTGCACTACCCACGACTGACGGTCACGGTCGAGAGCGACTGCGACCATTGGGTGGCGTACGACATGCCAGAGCACATCACATGTGTCGAGCCGCAGAGCGGTCCGCCCGACGCGTTCAACATCGGCGGCGCGACTCGCCTCCAACCTGGCGACCTGCTGCAGCGTCACATGAGCATCCGCTGGACCTCGCGGCAGTGACCACATCCGCAAAGTTCCGATGAAAGTGAAAGGAACGTCGCTCTCCCTGCTCTGACCAGCAAGGAGAAGGACACATGCACCATGCCCGAGACGCGCACCGACGCCCAATTGGTCGCCGCCTACACGGCCGGAGATCGTGGCGCGCTCGCGGGCATCTACGACCGGTTCTCCGCCGGTCTCTACGACACGGCGGCGGCCATGCTGCGCGACAGGCACGAAGCGGCAGACGCAATGCAGGACGTCTTCCTGATCGCTGCCGAACGCATGGGGCAGTTGCGCGAGCCGGAGCGACTCAAACCGTGGCTGTACGCAATCCTGCGCAACGAGGTCTACCGCCGCAGCAAGAAGCGCGGCCGCATGCTGCCCACAGACTTCTCCGCGATGGATGCGCCTGAGATGGCGGCCCCAACGGCGCCCGACGCTGATGGCGAGGCGCTCTCCGCAGCCGAGCTCGGCGAACTGGTACGTCGCGCAGCCTGTGGACTGGACGAACGCGACCAGCTGGTACTCGAGTTGAGCGTTCGTCAAGGCCTCCAGGGCAGCGACCTCGCCGCCGCGCTGGGCATCAGTGCCGAGCAGAGCTACACGCTGGTGCACCGCATGCGCGACCGCGTCGAACGCAGCCTCGGTGCACTCGTGGTAGCGCGCGCCGGTCGCAAGGACTGCAAGGACCTGGCCGATGTCCTCAAAGGATGGGACGGCGAGTTCACGGTGCTCGTTCGCAAACGGGTGTCGCGCCACATCGAGAACTGCGAAACCTGCGAACGCACTCGTAAGAAGACGATCCCACTCGCACTGCTCGGCGCCGCACCAGCGTTCGCCGCACCGATTGCCTTGCGCGACCAGATTCTTTCGAAGGCCGGCACGCCGGGCGCCGCACCACCGCACGCCTACCAGTTCGATGCCGACGGCGGCTTCCCCAGGTTGCTGCGCAGCGTTCGACGTCCCGCGGCGATGGTCGCAGTCGCGGCGGTGGTCTTGATCGGCCTCGGTGGTGGCGTGATCGTGGCCGCAACCATGTCCGGCGACGCGACGGTGGCACCACTCACGACCGTCTTGACCACATCGATGAGCACCGAGCTGTCGGTCACGACGACCATTCCAACGACATCCAGCTCGTCACCGAGTAGCTCCACATCCACCAGTTCGACCTCGACCGCGACGACATCGACGACTTCGACTTCGACAAGCTCACCTCCCGCGTCGACAACCACCGCTGTCCCAGCCACAACACCACCCGCCCCCGGCGCGCTCAGCCTGTCGAGCAGCGTTCTCGATCTCGGGCCTGGTACCGCCTCGGGATCGTTCACGGTCACCAATTCCGGCGGCCGCTCCATCACGTGGTCCAACAACGGCAGTACCTTTCCGTTCGTCCTTGACATTGCGGGCGGCACGCTGCCGCCCGGCGCGTCACAGGTCGTGACGGTCACACTCGACCGAGGCCCGCTGGCCGAGGGCGATCTGCAAGCGGCGGCGCTGCTCACCGGGCCTGACGGTGCGGTCAAGAAGGTCACGCTCCTGGGCCGCACCGAGCGAGCGCCGAACTTGACGTTGAAGAACGGCCCCAGTGGTGAGCTGCTGGCATGCCAATGGAGCGCGCCGAACATCTACGTCGACTACATCGATGAGTCGGCGATTCAGGTCCCGGCCAGCGTGCAGTGGACGGGGCCGAGCACCGGTGCTGCCGACCTGGCCGATCGCGCCGGCGCTGCTGTGTACGGCGAAATGATGTCCATCGCCTCGCCACCCGCAGGGGTGTACACGTACACGGTGTACGTCTCCGACATACGTGGCAACGTTGCCACTGTCTCGGGCGTATTCACCGTCATAGCCTGCTGAGCACGCGACTATCTGACGACTGGCGTCACACCGCATTGCACTTGCGTGACAGCTACCGGCGGGTAACCCTGCCCCGGTAGCCTTGCCACCCATGTCTGCAGTACCCCACCGGCCAACGACACAGGCCGGGGCTCAGGGGCTCGACCCCAATGCCCCGCTGAAGATCGCCTACCTCACCTACCGCGGCAAGCCGCATGTGGGCGGCCAGGGCGTCTACACCCGTCACCTCACCAAGGCACTGGTCGATCTCGGCCACACCGTGGAGGTCTACAGCGGGCAGCCCTACCCAGTGCTCGACGAGCGGGTCACGCTGCACGAGCTGCCCAGTCTCGACCTGTGGAACGACCACTTTCCCGGCCGCTTCCCCGGCTACTGGGAGATCAAGAGCAAGGGCGATGCGGCAGAGGTGCTGACACACTTGAAGGGCACGTTCGGTGAACCGCTGGGCTTCAGCGTTCGGGTGTACGAGGCGTTGAAGAAGCGCACCGGCGATTTCGATCTGGTGCACGACAACCAGTGCCTCGGCTACGGCATTCTTGGCATCGAGAGGATGATGCCCACCATCGTCACCTTGCATCACCCGATCACGCGCGACCGCGCGTTGGAGATGGCGCACACCAAGGGTCGTCGCAAGCGTTGGAGCATTGGCCGCTGGTACAACTTCGTGAAGATGCAGGGCCGCGTGGCCAGCCGCATGCCCCGGGTCGTCGTGGTCAGCGAGAACAGCATCAAGGACATCCACAGCGACATGAAGGTCAGCCTCGACCGAATGAAGCTCGTGCCCGTTGGCGTCGATGCCGAGTTGTTCACTCCGCTGCCCCACGTGACGCGGCAGTCCGGTCGGCTCATCACCACCGCGTCGGCCGACGTTGCGTTGAAGGGTTTGTCGTACCTGCTGGAAGCCATGGCCAAGTTGCGCACCGAGCGCGACGACATTCGACTCACCATCATCGGCAGGCCGCGCGAGGGCGCCAGTAACGATCTCATCGACAAGCTGGGTCTGCGCCCGCACATCGACTTCGTTTCGGGAGTGTCCGACGAGCGCATTGTCGAGCTGTACGCCGAGGCCGAACTTGCCGTCGTACCCAGCCTTTACGAGGGCTTCAGCCTTCCTGCAATCGAGGCCATGGCGACGGGAATCTGCCTCGTTGCCACCGACGGCGGCGCGCTGCCCGAGGTCACCGGCCGCGACGGCGACACCGTGCTGCAGTGCAAGGCCGGCGACGTCGAGGCGCTCGCTTCCACCATCCGCCGCGGCCTCGACGACCCCGAGCTTCGCTCGCGTGTGGGGCTGGCTGGTCGGGCCCGCGTCGTTGATCGTTGGACGTGGAAGCACTGTGCCCAGATGACCGTCGACCAGTACCGCGAAGTGCTGGCCATGCCTGCCAACGTCGCCAAGCTGGAGAAGAATGGCCGTCTACGCAAGAACGGTCGACCGCATCAAACAAGGACCATATAGCTCTTGCTCACCATTCGATTCGATCGGCTCGGCCTGCAGCCCGGCGACCTCGTGCTCGACGCGGGTGCCGGCTTCGGCCGTCACGCGTTCGAGATCGCTCGACGCGGGGCCAACGTCGTCGCGCTCGATTACATGGCCGATGAGGTCATCCAGACCCGCGGCACATTCGGTGCAATGGTCGAAGCCGGCGAGATTCCCGAGGCCCGCTATGTCGGCGCGCTGCAGGGCGACGCCACCCGCCTGCCCTTCGCCACCGGCTCGTTCGATCGTGTTATCACCAGCGAAGTGCTGGAACACATCCAGGACGACGTTTCAGCGATCTCCGAGCTCGTGCGTGTCTTGAAGCCGGGCGGCACATTCGCGGCCACCGTGCCCACGTGGTACCCGGAGAAGATCAACTGGCTGCTCAGCAACGAGTACCACGCTCCCAAGTCGGTGGGTGGGCACGTTCGTATCTATAGCGCTACTGAGCTGAAGGCGAAGCTGCGAGCCGCCGGTCTCGAGGTGTTGGGAAGCCATCACGCGCACGCCTTGCACTCGCCGTACTGGTGGCTGAAGTGCGCTGTCGGCCCGCGCGACAACGACAACCCGCTCGTCACTCGCTATCGCAAAGTGCTGGAGTGGGAGATCACCGAGCAGCCGAAGTCGCTCGCACTGCTCGAGCGCGGGTTGGCTCCCGTGATGGGCAAGAGCTTCATCGTGTACGGACAAAAGCTGTCAGCAGGAATGGCGAACCAGTGAGTCGCGTTCCGGACCTGGAGGGCGTGCTCAGCGCCGACGAAGTGGTGCAGACGGCAGAGTCGATCGCGGCACTGCAGCTGGACACGGGCATGATCCCGTGGTTCCCCGGCGGTCACTGCGACCCGTGGAACCATGTCGAAACCGCGATGGCCCTCGACGTCGCCGGCCTGCACGGTCCGGCGGAGCGGGCCTACGAATGGTTGATGGACATCCAGTTGCCCAATGGCAGCTGGTGGAACTACTACCTGCCCGACGGGTCGGTGGAGGAAGCCAAACTGGACACCAACGTGTGCGCGTACATCGCGACCGGGGTATGGCATCACTGGCTGTGCACGTGGGATCGTGGCTTCGTCGACCACCTGTGGCCCACGGTGCAGCGCTCACTCGACTGGGTACTCGGGATGCGCAAGCCGAACGGCACCCCCCTGTGGGCGTGTACCGAGGACGAGCGTCCGTGGGACTATGCCTTGCTGACGGGTTCGTCCAGCATCTCGCACGCGCTGCGTTGCGGCACACAGCTGGCGGAGTTGATCAACGAGCCGCGGCCTGAATGGACGCAGGCGAGTGCCTTGCTCGCCGACGTGGTCGCCAATCAGCCCGACGCGTTCGAGCCCAAGGACCGTTGGGCGATGGACTGGTACTACCCGGTGCTGACCGGTTGCATGACAGGCGAGCAGGCCAAGACTCGGCTCAGCGACGGCTGGTCCACATTCGCGATAGAGGGCCTGGGCATCCGTTGCGTGAGCGACGAGCCGTGGGTCACCGCCAGCGAGACCGCGGAGGCGTCGATCGCGCATGCGGCCATCGGCGATGTCTCGACGGCCACCGATCTTCTCGCCTGGACGCGGCCGCATCGTCGGGATGACGGCGCCTACGACACGGGCATCGTGTACCCGTCGCTCGTGCGCTTCCCACCCGATGAGACCAGCGCCTACACCGGTGCCGCAGTCATCCTCGCCGCCGATGCCATCACCGGCGCCAGCGCCGCCGCCAACGTCTTCGTCCCCCGCCCAACCGACTGACCCGACCAACCGTTTGTGCACTTTCAGTCGCTCGGCGAGCGAAAGTGCTCAAACGCGAACCGCAATGCCCGCTCACCACGGTGAAGTGACGCGCTTGTTGGGCTGTGAGGCAAGTGGGCGACGCAACAACGCGTCACTTCCGGAGTTGCCGTCGTTGCGTGGCAGAGTTGCCGGTATGACTGAGCGATTGCGAATGGGGTTGGTAGGGGCTGGGCCGTGGGCGCACCTCTTCACAGGGCCGATGCTGGCGGCTTCATCGGACGTGGAGTTCGTGGGCATCTGGTCGCGGCGACCCGAACCGGCTGCCGGGTTGGCACAGCACCACGGCGTGCGCGCCTTGCCAGAACTCGACGACCTGTTCGATGCCTGCGATGCCATCACGTTTAGTGTGCCACCCTCGGTGCAGGCAACCCTGGCCGCACGAGCCGCGGCTGCTGGATTGGCTGTCTTGCTGGACAAGCCCGTCGGCGGCAACCTTGCCCAGGCCGAGGCGCTGGCCGCGGCCATCGATGCGGCCGGCGTCGTTTCACAGGCGATCTTCACCAACCGCTACTTCGACTCGACTCGGGCGTTCATCGCACAAGCCAGAGCCTTCGATTCCTATGGCGGTCGCGCTGCGTTCTTCGGTGACGGCTGTGTACCAGGCACGTACTTCGCCACCCCGTGGCGCGTTGCAGAAGGCGGCCTGCTCGACCTCGGGCCGCACGTGTTGGACAGTCTCGACGCGGCTCTGGGAACCATCCTCAGCATCAAGGCCACGGGTGACCCGCAGCGCCTGGTGCTCTTGGAGTGCGAGCACGACAACGGCCGCATCAGCCAAGCAGCACTGTCGGCAACCACCAAACAGGCTGGCGGCCTGATGGTGGAAGTACACGGATTGGAGGGCAAGCTCTCGCTCGACGTCAGCGCCTTCTCACCGGAGAAGTCGGCCGCCGAGTTCGCGACCGCGCAACGCACCATCCTCAGCGAGTTCGCGGCCGCTGTGCGCAGCGGTACGAGCCACGAACTGGATGTGCATCGAGGTGTCCACCTGCAACGTCTCATAGAGGACGCCTCGCACCAGCTGGCCGGTACGAAGTGAAGCCCGCCAGCGTTCGTGAGATCATGGGCGTTCCGGCTCTTCCACCTCCGGGCGTGGTCAAACTGGGGGCACGGGCTCGCGGTTGGGTTGGCCGCGCGCACCGTTCGATGGTGCCACCGCCGGTACGAGTGCTCGAAGGGTTGTTCGGGCTGCTCGACTATGGCGCCCTCGTCGCCTTGGACGAGTTGGGGCTGCCGTCCGCGCTCAATCGCAAGATGACAGTCCAAGACCTGGCGACCGTTCTGCAGGTTCCAGTCGACGGTGTCGAGCGGCTGGTGCGCTATTCAGCGACGCGAGGATGGTTGAAGCTCGATCGTCGCGGCCGTGTCACACCGAATAGCACCACCGAGTTCCTCCGTGCCACACACCCTGGCGGTTGGTCCGCGTGGGTGCCATTCCTCGCGGGCGAGGACGTGGTTGCCTCGGTCACTTCGCTTGGGGAAGCGATTCGCACCGGCAACGACGCCTTTCATCTGGCAAATGGGGCCACCTTCTTCGACTGGATGGCGGCACACCCAACCCGGCATCAAGCCTTTGATGCGGCGATGGCGGCTGGCGGCCAGATGCACGGCGTGACGCTGTCGACGGCGCTCGACTGGTCGGCCTCGCGCCGCGTGTGCGACATCGGTGGTGGTGACGGTGCACTATTGCGCACGCTGTTGAACAAGCAGGCCCATTAGTCGGGCGTTGTTGTGGACCTGCCGGAGGTGACCTCGAGAACGATGCCAGCCGAGCGCCTGGAGATAGTCGGCGGCGATGCGTTCCAACAGGTGCCAGCCAACTGCGACACCTACCTGTTTGTCAACGTGTTGCACGACTGGGGCGACGACGACGCAGTCCGGCTGCTGTCACGTGCAGCGGCTGATGGGCCGACTGATACTCGCATTGTTGTCGTCGAGGGCCACCGCACACGCCGACCGGCCGACGACATCTCGGCCCGCACCGATCTGCTGATGCTGGCCCTCGCGCCCGGCGGCAGAGAACGCACAGAGCAGCAGTTCGAGGAGTTGGGTCGCAGGGCTGGTCTCCGGCTCGACAAGACGGTGCCGCTGGCGAGCACCGACTACGCCCACATCTTCACCCGCTGACCTCGGGCAACCCGGCCGGAAGGCGGCGTGGAACGATGTTGGAGTGAGGTTTGACGACTCACTGTCGGCCGAGAAGTTGGAGACGGCGGCAACCGAACTGCGTCGACGCCCGTCTCATTGGGTGAGCCCACACGACATGAGGACGAACCGTGCACGATGGTGAGTACGACGAATTCTTCCGGGCCACCTACCCCCGGCTGGTGGCGATCGGCATGACGATGTCGTCGTCGCGTCCTGTGGCACAGGAACTGGCGCAGGAGACCATGCTGCGGGCGTACCACCGTCGCGACGAACTGAGCTCGTACGACTCACCGCTCGCGTGGTGCCGGCGGGTGATGTCGAACCTGATCATCGACCATTACCGCTCCACCATGGTCGAGCATTCCGTCGTGACCCGCTTACGCGTCGACCGAATCGGCGCCAACGAGGCGACGAATGACCCAGCGGTCGCCGCCGCGAGCCCGCGTTGGGAGAACCTGATCGCTCCGCTCACCGCACCGCAACGAGCGATCGCGACGCTCTACTACGCCGAGGACCTGCCCGTAAGAGCGATCGCCAGCAGCCTGGGCATCTCGCCCGGCACCGTCAAATCGACGCTCTCCAAGGCGCGGGCCAGCCTGCGCCGCCATCTCGCCGCACAACAGGAGGCGCACTCATGAACGACCGACCCCAGATAAAAGGCACCGACCCAGCTGGGGCAACACTGCGCGCCAGCGCCGTTACCGCCGCGACCGCCCACCAAGCCGAGGTGACCGATGACGAGACCGACGCCGCGCTCGCCGCCGTTCGGGACCGCATCGCGGAGGGCGACGCGGGCCGCCCCGCAGTGCTGCCGCGACCTCGCACTGTCGAACGCTGGCGCACCTGGGCCGCGCAAGCAGCACTGATCGCAATCGTCGCCGGTGGCGCAATCGCGCTCTGTCAGCGAAGCGACGACCGGAAGTCGATCGTCCCCGCCGCAGACCCGACCGCATCCATCGTCACGAACTCCACCGATGTGCCAACTACACAAACCACAACCCAGACACCGACGAGCGAGGCGACGAGCGAGGCCACGACAACACCCACGACAACACCTGCCACGTTCGCGCTGGTGCAGCCGATCATCCCCTACTTCTGCGCGAGCGATTACACCTGCACCCAACTGGCCAACACCGATGACGGCCGCATCGTCGCGTACGAACCAACGGGCGAGGAGCTCGTGGTCTTCGACAGTCTGGGGGTGAGCGAAGTGCAGCGCATCTCGCTCGCAGAGCCGCTCGCCGATGCCTTCCCCTCCTTCGTCGACGTGGGTCCGGACGACGTCGTCTACCTGAGCATCAACACGCCAGGCATCACCGACCCGTCGAGAGATCTGCTCGCTATCCCGCTGAGCGGACCTGCGGCGGGCACCGTCGTCAAGCGTTGGACCGGCCTCGACGGCACGGGCGACAGCACCATCGTGCCCCAGGTGGACGGCTTGGTCGTCGTCGGCTGTTGCGGATTCATGGAAGCCCGCCCTGCCGCTGACGCCACCCGCTACCCGTACGTCGATCGCAGCGGAACGACCATCACCTCCTCGACTCACGCCACCTTCCGCCTCGATCTCACCCCAGGGGCCGGCACACTGGTGCGGATCGACAACGGCATCGAGACGGCATTCGCGCTGCCGAGCGAGTTCCAAGCTCCACGCGACTTCCCCATGGTGGTAGCCACCGATGACGGTGGCGCCGTTGCTCTGGATTGGATCGACCTCGCCGACGGTGGAGGCATGCTCATCGCCCACTTCCTGGCCGCGACGAGTGACAATCCGGCACGTGTCGACGTGTACAGGGTCGACACGGCTCAGAACGCTCAGATCGCGCTGATGGAACCGACCGACTCCGTGCTCGTGGCGGACGGCGACCACTTCACACGGAAGCGAGTCGCCGACATCGCCACACAGATCTGAACAAAGCGAAGCGACCGGCGTGACGAGTCCGCCCGGCCGCCTGGCGTGGCACGATGGTGGGGTGAGCATTCCGACGACTGACGACCTCTCCACACTGGCCAACGACGCGCTGCAGGCATGTGGCGCACAGCAGATGGGCGTTGGCCCACACGGCGCGCGTACACCCATCACTGGCGCAACGCTGGGCTTTCTGCCCGCCACCGACGACGTGGACACGATGGTCTCCAAGTCGGCCGAGGCGTACACCGCGTGGCGCACCGCCCCCGGCCCATTACGCGGCGAGCTTGTCCGACGATTGGGTGAGCAGCTGCGCATCCACAAGGCCGACCTCGCCCGCATCGTGACGCTCGAGGCCGGCAAGATCGAAAGCGAAGCGCTCGGCGAGGTGCAAGAGATGATCGACATCTGCGACTTCGCCGTCGGCCTCAGCCGCCAGTTGCACGGCCTCACCATTGCCAGCGAGCGCCCCGGCCACCGCCTGATGGAGCAGTGGCACCCGCTCGGCCCGGTCGCCGTCATCACCGCCTTCAACTTTCCCGTCGCGGTGTGGAGTTGGAACGCTGCGCTAGCGCTGGTCTGCGGCAACCCGGTCATCTGGAAGCCCAGCGAGCTGACTCCACTGACGGCGATGGCGACGCACGCGCTGTTCGAGAAAGCCTGCGCCGGCATGGAGGTGCCCGCACACCTGAACCAGGTGCTGCTCGGCGACGGTTCCACGGGCGCCGAGCTGGTCGCGCACGAGGGTGTGCCGATCGTCAGCGCCACCGGTAGCACCGCCATGGGTCGCAAGGTCGCCCCCGTTGTCGCCGGTCGCTTCGGGCGCAGCATCTTGGAGCTCGGCGGCAACAATGCGGCCATCATCGCCCCCAGCGCCGACATGGAACTGGTCGTGCGTGGTGTGACGTTCTCTGCAGCAGGTACGGCGGGCCAGCGCTGCACCAGCCTGCGACGGCTCATCGTTCACCAGTCACGGCTCGACGAGGTCACCAGCCGCCTCGCCACAGCCTTCGGCAGCCTGCCCGTCGGCAACCCGTTCGATGCCGGCACGCTGGTCGGCCCACTGATCAACATGACAGCGTTCGATCGCATGACGGCCGCGCTGGCGACAGCCCAGTCCGATGGCGGCAGCGTGTTGGTGGGTGGCGAACGCCATCTCGCCGACGACGCCCCGGCCGCCGCGTATGTGCGCCCCGCCATTGCGGTCATGCCCGGCCAGACCGAGATCGTGGCCACAGAGACCTTCGCCCCGATCCTCTACGTGATGGCCTACGACAGCTTCGAGGAAGCGGTACACCTGCAGAACGATGTGCCGCAGGGATTGGCCAGCAGCATCTTCACCACCGATGTTCGTGAGGCCGAGCGTTTCTGCAGCGCAGCGGGTAGCGACTGTGGAATCGCCAATGTCAACATC